>Ga0172371_10003281_pt1 | contig 25199 bp, 26 predicted proteins | sample Lak12m_FD_114543 | JGI IMG/M metagenome (GOLD analysis project Ga0172371, IMG submission 114543) | Freshwater microbial communities from Kabuno Bay, South-Kivu, Congo - kab_022012_12m | ecosystem: Environmental > Aquatic > Freshwater > Lake | place: Democratic Republic of the Congo: South-Kivu... | reverse complement strand
CGAAATTTCTCACCAGGGGTTGATTCCTTAAAACTTTGAAAGTTCCATTTTAATATCATGTAGTTAATTGACGATGTAAAAACAATTGAAAGGATTACTGTGAGAATTAAATAACTTGTTTTCATTTTTTATGCTTTTGTTTCCTGTGTTTGTTTATTTACGAAAAGTATCCGCTACCAGATATGTTGTCTTTATGTGCCTTCGTTTTCAGATTGTTCAATTGCTTTGGGACGTTTCTGATCTTTAAAAATCAGGATATAAGCCAATGCACTAAACAAAATCGTTCCGACCAGGGATATGATTAATGCGGAATTACTTAGAGTGTCATTAATGCCCCTTGATTCAAGAAAAGATGCCCGTGTGACTTCACTAAGTCCCCAATATGGGTAAGCCGTCCCTATAGCACAAAACAAATAACCCGGAAGCTTGGCATACCAGGCACGTTTGTTTCTTACCCGGGCGAATCTATAAAAAAGATAGCATAGAAAAATGGAGATCAAACCGCCCAGCAATGAAAGTAATTTCATTCCAATTGATGCGGAAGTGATTAATCGTGCACCTGCAAAATCTCCAATGGTAATTCCCTCGTTAAGACCGATTGGGTCGAGTAAAAACGGATAAATTATCATCAAACCCAAAAATCCTGCCCATATTAAAAAACCTGTACCTTGTTTTTTCATTTCAATAGTTTTTAATATAAAATGATGAGAATATACTGAAACATTTATTTTGTTAATTGAGTACGTTGTAATTAGTTTAAAAAGGGAAATAAGCACCTATCGAAAATAGCAATAAAACTCGGGGTTCCTCATCTCCTACCTGCGATACTGGCGTTCCAAGGCCCGCTTGTACTGTAAACCATTTAGGGCTTCGCCATACATACGTTGCTCCGACAATGCTCTGCAGAAAGAATGACTCATCTAAATCCCCGGATCTGTGCCAATACAACAATGAAATGTAATCGCTTTTGATGTTTTGCCTCATGTGGCAGTTTAATGCACCGCCAACTGCCAATCCCGGGCCAACGCTAAATAAAGATATTGCCGATTTTGCACGCATCGTAACTCCTTCGCCAGCGAAACTATAACCAAGGCCAGCTTGAATACCCAGGTTTAAGGCTGGCATAAACTCAAGATCGGCGCCAATCATGGAACCCCCTCCCTGGCCAATCCCAAATGTTGCACTGAATTTTTCATTCTTCTTTATTGCTTCCTGCGTAAATACCTGCATGAAGCAAAAAGCTAAAAAGACAACCAATAAATACTTTTTCATTTTAATAGAATTTGGTTCCTACTCATCTGGCTTTTCGGTAACGCCCCGTTTTTTTGAGTGGGTTCTGGACTCCACTTTGTCTTTGAATAAATATTTTCTTGCCTCATTTCAGAATATTTGCATTTAAAACCGAACCACCATCCCAAAACCATATGTTGTAAAGCCTAAATTAATATTCATGCTACTGTTTAACTTATTATCCTGGAGCTGATTATTATAAAGCTTTATTGCTTTCTGTGCATTTTTTTTATAACCGGAAGCAATGGTGATCCCTACAACATCAATTGTAAGCATGATACCAGCATAGATTAGTTTTTCGGAATTGTCGGTACTGATAAAGATGGGAATTAATAATAAGGAACTTCCATAAACTAACATCCGGCCTGTATTAAGTTGGGTGATGGCTTTTTTCATGTACCTGGTTGCATCAGGAACATTTTTCATCATTTTTAATGCTGTTGCATCATCATACCACCTCCCCTTGATATCGTAAATTGTCCGATTCTTCATCACCAATGTGTCCGATGACTTCTGCGCGACAAGGTCTATGGAACGAATCAGAAAAATTGATAGTAAAAACAGGTAAACTTTATAACTATTCAATTTCATTTATTCAACTTGTTTAAGTTATTCAAGAATAAAAAACACTCCTAGTGGTTGCTAAAGTTGTTCTAATGCACATTTCAGTATTTTTACAAAACGTTTTTCGTAGTGCCATTGAAATTTTAAAATGCTCCAGTAATTTCCCGTCGAATCCTTATGACGCGGCTTTTCATTTGTTAAATAATACAGTTTGATGTCTTCTGGAATTTTAACTGCTAATATACTTAGCTGTTCCTTAGTTATCGAATAAACAGGTATGATTTCCTTTGTACCGGTAAAACTATACTTAAAACTGATAGAGAAGGATGCGTCAGAAAACTCCTCTGAAACCGGATAAATAATTATCTTCGATGCATCTTTAAAAACAAAAATCAAAGGTGTGCTTTCGTTAATTTTCATGTCATGGGACAATCCTCTGGCATATTCGATTTTTAAAAAAAACGAACTATCCCTTTTAATAATCGAACATAAAGAAGATGAATTCCCATCTCCAAGTAATGCTGTTGATGTTGAGAGCACACCTTCACCAAGATTCTCAATTTTGCATTGTGCATGGCCAATACTATTCATTCCTACTAAAAGGATGATAGTAAATAATGACTTCTTCAAGTTTTTTATCATTGTAAGCTTTTTTAATTTAGTGATATTATGACCTACGTTAATGAATAAAATAAAACCATTTACAGGGGTGTAATTTAAATCTGATGGATATTTCATTGTATAATTTCTTGTGCTTTGGTGCATTGATTTGTAAAATAGACTTTGTTTTGATTCCCGTATTCATCGAGCAAGTTCCGAAGGATATGGTGAGAACCTATTTTACCGAAATGAAGCTTGCTTTCCGATTGCAATTAGTAATATTATAAAACCTAATTAATTTTTAATACTACTGTGCTGTTGTAATATTTTTTATCATTATTAGTAGTTTCTACATAAAATAAACCGCAACCCCCATTCGGTTGCGGCTTGTGATTTGTGATTTGGTTATTGGAAATTACCATTTACGTGGCTTTCGTGAAGGAGAGACCGCCTAAGCTTTGTTTTAAATCGCTTCCTGGTTTGAAAACAATTTTTACCTTGCTTATTTTAGAAGTTGTAAACGAATCCTCAGTAAGCGTTCCTTCGCTGGTAAAATTAAGCATTAGGTTTCCCAGTTCACCCAGCGAAACGATGTTGCCATTGGCCAGGTATTTTGGGATGAGCTGAACAAAATTGTTCAGCACGTTGCTAATGTCGCCATAGTTGAGCGACGAAATATCAGCAATGTCTTTGCTTATTTCTTTAATGGTGGTTTTACTCCTTGGAGCAGGGGTAGCATAGAACTTTTTGGGTGCATTGGCATCTCCTGGATTGCCTCTCTGCACGAGTTTGTACTTTACTGGCATGATGATTTGTTTTTAATGAATGATTGATTGATTTTCAGGATTGCTCCATGCCTTCAAAATTAAAAATAAAATTTTGATTAATACAAGTGATGTGCATATAATAATTCAACTTTTTCAGGATAGTTATCAACCTGGGGTTACATCGGTAATGTAACCCCAGGTACATTGGAGATGTACTAACCGGTACATCGATATTGTACTTCATGGTACATTGGAAATGTACATCCCCGTACATTAGTAATATACCTTATTGTCGTTCACCGATGTACAACAGGGCAGCTTCCTCGTCTTGCTCAATGGCTATTTCGACAGCCTGTTTGGCGGATTTGAAAAGCTGTCGGATAACTTCTTCGGGGGTTAGCTTTATTTCTTTCTTCCGGACCAGGCATTTGAGGTAGGGTACTGGTTTTTGGTTACTGCCTTTTATAATGATGCTTTCTTCGAGCGATTTATTTTATCCAAACCAAGCTGTGATAGTTTGTAGTTTGAATCTTTGAGAATTTCAGCTAAAGTCATGAAATGGTCTATTATCTTAAAAATTGAATGTCAAAAGTAATTCATTAAGTTCATTGTTAGGACATACCTAACGACTATAACAGTGAACTTTCATTTTACGGTAATGGGATTCGAAGTATCTGATCTCCGTTCCAGCCTGACAAATTATTAGGACAAGCTTATTTTTGTATTTGCGCAGGTGAATCAGGGGTATTAATCGTAAAACTAAATGTTGAACCTTTGCCGGCTTCGCTATCAACCCAAATTTTGCCACCGTGCTTATCGATAAATTCCTTGCAAAGTATCAAACCCAGTCCGGTCCCTTTTTCGTTTTGGGTACCCGGGGTTGAATAGCTTTCATCCAGCCGGAATAATTTATCGATACTCTCTTTTGGTATTCCGATGCCCGAATCCGTCACCGCTACGGTTAATTCGTGATGTGACTCGCTGATCAGGATTGTTATCATTCCGGAAGGCTGGGTGAACTTTATGGCATTGGAAATCAGGTTTCTCAGCACAGTGCTTATCATCCCCTTATCGGCATAAACAGGGGCAAAGGGAGGTAAATCTTTTGTAATACGTATCGATTTTTGCCTGGCCGTAAAATCCAGCAAAGCAATCGTATCATTCACAAGGCTTACTAATTCGAAATACTCAGGATTAAATTCTATCCTGCCGATTTGCGACCGGGACCATTCCATCAGGTTCGCCAACAAGTCCATTGCCCGTTCCGACGATTGCAGGATGATCCCGGCATATTTTTCAGTCCCGGCATAGTTTTTATTTCCGATTTGTTCGACGAGTTCTTCACTGAAACCCATGATCGAGTTGAAAGGGCTTTTCAGATCGTGTGCAATGATCGAGAAAAACTTGTCTTTTTGGGTATTGATGAGTTGCAGTTGTTCGTTTTTCTGTTTAATCTCTTCTTCTGTATGCTTTCGTCTGATGATACCCCAAAGCCTGTTTGTCAGGTTTAATAGTGCTGCAACGTCGGTTTCGTCATAGTCGGACGATTTATTGGCGACTGCTGCTACTGCAACAATCTTTCCTCCATCAAAAACGGGAACAGCCATAAAGCGCTCAATTGTGACATGACCCACAGGAGTCCCTTTTTTATTGGGGGCATCGGCGTACTTGTTTATAATTACTGGCTTTCGCTGCCTGACACATTCGCCCCATAAGCCCGATCCGGAAATTGAAAAATGTATGGGTTTACTATTCACTGCGCACTGCAACATCGCATCTTTTGACCATTTGTGGATGGTCATTACGCCTTCGTTGTCGTCCATAGTGCCGATAAAAGAAAACTGGCTTTTAATTGATTTTGTAATGGCTTCCAAAGTAAAGTCGAGAAGCTGATCAGGTGGTGCATCCATCATCCTGTGTAAGTCCAGTTGTGCCTGCAACCGCACCTTTTCAAGTTTACGGGATTCCTCTGCCTGAATTCGATCGGAGATGTCGCGAATATTGCATTGTAAAACCTTATGGGCATTTACCAGATATACATTGCTAACAAACTCCACATTTTTCATGTGTCCGTCGGCTGTTTCGAGTGGCAAATCGTCGTAACGGATATATTCCTTATGCCGCAATTCCGAAAATCTATCCCGGTTTGCGGCAATATCTTTAAAGAAACCTATTTCCCAGATTGCTTTGGTGAGAAATTGTTCTTTTGAGTAACCCAGCATTTCTATTAAAAATGGATTTACATCGATAATCATTCCTGTTTCTGCGTCAAGAATGAGAATCCCATCTTTGGCAGTTTCAAAGAGCCGGCGATAGCGGGTTTCAGAAGCAGTTAGTTTGTCTTCGACTTTCCGGATGTTTTTACCAATAATCACCGATACCCTCATCACAGCGATAATGGTGATGAAAATAACCACCAATAGAATAATTGCGGCAGTCAGCACAGGGTTTGTGTCGTCGAGCGAATAGTCGGTTATTAATAAGCCTTGCAGAACAACAATAAATATTACAATAGGTAAAAACCATTTTAATAGCTGGCTTATGATGGGATGATCCTTTATCGAATTGAATGTCCAGAATTGTAGTTCGCAAGCCCTGAGCAAGGTGATGCTGAATAGGAAAAAACAAATGGCAGTTGGCATTGCGACCGGGATTATCTGACCTCCATAGAGTAATGGTGCTTTGTAAAGATATCCAATTAACAAAACCGACGATAAAAGGAAAACCACTAATGAAAACCTGCCTCCGATATGCCTGATGATATCCGAATTATTTTGCCTGATACCCCAAATGCCTGCGCAGGTCGAAATAAACAATAATGAAGTGATGGGCGAAATGCGTCCGGTCAGCACATTGCCCAGACTGGCAGGGTCAGATATAAAAATATTTTCGATGTCCCAGCTGAAATTGAAGAAGTAGTCGAGAACGATTTCAATACAGAATAACACCACAAAGATTGTAATCAAAGCTTCGACAGTTTGTATGAACAATGATTTCCTAAAATATAAATGCGAAAGAAAAAGCAAACACAACGCAATAAATATTACTGCTGTTGAGGGTGCGATAGGAATATATTTTTCAGAAAAAGTAGTGAAGGTGATCATACCGAATAACCAACCAAACAGACTGAATACTGCAATAAACAGGACCAAAAAAAGGAGTGATTCTTTTCTTTTAAAAATTTGAACAAGGCTAAACAATTTTGTTTCCATTTTCCTGTATTTTGAAACACTTTCGTATTAATTCCTTCAGGTAACCGATATTAATTGGTTTTGATATATAATCGTTGCAACCTGCAACAATTGCATTTTCCCTGTCACCTATTTGTGCATAGGCCGTTTGGGCAATGATTACAACATCCTTGTTAAACCGCCTGATTTGCCGGGTGGCTTCATATCCGTTTATGTCAGGCATTTTAATATCCATCAGCACCAGATCAATGTCAGGATTACTTTGGCAAATTTCTAAGGCTTCACGTCCGGTTTTGGCATGCAAAACACAATAGCTGATATTTTCGATCGCTAAAGTGATTAATAAATCTGATGTCTCCTCATCTTCGGCAATTAGTATTTTCAGGTTTTTCATCCGCCCTTCCAGGTCAGGTGCCAAAACTACATTTGGAGTGGCCATTCCAATTTCCGGTGTAATAATGTATGGAATAGTAAAATAAAATGATGTTCCACGTTTTTCTTCACTGGTCACCCAAATCTTTCCACCCAGCATTTCAACATATGCTTTCGAAATGGATAATCCCAATCCTGCTCCCTGTAAAGCTTTTTTATCTTCAATGTCGGCCTGTACAAATCTATCGAAGATAGCTTCCTGTCGGTTCTTTGGAATGCCAATACCCGTATCTTTTACGCAAAACACAACGTCGTTGCCTTTCTTCTCACACCCCAATATTATCGAGCCATCCATAGTATATTTAATGGCATTTTTAACAATATTGGTAAGAACAGCATTAACTTTTTCACGGTCAGTAATGACGGTGGTTTCGCTGGTTGCCAAACGTTTTTTGATAAAAAACTGTAATCCTTTCTTTTCAGCTTCTGGTTTAAAAAAGGCATAAATATATTCGATTTGCTCGTTGATATTGGTTATGGAATTTGTTACTTTCATTTGCCCCGATTCTATTTTGGAAATATCAACGATATCGTTAATAATATTGAGCATCCGGGCACCACTTTTTTCGATAATGGTGATATACTTTAGGTGTTCTGTCCCTGTGAGATAGGGTTCTTTCAATAGTTCAGCAAAGCCAAGGATGCCATTCATGGGTGTCCGTATTTCATGGCTCAGATTGGCCAGAAAAGCCGATTTCAGCCGGTCGCTTTCTTCGGCTTTTTCCTTGGCCTTAATCAGCTCCAACTCGGTTTGTTTACGGGTGGTGATATCTTCTTTTACAGCCAGGAAGTGAGTGATTGTTCCAGTTGTATCAAATATTGGTGAAACAGAAGCGAGTTCCCAAAATAATTCTCCGTTTTTTTTCCTGTTATGAAACTCACCGTACCATACTTTGCCAAAGGTTAAAGTTTGCCAGAAATGTTGATAATATTCGGGAGGTTGTTCTCCTGATTTTAATATTCGCGGATTCTGGCCAAGGACTTCATTAGCAGTATATCCGGTTACTTCGGTGAACTTTGGGTTGACATAACTTATTTTCCCTTCGGTGTCGGTGATAATAATAGATGCAGGGCTTTGTTCGACAGCGCGGGAAAGAATTCTTAAGTTTTCTTCGGCCCGTTTGCGTTCAGAGATATCTCTTGTTACTGTGAGTATCCCTGTGGGTTTAAGATTGTCATCACGAATAAAGGATATCGCTATATCAACCCAGATCGTGGAGCCATCTTTACAATATTCCTCAAGTTCAAGCGATTCGGTTCTTGTTGGATCTGCTTTTCCGGTAGCTTCCAAAGCCATTTGTTCGGCAAAAAGTGTATCTACTTTTTGCAATGACTGTGGAGTAAAGATTTGATCCATTGATTGAGTAATGGCTTCCTCTGCTGAAAATCCACGCAACTTGCGAACTGACGGACTAACATAGGTAATATGAAGATTGAAATCCAGTACGCTTATCGTATCTGCAGTATGTTCTGCAATCAGCCGGAATCGTTCCTCACTTTCGATAAGCGCTTTTTCCGCAATTTCCCGTTTTACCCGGGTACGCAATGCTGTGATTCCAAAAACCAAATCGTCAGCCAACTCCTGCAGAATTTCAACTTCCTTAACATCGAATACATCTGTCTCGTCGGAATAAATACCCATGGCACCAAGTGTTTCGCCTTGACTTTTCAGGGGTAAAGCAATGATCGATTTATAACCGCGCTGTAATGCAGCTTTACGCCAGGGTGCGAAGTAAGGGTCTGAAGGGATATCGCGTGCAATACAAGCTTGTCCTGTCCGGATTGCAGTTCCTCCAGGCCCTCGGCCACGTTCGTTATCTGCCCAGGTAACGTGAGCTGATTCGATATAACCTGACTCAAAACCGGCATAAGCGACCGGGCGCAGGGTTTTGGCTTCATCGTGCTCGGCAAATCCTACCCATGCCATCCGATACCCGCCCACTTCGACAACAATCCTGCAGACTTCATTCAACAACTTCCTCTCATCAGTAATATGTATCAGCGCCTGATTAGAGTCGCTTAGAATTCGCAGGGCACGATTCACACGTGAAATCTCCAATTCTGTGTGTTTACGCTTTGTAATGTTGCGAACCAGGATCAAAACCTCATCTTTTGAAAATGCTATCATCCTGCCTTCATAATAGTTGGTTTGCCCATTTATCAATAAATCATATTCAAATGTGACAATTTCATTTGTTTTGAGTGCCTTTTCGATTGCAGGAGTGGTAACGTAAGAAACGTTGGAAGGTAGAACTTCACTTATAGACCTGCCGAGAAACTGGTTTGGTGGAACGTAAAGTTCCATGTTTTCCGGTTTTCGAAAGTCTGCAATGATTCCATCTTTGTCAATTCTAAACAAAAGGTCAGGTATTGTATCAACGATTGCCCGGTTTTCGGCTTCACTACTACAAAGATTCCGGTACATCAGTAAACTGGTCAGACTATCACTCAATCGCCTGCCGATTTCCTGGAATAGCCGCCTCTCTTCCATGGTCCAAATCCTTGCATAAGAGCACTGATGCATACCAAATACCCAGGGTTTGCCGGTCTTGGGGTAAAGTGCAACAAACATTTGAGATTGTACACCAAATTGTTCGGCGCTCACCTTATTAATCGGTTTATCTGTCCCAATAGTATAAGTTACAGGATCAGTTGAATCGAGTGCTTCACGTAAATTACCGGCCATATCCGGGGGCATCGGAATATCCATATTCAAGATATTGGCACCCGGGTACTCGGGTCTGGTAATTTCCATGGGAACCTGAAATGTCGGCGCCTCCGGGTCGCATGGATAGAAGAGCCAGGCACGGTCGCAATCAAAGATGGACAACATGGTTTCCAAAACATTTTTCATCATCTTTTCCAGGTCACTGGATCCCAGGATGGCCAGGTTGATATGATCCATACTTTCAATAAACCGGATATGGGCTAATCGGTCCTCTTCAGCTTTCTTTTGTTTTTGCTCAAGCAGTTTTTGTTCGGCCCTGATCCTGGATTCTCGCAATTCCCGTTCAATTGCAGGCAGCAATCGCTTCAAATTATACTTCATCAAATAATCATGAGCCCCGGCTTTCATTGCTTCAACTGCGACTTCTTCACCAATCGTGCCTGAGATTATGATAAACGGTATGTCAATACCCATCTCTCTTAATAGTATTAAGGCCTCTAATCCGTTGAAATGGGGCATTTGGTAATCAGAAAGGATTATATCCCATGTTTTTTCTCTGAGTGCTGCATTCATTTTTTCAGCAGTCTCTACACGTTCATAATAAATATCGTAACCACCTTTTTTAACCTGATGCATAACCAAAAGAGCATCATCTTCCGAATCTTCAACAACCAAAATCCTAAGTAAAATTTTCATTGTAAATGATCTCCTTATTTAATTGGTGGTAATTCGTTAAGCAACAACCAATACAATCCAAGATGGCTAACCGCCTCGGCAAACTGATTGAAATCTATCGGCTTTCGAACATAGCTGTTTACACCCAACCTGTAACCATTTACAATATCCTGTTCCTCTCTGGATGAGGTAAGAATAACCACAGGAAGAAATTTAGTAAGTTCATTTGCGCGTAGCTGGCGTAATACTTCAAGCCCGTCAATCTTAGGAAGTTTAAGATCGAGTAAAATTACCGTTGGCATTATTGAAAGGTCACGGCCGGAATATTTTCCTGTACCAAACAGAAAATCCAACGCTTCAGCCCCGTCATAAACCACGCTAACTTCATTTTTGATATTGTTCTTTTTTAACGCACGAAGTGTTAACTCAACATCGTCGAGATTATCTTCGATCAATAAAATAGTTTTATTTGTCATGTGATATTGATTTTGGAATTGTGAAATAGAATGTTGCACCCTTTTCAGTTTCTCCTTCGGCCCAGATTTTGCCACCATGCCTGTGAATAATTCGTTGTACCGTTGCCAGCCCGACTCCTGTTCCCGGGAATTCGGTGACGGCATGAAGACGTTGAAATGCACCAAAAAGCTTACTGGTATAATTCATATCGAAACCAGCCCCGTCGTCGCGAACAAAATAAACTGCTAACTCCTTTTTATGCTGCATTCCAAACTCAATGCGTGCAGACAGATGTTTTGAGGTAAACTTCCATGCATTTCCAATGAGATTTTCAAGGACAATACGTATGAGTTGACCGTCTCCCAGCACCTTAATTCCTTCCTGAATTATGAATTCAACTTTTCGCTCAGGCTGGGTTCCTCGAATATCATCAGCGATTTCCCGAAACACCTGACTTAGATTTACTTGTTGATAATTTATTTCACTGCGGCTAACCCGTGAGAGATTCAGCATTTCATCGATAAGCTGGGCCATACGTTGTGCGGCGGAACGTACGCGTTGTAAATAATATACTCCCTGTTCATCAATTTTGTCTTTGTATTCATCGAGGAGAATTTGACTAAAGCCATCGATACCGCGTAATGGTGTGCGCAGGTCGTGCGAAACTGAATATGAAAACGATTCAAGTTCTTTGTTTGCAACCTCCAATTGGGCAGTACGTTCAACGACCCGCTGTTCGAGTTCCTGGTTGAGTTTACGGATTTCTTGCTCTGCCTGCTTTTGTTCAGTGATATCAAAGTTAATACCTGTCATACGCAATGGTCTGTTACCGGCATCCCGCACTACCTTTCCATAAGCCTTTAGGTAACGGATACTACCATTGGGCCATACCACACGGAATTCGGTATCGTAATCCTGTATGCCAAGTTGTGCAAGTTTCGACATTTTATCACTGTCAGTGCGGTCATCAGGATGGAGTCCGCTAAGCCATGCCTCATAAGCGCCTGCAAAGTCACCCTTTTTAATACCGTAAAGTGTGTACATGTTCTCGTCCCATTTCAGCTCATTTTTTGGTATGTCCCAGTCCCAAACTCCCAAACGGGCTGCATTTGTAGCAAGCATAAACCGTTCATTCATCAGCCTAAGTTCCTCTGTACGTTCAATCACTTTGTTTTCCAACTCATCTCTTGACTTTATTAAAAGATTTTTCCGCATTCTGTTCTCAAGAGAAAGCGCTACATAGTTGGCCAAATTGCTGACAAAAGGCGAATATAGTTCAAAATAGCTGCTTGAATCGGTTTGAAAGATAAAAAAACCAAAGGTGTGTTCATTTGTCCTAAGCGTTATTACTTTAATATCCTGTCTTGCAGCTAAACCACAAGTGAAATTATTGGGAATTATAAAGAGTTCATTTCTGCTTTTTTGCACTATTAAACAATCATTACACACTTCATGCGAATTATTAACTGGTACTGACTGGTTGATCATGCAAACAAAACATGAAGAAATTCCGGGAATACTTTTAAGTGCCTCAGAAAAATATTCGGCAATACGGGTTTCGTTGGGTAAAACAAACAGAATATTTTGAGCTGCAAGTATTTGTCCTAAAATACGGGCATCAACCTGCAACCAATCCTGGCTCTGATCTTTTTTGTCCTGATCCATTTCTGTTATATCCTTCCTTTGTTTATTTTCTTGCATTTAAGTCAGCCCGAAATTCATCAGGTTTAATGTAATATGGATTTCGAACTACCTGGCCATGAGCAATAATATAAGGGTGTACCTGAAGTACTTTAAATAGTGTGGCACCGTCAAAAAGACGGGCATCGTACTGGCACATGCCGGTATGTGGAAATGAATCGGTGACTGTGTTGAGTAAAACTTCATATTCCAATAAATGATCGGAACCTGGAATATCTTTAAGTGCCCAACTCATTTCGCCACAAGCGCGCGAGCCTGTATAACCAGCATTTTTTGCTATTCGGTAGCGTTTTACCGACCTATCGATCATTTTCCGTGGTTCGAATTGTCCCTCAGGACAGTAAGCATTTTCGGCCTTGGAAATTCCAAAGGATCCTTTTTGCTCGGCTTCCGAAAGCTCTACACCTAGCTCAAATAACCAGGATCGAACGGTTTCAGGTGTTGTCTTATCTGTAAAATATCGAACCAGTTCACCTTGTTTGAGCCCTTCTGCCAAATATTCGGAAACGATTTTTTTTTGTTGTTCCTCATTTTCATAGATCAGGCATACGTGGCATGATTCAGAAAAGTGTTCATGTGTAAATCCCATCGGGATTTCTTTTTTTAATTCGCTCATAATAAACCTCCTTTATTATTTTTCCTAAGCGATAATTCGATATTGCCAGGATTAACTTTTGCCAATTCAATTTTTTAATTTGGCATTGCATATTTATGAAATAGTGAAATAAAATATTGCACCTTTTTCAGTTTCTCCTTCAGCCCAAATTTTGCCACTATGCCTGTGAATAACACGTTGCACCGTTGCCAGCCCGACTCCGGTTCCCGGAAATTCGGTGATGGCATGAAGACGTTGAAATGCACCAAAAAGCTTTTGGGAATATTTCATGTCGAAACCTGCCCCGTCGTCGCGAACAAAATACACCGGCAACTCCTTTTCATGCAGCATCCCAAACTCTATGCGTGCTGTTGAATGCTTTGATGTAAACTTCCAGGCATTCCCTATGAGATTTTCTAAAACAATCCGTAAAAGCCGGCCATCACCCCTCACCTCAATCCCTTTTTGAATAACGAGCTTAACCTTTCGTTCGGGTTGATTGCCAAGAAGATTATCAGCAATATCCTGTGCCATTTCACTTAAGTTTACCTGCTGGGTATTCATTTCGCCCCGACTAACCCGTGAGAGGGTCAACATATCGTCGATGAGTTGAGCCATGCGCTGCGTAGCCAATCGTACACGCTTCAAATAATTTTTCCCCTGTTCATCTACTTTGTCCTGATACTCATCGAGGAGAATCTGGCTAAAGCCATCAATAGCACGTAAAGGAGCACGCAGGTCGTGTGACACAGAATAAGAGAATGCCTCAAGTTCTTTGTTCGCGGCCTCCAATTGGGCAGTTCGTTCAATAACACGCTGCTCGAGTTCCTGGTTGAGTTTACGGATTTCTTCGTCAGCTCGTTTACGCTCAGTAATGTCGCTGAAAAAGCCCACATTACACGCTTTTCCATTAATAACCATTGAGGTTGTGCTAATATCTGCATATAATGTAGTTCCGTCTTTGCGTAAACATGGAATATCTAATATAACAGTTTTTTCGCCGCGGGCCTGGGCCATGAATTCATCTATGACCCAATCCAAATCCTTTTTAGGATGAATATCGTTCAGGCTCATTTGTTCCAGATCTTCTTTTTTATATCCCAACATTTTGCATTGGGCTGGATTAGCATAGATAAATTTCTTTGTATTAATGTCGGCGACCAATATGCCTTCTGCCGCACCCTGAAACAAGGTACGGTAGCGGGCTTCACTTTCACGCAATGCTTCTTCGGCCTTTTTGCGTTCGGTGATATCGCGGGCGACAAATTGAATTGCTTCTTCGCCTTGATAATGAATAATTGTACCCCGCAAATCAATATCAATATCTGTCCCATCAAGACGTCGCAGCTTTTGCTCGTACACAGGCAATTTTTGTACACCCTCATCCAGGACGGTCTGCATTATCTCCAGGGCAATTTTTCTGTGATCCGGAAGTACAAACTCCAAAACTGATCTGCCAATAATTTCTTCCGGATTTTTTGCTCCGACCAATCTAAGACCTGCCTCATTGATGAAAACTACTTTCCCTTGCTGATGGATGACGATCATATCCTGAGACAAGTCCACAATTTGGTGATAATGCTGCTCACTTTCCTCTAACGCTTCTTCGCTTCGCTTACGTTCGGTAATGTCCTGAACTGTTCCCAGAGAACGGAGAGGCTTATTTTCAGAATCAAAAAAGGTTTCGCATTGTTCGTGGACATATTTAATCTGACCGTTGGCAAATAGAAGGCGATGATCGATGGAATAAGGGATTCGGGTTTTTAGGGAATTGGTGTAAGCAAAATTGACAGCCTCCCGATCGGCCGGATAGATTGCATCCAAAAAAGCTTCGTAAGAAGCGCCGAACCTGGCCGGATCGATTTCGAACATCCGGTAGATCTCATCCGACCAAGTAAGAACATTGTTAACGATGTCCAGCTCCCAGCTACCGATCTGCGCGATACGTTGGGCCTCATTAAGACGAATGGTGGTTTTTGCCAACGTCGCTTCCGCCTGTTTGCGTTCCGTAATATCGTGACCTATGGCCAACGCTCCTGTAATCTCACCTTCACTGTTGTGTTCTGCAATGAAATTAACTTCATACACATGTTTATTTCCTTTTAAATCGGGAAGTTCGATTTCTGTTTCCTTGTGTATGCCTGTCGCTATAACCTGTTGAAGTTTTTGCTGGTAGTCATCAAATCCTATTGAACTCTGTAACAGAATGTCGCTTGGCTTTTTACCAATAATGGGTGAGGTAAAATATTTTGATGGTTCTAAGCTGTGGTTGACGTAAATTGCCTTGCAATTCACGTCATAACGAATAATGTTGTCGGGAATATTTTCGGCCAGGGTGCGAAATTCCCGTTCACTGTCGGTTAATTGTATCTCTGCCAGTTTGCGTTCGGTTTCGCTTTCGATGAATTCCAACGCAAATGAGATATTCTTTGTCATTTCATCAAGAAGATTAATATCATCTTCTTCGAAAAATGCAATTTCATCCGAATATATGGTGAAAGCACCAACCACCTTATCGAAAATATTTAAAGGGAATGATGCACAAGATTTATAAGCATACCTGCAGGCATCCTCCTGCCAGGGAATCATACTGTCGTCATTTGCAATATTGTTTGAAATCTTTGATCTGGTCGTCTTAATAGCTATACCTGTAGGACCGCTGCTTCGGATTTCATCATTTAAATCAATGTCCAGTTTTTTCAGATAATCACCCGTAAATCCATTTGAAGCCACAACATCCACTTTGTGTGTTTGCAAATTAATCATACCAATCCATGCCATCCGGAACTTACCATATTCAACTACAACACGGCAAATTTCGTTTAACAATTCTTTGGTTTCATGAATTCTTACAATTGCCTGATTGATATTGCTAAAAACAGCGTAGATATGGTTTAGTTTAAGAGTTTTCTCTTCAGTATTCTTTCTTTCAGCAATTTCCTTTTGAGAGAATACTTTTAATGCATCATACATATTTTGGATTTCCCTTAACTCAATTATAAGTTCTTCCCTTGTTTTATCCTGGAAGTTCATATTATGAATGATTTGTAATATGCCAATTAATTGTAAATCGTTATTTCCTGGACAGCAATGTAAAATAGAATATACTGCCTTTTTCCTCTTCACTTTCCACCCAAATTCTTCCTCCGTGTTTTTCTATGAATTCCATACACAGGATCAGCCCCAAACCGGTTCCTTTCTCATTATTGGTGCCTGGGGTTGAATAATTTTCATCGATGCGGAATAATTTGTTTATCGATGTTTTTGGTATTCCAACGCCTGAATCCTGAACGGAAACCGTTAACCCGTCGGATTTATCTTTAACCGAAATTGTGATCTTCCCCCCTGGTGTTGTGAATTTGATAGCATTCGAAATCAGGTTTCGCAAAACAGTGCTGATCATTGCTTTATCTGCAAAAACCGGGGCATTGGGAGGTAAAGTTCTATTTATGGTAATTGATTTGTGTCTGGCAATATCGACGAACAAATGTGTAATTTCATTAAGGAGGGTTACCAATTCGAAATATTCAGGCTTGAATTCCATTCTGCCAGTTTGTGACCGGGCCCATTCCATCAGGTTAGTCAACAAGTCCAATGCCCGTTCCGAAGATTGCTGGATAATTCGGGCATAGCTATCAATCCCGGCATAATCTTTTTTGCTGATCTGCTCTACAAGAAGGTCACTAAAACCTACAATGGAGTTGAACGGACTTTTCAGATCGTGGGCAATAATGGAGAAAAATTTGTCTTTTTCTGCATTGAGTTTTTGAAGTTGCTCATTTTGAGATTTGATTTCATCCTGCATCATTTTTTTCTCGCGCAGTGCCTCGATCATTTTATTAAAAGCAACCGAAAACTCGCCAAGGAAACTTACATTTTGTTTTAAATCACCTTTGGTGATTTGTTGTGTCTGCCAGGTAAGATGTCGCAAATCTGAATGAAGCTGTTTGTATTGAGCAATTACAAAATTTTCGTGGAGTGGATCTTCTGGTGGATTTACGTCGAGGTTCCCATTTGCAATTGCATTAAGAAACAGGGCTTCGTTGTGATACTGTCTGATAAATTTGCCGAAATTGCAAACAAATTCCCTGTAAACAGAATTTGCCATCATTTCCTGTTCTACTTTTTCGAACAGGTCGATGGTAACATCGGTTTCTCCTTTAATCAGATACAGGAGTATTTGATTTAGTTTAACCGAGATATTATCTTCCTCACTGAACATCGGGTAGGTTATTAGGTTGTTACGGCTTCTACAGTGAACCGGCAGGTGCGATCACCGGTACCCCAACAATCAATTTCCTTTACTTTAAAATTTTTGCTGGTGTAATAATGCATGATTCCAGCAATAAAACCTTCGTCGTAATCGCAAAATGCAACACCGCTGTATGGAAGTCCTGAACAATCCAGGTCTTCGGAGACTGTGAGTATAAAAGATAACTTTTCCATATCAGCTTTTTCGATGCGGAGAACTCCAATGCCAAATTTCTCCAGCGATTTGGCCAGGTCAGCCACGAATCCATCGAAATCGAGTGTGTTATCGAGTGCATTTTTGCAAAATTCTGTACCGGCTTTATATCCGGCTTCATAAAAGAATGCATTTGTCTTTTCGGGGCCCCAATGTTTTTCGAGTACATCGCGCATGGTGTACTGCATCAGCCGATATGCCATTACATGGGTGCTGGTACCCAGGTTTGGACGCCCCAAAGCAATGTCACCCAGGTCTTTCCATTCAAAATTATACTTGGTATTCGTTTCCATTTTGTAAAATTTATTACTCTGCAAGTTACGTATTATATCAGGAATAATCAATAACTCACCAATTTTTCTTTTCAACAAAACCATTTGCAATAATTTCTCATTTTTGTTTTTTACGGATAATTGCTTCTGATTTTCTACAATGTCAATTTATTAAATGTCAATTTTATCATAAAATTAGTTCACCCTGCTCTTTGATGATCTGTTTTTAACATTTAAGTTTCATTATTTTTAGCGTTAGTTTGGCTAAAAATCAAGGGCTTGTTTTTCCAGGTATCTTATTTTATTTTCGGAGTATCCCCGATCTATCATAATTTATTGTTGGTAATCTTACTGATCATCTTTTTTCTGGCTTAAATACATCAGTTTTTCCCAAAATTGAAATATTGACTTTTTGGAAAGTGCTTATAGAGATTCCCTGCGGTATGAATAGTTGAACAAGTCCAGGATAACGTGAAATTTCCGGGTGATAGCGACATTTAGAGCATCGTGATTATGACAATCTTTTATTAAAATTCTTTTGAACTTGTGATCGACTGTTTGCTGTTCCGTGTGAAGGAATAAAGACCGAACAGCCGGTTTTTAATAATATTCCCCAGCTGTTTACTAACTGGTTTACGTCATTTGCAAAGGGAGGGAAGACCGACCATTTGAATACACCAAACATCGTATCACCAACTATTGCTATTTCATTATCGATCACAACACTCACCGAACCAACCGTATGGCCGGGTGTATGAAGCAGGTATGCGTTAAAACCAAAATCCTTTAAATCCAGTTTTGAGTCAACCAATACATCGTATCGGCAGGGCTCGTATCTCAGATGTGTAAATATTCTTTCTGCAAACAGGTTAACAATGAGCCGGGTAACTATATTTGTTCCTTTTGGGAAGATATTGTCTCCGGCCGTCAGATAGGATGCTTCGGATTTGTGAACAATAACCTGCGTCCTGTACTTTTCATTAATCCAGTTGGCATTGCCGGCATGGTCGAAATGGGTGTGGGTCAAAATTAAATAGTCGATGTGGCTGATGTTAAAATCGATTAATCGCTTGTCCAGTTTATTCCGGTTATTTTTGGAACCCGTGTCGACCAGCATGTTTTGCACACCGTTTGTCAACAGGAATACATTGCTTCTGCCTGATAGTATCTGCAGTATTTTATATCCACTTTTGGTGACCCGGGTTTTCATCCTTCTAAAAAACATTCACAATTTTTAAATTCTGCTTATGAAGATGCTTATGGCGATTTCTTCCGGACCGCTCTGATAATGAGTGTGATTATTGATAAAAGCCAACCGACTGGATAGGGAAGGATGAGTGTACCCCACCACCAGGATAGTTTTGAGTTGCCTCCAAACCCACCGAGTGATGATAAATAAAACATAAAACTTACACCTGTCACGATCATTATCAAAGAGGTGAAGAAAATTTTCCAGTGCCGGTCGTGATTCAGGTAAGTTGTAATAGCTACCAGTGCGCTTCCGGCCAAAATTACAACTGATCCTTCCAAAGGATCGATTGCACCAATTATCAAAGCAATTACGCCAATGATGTAAAGAATGTGGGTCAATTTCGTTTCCTTTTTCATTTTTCCAAATTTTATAAAGTTATCCAATTCCTGACTTTTAAGGGATTGTGTTTTTGATGACAAAACTACACTTCAAATGTATAATTATTTTTGGCTGTATTGACCAGGCATTGCAAAACAGCATCAGTATCATCAGATAAAAAACAGTCTTTGGCTTTTCGATTAAAATTCCTTAGGATCCACCATCCCATTGAACATTTTTAGTCAAATAGCATGTCTTATCCTGTTATCCCGTCAATGTTCATTGCCATTTTTTCGGCCATGCTAATCAAAGTGTTTACCGTTTTCCAGTTTCTTGTTGTCGCGGTTACTTTTAGCTTGCTTTCAAAAAAGCTGTTTGTCAGTTTTGTTTTGCCGTATCCCCCCGGACAATAAAGATAAATCGTTTTGTCGGTTAGCCGGAATTCGTCCGGTTGAAATTGTGCTTCACTCAGTTTATCAAGTTTTTCCTGCTCAGGTCTTGCTGATAAAAAAGTTATGTGTAAAAATGAAATGTCTTTGGTTTTGTTTGAAAGAAATGGATTTTCGGTTAAAATCTGTTTAAGTTCAAAGTATTCTTTAACAATAACCGGAACATCGAAGCCAAAAGTACCGGCGATTTTATCTGCAATTTTCTTCTCTATCTCCTGTGGCTCGCTATTATTGTGCTGAAAAACAACATTCCCGCTTTGAATATAGGTTTGAACATTTTCGAAACCAAGATACTCAAACAATTGTCGTAAAGCGTTCATTTTTATCATCCTGTACCCGCTTACATTTATTCCCCGCAACACTGAAATGTAGGTTGTCATTATTTTGAAGTCAGTTTCTGTTGTGTTTATTAGTAAATTCTGGAATCGTAATGCTCAAAATTTCAGAAGCACCTTTTATTTTCCTTTTGGTTTTTCAATTCTCTGTTTGTAATTTTTTCTGTTCCAGACAAATTTAAATTTTATGGCATCAAATTTACAGTCATCAATACATTTTCCACAAAGAATGCATTCCGAGTTGGTAATAAGTCCCTGGTTGTTCGTAATATAATCAATTATAGGGATCCTGACCAGGCAATTTTTTTCACACTTTACACACAAAGTACATTTGTTCATATCAACAACCGGAATTAAACGGGAATAAGTAGCGCCGGCAGAACATAATGCGCCCATAAAACAAAGATTTTTACAAGCCCATCTTCTTTCGAGAAAAAGTCCCAGAATGATGGCAGAAGCAATATCAATCATCCATGCAACTTTGTAATGCATACTAAAATCCAGTTTTAAAAATGAAGGAATAATCACAAAGTCGTGTGTAATTCCCCGTTCTTTATTGATAAAATAAAATGAAATTGCGGTGGCGAAAAATGGAATAAGAATTAAAACCCTGACCCAGATTTTTGGTTTTCTCCATTTCATTTTTACCAAGGAATGCTGGCTCGAAAAGTCCATGGTTGTACCCATGAAACAGAACCAACCACAGCCAATTCTTCCAAACAAGGGAGAAATTAAAATAAACGAAATCCAGATGATCATTACAAAAGTAATGACTCCCCAATATATTGAATGCCAAATAAAACCGATTGCAAAAACCTGGAAAAATACCGGGGTTAATAATAAGAAAATAACCCTCGACATTAAATTGAATGAGAATAGTTTTTTCATGCCCGTATCTTCTCTTTCACATTAGGAATATTAAGGCGTCAAATCATTTTTACCAATTCTCTAAAATCAGTGTGGAAAAGGCAAAAATATTAACCAAAATATGAGCTAAAGTAACAAAAAGGATGTTGTTGGTTTTTGTTGCAACGAATTGCCATAACATTCCCATAACAAAGGCTCCGCCAACTAATGCCACAATTCCTCCCTGATATTTTAACCCGTTAATCATGGCCAGCGTCAGGTGCCATAAGCCAAAGCCAATGGCTGAAGCAAAAATTACGATGTATTTATTTTTTAATGCTGTTCTTAGGGTCAATCCCCTCCAGAATAACTCTTCACAGGTTCCATTGATAATGCCGGCCGATATGGTCAGAATTATTAAAGAAGCTTTTAAATGCTGAAAGGAAGGAACAAACGATATAAAAAAAGTTGCAACAACGGGGATAAATGCAAGTAGCGCCCAATATTGCGACGTCGGCTTATTAATCCTGTATGAATTTGCAATCCCCCTAAATCCCAAATAATTCAACGCGAATAATGAAATGATCGCCCAATATACTGCAGATGAAATCCAATATCCCGTTTGCAGTCCGACCTGATTAATAATGAATTTGAAAATTAATAAGGTGATTGGGAACATCAAACCAAATAGCGAAATCTTTAATATATCAGCCTTAATTGTCATCATTGATATTGTTTATAATTTTATCCACCTTCCTCATCTACACACTGTTAATAATTGATCCGCAAGGATTCGTAGTATTCTGATATTAATGCCGGTAGCTTTCCTTTCATAGCAGAAACAGGGAGATTAATTGTGAGTTATTTCAATATTTACATTTATTGATTTTTACCAATTTTTCGACCCTTATCAAAATTGGTTTGATTGGTGTCGAACAATTTTGTATTTTATCTGCAAATCAACAGGAATGGATTGGAGGTCTCTGTCGTCGTTGGTGGTTGTTATCATTGTCATAGCCTGAAAATCAGCAGACAGTAATTTGGCTAAAAATTGTACTGAAAAAAAAGAATTGAAAAATATCGATTCACGATTTTCTAAACGGGGCTTATGTTGGGCTTCCAAAATTACACTTTCTTCACCCTCACAGCATTCATGCCTTTGAAACCGCGTTCCAGCTCAAAAGTAACCACATCGTTTTCTCTGATTTCATCAATCAAACCGTTCACGTGTACAAAGAATTTCTCTTGAGTTTCAAGTTCTTTAATGAAACCGAAGCCTTTCGAATCGTTAAAAAATTCAACCCGGCCTTTTCGAACAGATGGAGTTGCCTCTTTTTCTCTTTTGGGAACCCCGATTTCTATGCTATCTGCATTAACCTTCATTTTCTTTGTCGGATCGGGCGGAGTATCAGTAACGTTTCCATTTTCATCAACATAAGCAATCATGTTTTCAAGTCCGCCACCGGGTGAGTTTTTCTTACGCTCATCTTTTTTTTGTTGCTTGTCCTTTAACTTTTTTAGGCGTTTTTTTTCTAATTCTTTCTTGTTGAAGCTTTCCTGCGATTTTGCCATTCTTCCTTTAATTTATTATTTAACAATTCATGATGTGTTTTCCGTTGCTGTTTTGAAGTTTGGCAGCTACATTCTGTTTCACCGCTAAATCCTTCTCCCCGTTCTTAATTTTTCTTGTTAAAACCAACGTATTGTTTCAGTCTGTCTTTTAACACAGGTTTTAAGGCCACCTGGTCGGTCAGCATTGATTATTCCAATAATGAATAGCCGGTCCAAATCGTGTTTTCTACCAAATTCAACCAAACATCAGGCTCAAAGATAAGGAAGAAGTTTGGATTATAGCCAATTATTGGATAAAAGGCAAATATTTATCTGCGTTCTGTACGGAAAATCACAAATTTTCAGGTATTGTTAAGCTTGAGAAAAAAATAAATAACTGCACAGGTAACGGATGCTTTATCAAAATTCTTTACATTCGCTATTTTTATCAAAAACCAAATTTTATGAAGTACGCAGAAGTAAGAAATTTTATTGATGGAAAATTTGTTCGGACCGAATCCCCCAGATTAGAAGTTTATAGCCCTTTGGATGGAAGAGTGATTTCAACCGTACCATTGTCCGGCTATAGTGAGTTGGATGAAGCAGTTACCGCTGCTAAAAGCGCCTTTCCAATATGGTCAGGTCTGACATCGAAGAAAAGATCGGAGGTGCTATATCGTTATCATACCATCCTTGCAGCGCATATCACCGAAATCGCTGCCATCATTCACGACGAAAATGGTAAAACCATTAGTGAGGCAACAGCTGAAGTTGAGAAAAGTGTCGAACTCACCGAGTTTGCCTGTTCCATACCGCAGATTGCGACGGGTGAAATTCTTAAAGTGAGTGATGGTGTAGTCTGTCAGACTGAATATTCACCTCTGGGTGTGGTTGCTTCAATTTGCCCGTTCAATTTCCCGCATATGGTGCCGCACTGGACTATACCCAACATTATTGCACTTGGCAATTGCGTTATCCTAAAGCCCTCGGAGCAGGTACCGATTACTGCCCTAAAAATTGCCGAAATGTTTAAAGAGGCCGGGCTCCCTGACGGCGTTTTGAATATTGTAAACGGAGGTAAAGAAATGGTGGAGGCCATTTGCGACCATCCTGGAATAAAAGCCGTTTCTTTTGTCGGCTCCACCGAAATTGCAAAGGTTGTTTACCGGCGTTCTTCTTCCAGCCTTAAACGCTGTCTGGCTTTGGGTGGCGCTAAAAACCACCTGCTCATCTTCCCTGATGCCGACCCTGAAATGACCGCTGCCGACATCACTGCTTCATTCAGCGGCACTTCGGGACAAAGGTGTATGGCTGCTTCAGTAATGGTTGCTGTAGGAGATGTGCAAAACATCATCGAAAAATTATGTAACGAAACCCGGAAAGTCAGACCGGGACTTAATCTTGGCCCGATCATTTCGGGGGCATCCAGGGAAAAGATCATCAACTATGTGAACCGTGCTGAGAAAAGCGGTGCAAAAATACTTGTTGACGGCAGGGATGCTCCTGTTGAAGGTGATGGTGATAAAAACGGCTATTACATTGGTCCAACTATTATCGAGTATGCCGAAACTGAGCACATGCCACCGGAAGAGGTCTTCGGTCCTGTTTTCGAAATTATACATGTGAAGAGCCTGGACGAAGCCATAGCGATTGAAAATGATTCGCCCTATGGTAATGCAGCATCGGCATTTACCCAGCGGGGTGGACTGGCTGACGAAGTAGCCGCAAGGGCAAGTGCAGGGATGATTGGTGTAAATATCGGGGTTCCGGTACCACGTGAGCCTTTTTCGTTTGGAGGTTGGAATGATTCAAAATTTGGTGTAGGAGATTTAACCGGTAGAGGCGGAGTCGAATTCTGGACACAACTTAAAAAGATTACCAAAAAATGGAAAAAACAGGAAAGAACCGATTGGATGAGTTAAATGAAATTAACCTCATCCCCTGGCCCCTTCTCCTGCAAGGAGAAGGGGAAAAATTCCCGATAGATTTTGAAAATGTCAGAAAAAAACAAAATGATTTTTTAGAAATGATGAAATTAAAAAAAGAAATATGAAAGACAACACTTTTGAGCGAGATGAAATTTTGAAAAATAACCTGGATTACACATTGTTTTCATGGTCAAAGCAATCTGGATTGAACCCTGTAAATGTTGAACGTGCAAAAGGCGTTTACCTTTACGACAGAGATGGAAAGAGGTACATCGATTTTTCGTCACAACTTGTAAATGTCAATATCGGCCATGGACACCCGGCGATTTTCGAAGCAGTGGTTGAGCAGATGAAGGAAGTAAGTTATGTTTATCCGGGAATGATTACCAAAGCAAGGGGTGAACTTGGGAAAAAACTTGCGGAGATTGCTCCCGGAAATCTTAATAAAACATTTTTCACTCTTGGCGGTGCAGATGCCATCGAAAATGCCATAAAAATTGCCCGGATTTATAGCGGACGTTATAAGATCATCGCGCAATACAGATCGTATCACGGTGCAACCTACGCTTCCATTTCAGCAGGAGGAGATCCGCGCAAATTCGCTGTTGACAGCCAGGGGATGCCAAATATTATCCACATCGAAAACCCTTATTTTTACCGTTGTCCCTGGGATAGTAAAACTCCGGAGGAATGTGGTGAAAAGGCAGCCGGTAATCTCGAGAGAATTATCAAATATGAGAATCCCGGCAGCATTGCCGCCATTATCCTTGAAGGTGAATCGGGGACTTCCGGCTGTATAAAGTATCCTCCCAATTATTGGAAAATGGTTAAGGCGATTGCCGAT
>Ga0172371_10003280_pt1 | contig 25203 bp, 22 predicted proteins | sample Lak12m_FD_114543 | JGI IMG/M metagenome (GOLD analysis project Ga0172371, IMG submission 114543) | Freshwater microbial communities from Kabuno Bay, South-Kivu, Congo - kab_022012_12m | ecosystem: Environmental > Aquatic > Freshwater > Lake | place: Democratic Republic of the Congo: South-Kivu... | reverse complement strand
TGCTTCGAAGAGTTCAACAAATACCGCGACCAGGGAAAAACCGTCATTCTCGTCACCCACGACATCCCCACCGTCCAGCGCTACTGCGACCGGGCGATGCTTCTTCGCAACGGCAAAATCGAGATGATCGGCAACCCGGAAAAAGTGGGTAACGAATACACCCGTCAGAACATGAGTGACGAAGAAAAGAGAATTTCCGAAGAAAAAAGTGAGAGCAGCAAAACAGCGAGAACGGTTGGCAGCAAAGTTGAAAGAGAAGATGACGCCAAAAAAGGCAGCTCAACCATAAAATCTAAACCGGAGGTTGTGATCCGCAAGGTGGAATTTCTCGACAACAACAACGTTCCCCGCAAAGTTTTTGCCACCGGAGAGGACATAACGGCCAGGATTTTCTACCGGGCGAAACGGGAAATCGAAAAACCCGTTTTTGGAGCGGCCATTCACACCCAGGACGGCATTCATATCGCCGGCCCCAACACCAAAACTTCCGGCGTAGTGATTGACAAAATCAAGGGTGAGGGGTTTATTGACTTCATAATTAAGGACAATCAGTTTTTTAACGGAAAATATTATTTGACCGTGGCTTTGTTTGATTGGAGCTGCAAAATTCCTTTTGATTTCAAGGAAAGAGCTTATGTTTTTAAAATAATTTCCAGCGAAGACAACCAACACGGCGTAATAAAGTTAAACCACTTATGGAAAAAACCAACGATAAACAACTAGCAGGCGAGCTATCTTTTGATTTATACGGACGTCATGCTATTATTCGCGACATCATAAACTTGAACAGGGGCGGCCACAAAAAGCTAAAAGTGCTGGACGTAGGCGGGATGGGAAACCTGATGAGAAGATTTTTGCCCGGAGATGAAGTTTTCTACCTTGACCCCAACGTTAAGACCAAAGACAAAAATTTCATTGCGGGAGATGGCTGCGACCTGCCGTTGGAAAATGAAAGTTTCGACTTTGTCGTTTCGGCAGATGTCTTCGAGCACATTCCGGAAAACAAGAGAGAACGATTTTTATCGGAACAATTAAGGGTTGCCAGGCTCGGCGTTGCGTTGGCGGCTCCTTTTTATTCGAAAGAAAATGCGAAAGCAGAGGCATTGGCGAATGAAAATTACAAGCTGCGAACCGGGAGAGACCATGTTTTTCTCAAGGAACATTTAGAAAGCGGGCTGCCCAGAGAAGAAAAGCTGGAAAATTTTTTAGGAAAAGAAAAGATCGGCTTTCAAAAAATTTCCAATAACGGACTTTTTTTATGGGAGATTCTAATTAATGCCATGTCTATTGCCTCGGAGAACCGTTCACCGGCTATCGCCGGCAAGATAAAGGATTTTAATCTTTTTTACAATACGCATATTTACCCGCTGGACTTTTCTGAACCTGCCTACCGGAAGGTTTATTTTCTAAAAAAGAAGAGCGGTCTGAAAAATTTAAACGTGAAAATTCAACCGAAGAGCGACAAGCTGCTTTTGGAAGCCATAGGAAGAGGATTCAGTATAGTGAACAGAATTAATTCAGAAACAGCTTCTTTAATTCAGAATAAAGATCGGGAGATATCAAAACTGGAGCACAGAATCGGATTAGAAGAGGAGAAAACATCCGCTTTAGATCGGGCCATCAAAGAAAGAGACAGGATTATCAAGGAAAGAGACAGGATTATCAAGGAAAGAGACAGGATTATCAAGCAGAAAGAAACGGTCCTCGAGGAAAGGGAAAAAGAGCTAAAATTAATCCGTTCTTCCAAGGTTTGGAAAGCGCGCAATTTGGTCAAGAGTGTTCTTCAACCACCGCGAAAGACGCGATTCCCCAAGTCGCGCATAAAAAATTAAACAATTAACATGAAAATCGGATTTTTGACTGAAAGAATGCTTTTGGGCTTCGGGGCAGATTTGGTTATTCATAAGACTGCCAAAGAATTGACGGATTCAGGTTTCGACGTCACGGTTTTTTGCATAAGAAACGACGGAACTTACCAAAATGAGAAATATAAGGTGGTGGAAATCAGCTGTCCGATGTACGAAAATCCTCTTAAAACAGAAAGAAATGCCATAAAGGCCTTAAAAAGATTAAACTACGAAGACATAGACCTGTGGATTGTCGAAACCTACCCATTTTTTGCCGCGTCCCGCGTGCTGAAAAAACCGGTAATAATAGTCGATCATGGCGTCGTTTCGACCAGCGGATTTTCCTGGTATAAAAAAATCTGCTTTTCCTACATCAAATTCGCCCAAGAGCACTGGTATTTTCCAAAGGCGGAAAAAATAGTCTGCATATCCCGTTACGTAAGATCGATAACCCCAAAAAGGTTAAGAGCAAAACAAGAGATTGTTTACAACGGAGCAGATAATTATCCGGCTGGAATCGACCAGGGAAAACTTAAGAAGTTCAAATTAAAACACGGCATCTCGAAAGGCGACTTCGTGCTGCTCTATGTGGGCAGATTAAACCACGAAAAACAGCCGTACAAGGGAACAAAAGAGTTAGTTGAAATTTATAAAAGCCTGAAGAAAGAGCATAAAAACATCAAATTGATAATGGCCGGCTTCGGAAGTAAGGAAGATTACAAGGAACTAAAGAAAAATAAGGTGATACCCTTGATCTGCGCTCCTGAAGACACGATGCCGATTTTGTTTTCCCTGGCCGACGTTTATGTTTCTGCTTCAAAATGGGAAGGTTTTAATTTGCCCCTGATTGAAGCCGGTTGGTTCGGAACACCGGCCGTTGCCTACCGAATCGGCCCGCATAAAGAAGTCTTGCGGGATGACGCCGGATTTTTGGTGGAAAGCAAAAGTGAGTTTAAAGAGAAGATTGAATTGCTCTACCGGGACGTCGCTTTGAAAAATAAATTGGCCGAGGGAGCCAGGAAAAACGCGAAAAGATTCAACTGGAAAAGGGCGGGAGAGCGGTATAAAAAAATTATCCTGGAAATAGCCGAAAAACATCGGGCTTCGGCAAACGAGTATGAAGAAGGACTGGTGGACGTCATAGTTTTGAATTTCAACGGCAAACGATACCTCAAAAATCTTTTTGATTCATTGAAGAAGCAAACGTACAAAAAAATAAAAGTTACGGTGGTTGACAATGGCTCTTCCGACGGGTCGGCCCAATTCATAAAGCAAGATTTTCCCTGGGTTAATCTGATTGAATCTTCCAAGAACCTGTTCTTTTGCCGGGGGAATAATCTGGCAGTCTCCCGAACCAAAGGAGAATATATTTTTTTCCTGAACAACGACACGATTATCGAAGAAAACGCGATCAAGGAGGCGGTCGACCTGGTTGAGAGGAAGGGTAAACGCAATATTGCCGCCGTGGCCACCAAGATGCTTTTTCTGAAAAATAAAAACCTCATTGATTCTGTCGGAACCGTCCTGACCAGCAGCGGAGCTCCCTTTAACAGAGGTATCGGACAAATAGATATAGGGCAGTATGACAAAGAAGAGGAAGTTTTCGGCGCCTGTTTCGGAGCCGTTCTCGTGAGGAGAAACATTTACGAAAAAGCCGTCGGCCCCCTGGACAATTCTTATTTCGGTTATTTCGAAGACGTTGATTGGTGCCTAAGGTCAAAACTTCTGGGATACAAAATTTATTTTTGTCCCAAAGCAGTTGTCTACCACGACCATTCGGGTACTTCGAAAAAGCAAAGCTACGATTGGAAATATTACTTGATCCACCGCAATCTTATAAGGACTATAATCAAGAACTTCGAGCCCAAAAGAGCCGTGTTGAAAACTCTTTGGAAAATAATCGGTCTTACCCGCCAATTTTTTAACGGCGAAGATGCGACCGGCAAAAGCACCATCCCGAAAATATTTCTAAACACGCTGTGTTTCCTGCCGGTTCTTCTGGTTAAGAGGAGACGAGTCCAGAAGCAAAGGTGTGTTTCCGACTACGAATGCGTCAAGTTTCAGGCAGGAGAAATGCCGGCTTTCGATCCGGTTAAATACGAGCCCATTCTCAATCTGGACACCGCGTTTTTTATGTTCAACCGGCTTGACTCGGTTAAGAGGTTCAGGAACAAGGAAGTGTCGGAGATCGTCGCCAAAATCAATTATTTAAGGGAGAGGCAAGCGGTGATGGGAAAACTCCAGTGGAGAAGCGCGGTCCAGGGACTGATTGCGTCAATGGAAAAATATCTGGGCAAACACTACACGGATAATTTGGCTGCTAACGTCCTCAATCCGAAAAGACTAAGAGGCGGGCGGTTAAAGAACTAAAACAACACAATTCGAAATCGTTTTTCTCGTTTCTAGAACTTGTTACATGGGCCTAGAAATAATAACGAGGGATAATATATAAAAATAGACCCACCAAGTTCAGAGCTAGCATAAGAGAGAACAAGAACAAAGCCACCAATCGCTTTTTTAAGTTCGGCAGCATAGCAGAAATGCCAAAGAAAATCAGGTAAAATTTGGCTGCTATAACGGGGAAAAAATAGCGGCCCTGGATAGCTATGGCACCGCTTTCGTCAGCTACGTTAGCAGGATTTATCTGCAGAAAATTGACAGTGTGGATCATCAGGAAAAAGCCGGAAACACAAAAGGTAAGAAATATAACCTGAAGAAAAATTATTTTATCTTTCTCTTCTCGCAGCAGTACGGTGCGTCTTTTTTTCACCTGGTATAAATATTTCACTATTCCCAAAAAAGCTACTGCCATTACTACCCATAAAGCATAAATGAAATACTGGTGAATTTGGATGGCAAGCCAACCGAAACTGCCCCAATAGAACCGGGAGTGGACTAGCAACACGGGATATTGCAGCTGACGCAAAATATAATCATCGACTATATTGAGCGGCTGTCCTTTTGAAAGCAAATTCCAATACAGCCAGCCCGGAAAAATAAATACGAAAAATAATAATATCACCGAACTCGTAAAAGCCAGAGCTTGTACAAGTTTGCCCCAGCATTTAATTTTGCTTCGAATCCAACCACGGTTTTTGAGAGCCAAGATAACAAACAGGAAAGGCAGTATGACAAGAGTGAAATAGCCGGGAGGTTTTGTCTCAATGCTAATGGCCGAACCGACAACTGCCGTTGCCACTCCAATCCAATCAAGATTTTTTCTCAATATACGGACGGCTCCCCAAAGAAAAGCCCCGTATGAAGCAAAAAGCAAGGCATCGACATTTACTGAAGCCATAATGAAGGTAAGCATGGGCTGGAAGGAAACTGCTGCCGCTAGAATAGCGGAAGTCGGTTTATCAAGATACAGCTCGCGAAAAATTAAATAGACGAACGTAATGAATAACACCGAAATTGCTACCGACAACAACCGGATAAAAAAACTGCGTTCCGCCAAGCCAAAACCGGAAGATGCGTTTTCGATCAAAGCCCCCGCTTTATAGTAAAGAGGGGAATAGCCGGTTATCCAAGCCGGATAGCGTTCGATAAAACGGCTTAAGTGCTTGTCGCTCAATTGGTTTCGAAAGGGCAAATAATTTTCAAAGTCAGCCTTGAAGTTAGGATCAAAACGAGTCTTGTCGAAATTTATTTTTTCTAAATAATCCCGAAGCTCCGGAGAAATATTTTGGGTTCTGATGTCAAATAAGTTTGTTTCTCCAAGCGGAAAACCCCTTTCTTTTGGCTGGTAACCGGCCGGCTCGGCGTAATATTGCACGGAAGCATAGTGAAATTGCTCGTCCGGTGCCTGGAAAGGCGGCACCACATAAGCCCAAACGGTACCTTTTATTAAAGTAGCCAGCAAAACCAAGATTATTAACCGGTTATTTTTTGCAAAATCCATTAATAAGATGATATAGACTTAATAAGTGTAATTTATCATATTCCCTTTATATTCCAAAACTTTTGGCATTAAGCTGTTGAGCCGGGTTTCGTCCGGGTACAGCGGAGCGATCTTGAAGCAGGCGTCATATCCGCTTGCTTGCGTTGTTTTGTAGCATCGCAACGCATCTTTTCTGGCTTGAGTGCCGGGCGACACCAAATCGCCGATGTAAGAAGGATAAGAGAATAAACCTCCCAGCAAAACCGCCGCCAGGATAAATTTCGCCAAATTTTTCCTTTTAAAATTTTCCAAAATAAAATAAATGCCCAGAGGGGCAAGCATGGAAAATGTTATATATCTTGTTTCCGATGCTTGTCCGAGACCGAAAGCCGATCGGCCAAGAGTGATTGAAAGGGCGAATAAAAACGAATAAGCAACCAACAGGACTCCAATCCAGGAAGCCAGCTCGTTCTTCCTGAGAACCACCAGCCGATATAATCCATAGGCCAGCGCCAGCACTGAAAGAGCCGCCAGGAAATACCTTAACCCGTATTTTTGGCTCACGTCGGCATGGTAGAAAAAACCATTCGCCAAAAGAGTGGAAAAGAAATCTAAAGCCCGTAAATCGGGTTTAAAGCTCAACGCGGTTTGGAATTTTTTCTCGTAGCCCCAAAAATAGGCTGCCATTATCAGGATATTGGCGATTATAGCCAGCAAGGCCGCCTTCCATTGCTTGAAGCGGTTCAGTAAAGATTCGACTGCCAGAAAAAAAATAAAAACAGCCGGGATAAACAAACCATGGAAAGAGGAAAACGCCCCCAGCAGCGAGAAAAGCACTATCAGAAAATTTCTTTTATTCACATCTTTTATCGTAAGCGCCCATAGCCCCAGACAAAGAAAGACCAGAGGAAACACAAAGGTTATTTGAAAGGCGAAAGTGATGTTGCCCCACTGGAGGATATTCAAAAAAATCAGCGGAATTGTGAGGTCTAAAAGCGATATCTCGCCAACAATTTTCTTTTTTGTGTAAAGCACGAGAAAACTTGAGCCGACCACTTCAAGCGCGACAACGGCAGTCTCGGCCAGTTGGCTCCAGCGCGTGAAAGGCGCCAAGGCTTTCATGAGAGTGAGCCCTACGCCGATGCGGTGCTCATTGTGCTGGTAGATTGCAGTTTTCAGCCAGCCGCCCTTTTGCATGATCGAGTTCGCCACGTCCCACTCGTCCCAAAAAGGAATGTCCAAAGCGTTTTGATAGACGAAATGAACGAAATTCAGGAGAAGAGCCACACTGACAATACAGAATATGACAATTTTTATTTTATTTTTCATCTGCTTGTGTTTTTTTGTAGTCTCCGCGCGACATCCACTTTTCCAGCCAGCAATAAAGGATTATGAAGAAATAACGGCTGCCCATTTCCTTGATTTTGAGGTGGGACTCCCTTTCCGCCCGGTTTATCCAGTGGTTCGGCAAAACCGTGTAGGAATAGCCCCGGACAATGGCTTTGAGCGGCAATTCGACGGTCAAATTGAAATGGTGGCTCAAGAGCGGACGAAGCCCCTGAATTGTCTCCCGGCGGTACAGTTTGAAAGCATTGGTTACGTCATTGTAACGGATGCCGAACAACACCCGGATAACGTTATTGGTGAACCGGTTAAGCAAGTATTTCAGCGCGGGATAGTTTACAGTTTTTCCTCCCCTCGCAAAACGCGATCCGAAAACACAGTCATATCCTTCCCGCATTTTCTCATAGAATTTCACCAGATCCCTCGGCCGGTCAGAAAGATCAGCCATTACGATCGCCACCGCGTCACCCTTGAAATTATCGAGGCCCTTCCTCACCGCGAACCCGAAGCCGTTAGGCGGTTCGTTATTCAAATACCTTATTGGTTCTATTTTCCCCGTAAGCTCCTTAATGACCCGTTCGGTGTCGTCCGTGCTGTTGTCATTCACCACCAGAATTTCATGCCGGATTCCGGCTTCTGCGAGCCCCCGGTGAAAAGCCATGACGGTTCTTTCGATTCTATCCGCTTCATTATGAGCCGGGATAACCACCGACAATAAATTTAATTCTCTGGTCATGATAAAATTGGTTTTAGTTCTTTCCGATTATTGAGAATCCATTTGGCAATGTCTGAAATTGTCGCCCGGATGTCCTTTTTCGGCTGCCAACCGGTGATTTTTTTGATTTTGGCGCAATCGGTGATAAACAGCTTTAAATCCGCCGGCCGGTTTTCCGGCGTTTCACCGATTTCTATTATGTTGCCGGTTATTTCCTGGCACACTTTCGTCAGTTCACACAAGGAAGCGCTGTTTTCGATCCCGCCGCCGACGTTGAAAGTCCGGCCGCTAAACTTGGGAAAATCATTAAGCTGGACGTCCACAATGTCGAATAAATCATCTATGTGAATGAAGTCTCTCACCTGTTTTCCCTTGCCGCCGTAGCCGATATAGGAAAGCTTTCCGCCGAAAATATGCCGCGCCACCCAAAGAACGAAAACGCCTTGGTCAACTTTCCCCATCTGCCAAGGACCCGTGATCACTCCGCACCGGTTGATTATTCCTTTTAAACCGTAATTATAGCAATATTCTTGCAGCATCATTTCCGAGCATAATTTGGTGGCGCCGTAAAGCGACCGCGCCCCAACCAGCGGAAATTCTTCCGAAACGCCTTCCGCCGACGCCCCCGCCACCGTCTGCCGGGGAGACAACGAAAATCTGGTTTCTTCTTCGACAAAATTCAAATTGTTGAGCGTTTCGATCGGATAAACCCGGCTGGTTGACAGAAACATGAAATCCGCTCCGCCGGTTCTCGCGAATTCAAGACAGTTAATCGTGCCCAGTAAATTGGTGTTTACGAGATAATCCGGCGACGAACCTATCCCCGCCAAAACGGACGGCTCCGCCGAGCATTCCAACAGCAAATCCGCCTTGCCGGTTTCTTCAAAATCTTCTTTATTGCGAATGTCGCCGTGGAGAAAAATTACTCCTTTTTCTTTGAGCCGTACCAAATTTAACTCGGAGCCTCTCCTTTTGAGATTGTCGAGCACAGTAATCCTGGCCGCGGGGTATTTTTCCTTCAGTTTCACCGCCAAGTTTGACCCCACAAACCCGGCTCCGCCGGTTATCAAAATATTATTGTAACGCATAACAGTTTTAAAAATGTCCCTGTTCGCAAATTTCTTTCAAGATGTCGTCGATGCCGTATTTGAAGTCCCATTCGGGATAATGCGATTTGAATTTGCTCACGTCGCTCACATACCAGATGTGGTCGCCGATCCGGTTTTGTTCCACGTATTCGTAATTGGCTTTCTTACCGAGGATTTTTTCGATTTTCTCAATGGCTTCCAGCATCGAAACGTTGGAGTGGCGGGCTCCCCCGGCGTTGTAGGCCTCGCCCTGGCGGGGTTTTTGGTGGTAATTCCAAAACATGTTAACCAAGTCGAAAGAATGGATGTTGTCACGGACTTGCTTGCCCTTGTAGCCGAAAATTGTGTATTTCTGGCCGGTGGCGATGCACTTAACGAGATAGGCCAAAAATCCGTGCAGTTGGGTGCCGCTGTGGTTGGGACCGGTGAGGCACCCGCCGCGGAACACCCCGGTGTGCAAGCCGAAGTATTTCCCGTATTCCTGCACCATAATGTCCGCCGCAACCTTGGAGGCGCCGAAGATGCTGTGTTTTGAGTTGTCGATGCTCATTGACTCGTCAATCCCGTTCTTATAGTAGGGGTGTGATTCTTCAATTTCGTACCTTTTCTCCAGTTCAACGAGAGGGAGTTCGTTGGGAGTGTCGCCGTAAACTTTGTTGGTCGAAGTGAAGATGAAGGTGGCTTCCGGCGAGTGCTTCCTGAAATTTTCCAGCATGACAAGCGTGCCGTTGGCGTTTACTGTGAAATCAGTGAAGGGTTCTTTGGCGGCCCAGTCGTGGGAAGGTTGGGCGGCAGTGTGGATAATAATATCAAACTTGCCCTGCTCCTTAAAAACTTTCTCGACGTCTTTGTTCTCTCTGATATCAATATTGTAGTGGGTGTATTTTTCGCCCAGCTGTTCTTTGAGTTTGCCTAGGTTCCAATTGGTGCTGGCTTCTTCCCCAAAGAAGTACTTGCGCATGTCATTGTCGATTCCGACAATTTCAAACCCTTTTTCCGCAAAAAACCTGGCTGATTCTGAACCGATGAGGCCGGCCGAACCGGTGATCAATGCTTTCTTTGCCATTCTGTTTCAACGATAATTAAAAGTTACTTTATCGAAACAAGCGATACGCCGCACATTATCAAAAATATTCCGAAAATGTTTACCAGACTCAATCTCTCCCCAAAAAAATAAAAAGCGCCCAGCGCGGTCAACACGTAGGAAACACTCAAAAGGGGATAGGCGACCGAGAGCTTAAGCTGGGTCAATATTTGAACCCAAGTGACCGTGGCGGCCCCGTAAAAAGCAATGGCGCCGTAGAACCAGGGATTCAGCAAGTATTTTGAAAAAAGATCGAGATTCGGGTGCAAGCCGGCATAAATCGCCGATTGTTTGAAGAGCAGCTGCCCCACCGTCATCAGCGATATATTTATAAAAAGCAACAAATAAAGCATTTTGTTTGATTCTCGTCAGATTCAAAAATAATAACGGGGAATCACATAAAAAATAGCCCCGCTAGATTTAAAATTAGCATATTTATTGTTTCTTACAAAATTCATTAACATATGATCCATTTATATCAGCAAAAAATAAGAAAGCGGCACGCTGACCGATTTTCCATCCTTGCTAAGCGCGAGGGGCGTCATTGAGACGCTTAACCCGTATTTGGCTTTTATTTTGCCCAGAGTTTGGCTTACCTGCTTGAAGTCTTTCGAACCATAGCCTATTTCAAGGGCTATTTTGTCTTCGCCAAAACCGGCTATAAAATCGGCGCCTCCTTGAGCGCTGTCGTATGTCAAGGACGTGTTAATTTTCTTTTGCAAAAACCTTGTAAGATAAAATCCCGCTAAATCCTCCAACAGCTTCCCCGAATCCTTATCGCCCTTGTTAATTCTTCCTATAAAATTGAAATACATTGACCTGAATGCCGGAGAAGCAAACAGATATTTAGAAGGTTTTCTAGCCTGTTTATATGCCGAACCATAGGGATAGATTCTGTAGAGCATCTCCGCGTTAGTTAAGACTTCCAAAATTTCGCTTAGCGTGGTTATATTCAAAGATAATGTTTTGGATAAGCTCCTTAAACTCAATTCTTCCGATCCCGCGAGGGAATACAATAGAGAAGGTATTTTAGAGGTTATCTCTGGACTGAAATTGCCCATCTGGGGTATGTCATTTGTTACGACTCTGTCCACCAATTTTTTTATCTGGTCGTAGATCAACCCTTCATTCCCGAGTTTGACCGCGAACGGCAAGGTGCCGTATCTTAAATATTTATCGACTTCCTGTCTATCCACGCCCGTCCAATAAGCCTTGGCTTTTGTTTCCGAGCCTTTCAAGGATTGAAAAACTTCAATCGCCGTTTTTGATTCAAAAATAGAACTCCTTATTTGCCCACTCAGTCCTTTCTGCTCAAATTTGCCCTCTTTGATTTTCAGATATTCCGAAAAACACATGGGGTAAAGGGTTTCAAAAATCGTTCTCCTCACAACATCCGAGTTTGTTTGTAAAGATAAAGCCGAAGAACCGGTAGCCAGAATGAAAACATTTTTTGTTCGGTCATAAACACTTTTCAGTATAATTCCCCAGTCTTCTTCATATTGAATTTCGTCTAAGAATAAGATTACCGGCTCATCCAGTTTTTCAAAAACCGTGCCTAATATATCCTCATAAGCATCAATTACCTGGTTAAGGGAAACCCCCAAATATTGAATTGTCTGATCGACCGAAAGAAATAATTTGTTCTTCTGTGGAATTTTCTGTTCGTAAAAAAGTTGAGCGAGAAGCGTCGTTTTCCCCACTCCCCTTATACCTGGAATTGTTACCCATCTGGGCTCTCGCTTGCCCGATAAGAAAGCGCTTATGTACTGCCTGATTTTCACATACGCGTTCCTGTTCGGATTTTTCCTCTCCTGCTCATCAAAAACATAAGCCCTTGCTCTTAAGTCCGATTGGGCAATTTGGTTTTGCAGATAACCCACAACCTGTTCTTTGCTCGTTTTCATATTTCTATGCTATTCAGATATTACAGTATTGTCAATTACTGTCATATTGAAATATCACAGTAATCAAATGGGGTTGTTTTGTCCCTTTATAAAGGCCTTTTTGCGGGGCATCTCTGTTTTCAGCCTACAAAACCATTTGAGCTATCAGATTAATCGGGTTAGACTGGGATTGTTCGGTTTTTAAAATTTGTCGTCCTATGCCAACCAACAATGACCGGATTATAACCGTTTACGAGCCCAACCAGCGGCAGAAAACCACGGAGGCATTTGACATTCGTGATAATTTTGCTATAATTAAATTACTAAAACCACCCGTTATGACCTTTTAGGCATGGCGGGTTTTTTTATTATGAAATACATGCATAAGAATAAAAAGAAAAAATGAGGATAATTAGTCATTGGAAATGAATAACATAACCAAAAGCGAAAAAAAATTTGAAATTGTCATAAAGCCGAGAAACAGATGGTTCGATTTGAATTTGAAAGAATTGTGGCTCTATCGCGAGCTGGCTTTCATTTTTGCCTGGCGAGACATCAAAGTCCGCTACAAACAAACGGCCCTTGGCATAGTTTGGGCTATTTTGCAGCCGGTTTTGACGGTGGCGATTTTTTCTTTCTTCTTCGGCAAGTTGGCCAAGATCCCGTCCGAAGGAATCCCATATCCGGTTTTCGCTTTCGTGGGGATCGTTTTTTGGAATTATTTCTCGATTTCCCTTACTGGATCAGGCAACACTTTGATTGAAAACGAAAATATCATCAAAAAAGTTTATTTCCCAAGGCTTATTCTGCCAATTTCCTTGACATTGACACCGCTGGTTGATTTGGCCATCTCGCTAATCATTCTGGCCGCGTTGATGGTTTTTTATGGATTCGCGCCGACTGTCTATAGCGTGTTATTTTTACCGGTCTTGATTATCATTTCATTTTTAGCGTCTGCCGGATTGGGACTGTTCCTGGCCTCAATCAATTTAAAATACCGCGACGTGCGCTATGCTTTGCCGTTTTTCATTCAAATCCTTATGTATTTGACCCCTGTCATTTATCCTTCGAGCATCGTCGGGGAAAAATACCAATGGATCCTCGCGCTCAATCCGATGACCGGGGTGATCGAAACGGCGCGTTCTTCATTTCTGAATGTCTCCCCCGTAAATTACCACTTGCTTCTCATTTCTTCCGGAATCGCGATTGCTTTATTTTTGTTCGGAGTATTCCGATTCAAAAAAACGGAAATATTTTTTGCCGATTTAGCATAAACATATGGCACAACCGATAATAGAAGTCAAAAATTTGTCAAAAGAATATATCATCTCGCACAATACCCAGCCTTACTACACTTTGCGGGACTCTTTGACACAGGCCGCGAAAAAACCTTTTGAGCTTTTTTTTAAAGGACGTTCAAAAAAAGAAAGGTTTTTGGCTCTGAAAGATATAAATTTTTCCGTTCAGCCGGGCGAAGTGTTGGGTATCATCGGCCGAAACGGTGCCGGCAAAAGCACATTGCTCAAAATCCTGTCGCAGATCACTCCGCCAACGAGGGGTTCCATCCATCTGCGCGGGCGCGTAGCGTCACTCCTTGAGGTGGGAACAGGATTTCATCCAGAACTGACGGGCCGGGAAAATATTTTTCTCAACGGAGCGATTTTGGGAATGACCCAGAAGGAAATCCGCAAAAAATTCGATGAGATTGTTAACTTTGCCGGAATTGAAAAGTTTCTCGACACGCCGGTGAAGCGCTATTCAAGCGGGCAGTATGTGCGATTGGCTTTCGCGGTGGCGGCGCACCTCGAGCCGGAAATTCTGGTCATCGACGAAGTTTTGGCGGTCGGCGACGCGGAATTCCAGAAAAAATGTTTGGGGAAGATGAACGAAATCTCCAAGGACGACGGGCGAACAGTTTTGTTTGTCAGTCATAATATGGGTGCAATACAGCAACTATGCAAGAAGGCCCTCCTAATTGAGAGGGGAAGAATCAAAATGTCTGGCAGGGTGTCAGAGGTTGTTTCTTATTACCTTAGCGATAATTCATTTAACAATGAATGCAGTGTGGATTTGACAAATTCTCCTGATCGCTTGCCAAGAATGAAATCTATCTTAACAAAAGTTGAATTAAAAAATTCAAGCAATGACTTGGTCAACAATTTTTCACAGGACAATGATATTTTTTTACAAATATATTATGATGGGAGGAATTGTAATTTGCTTGCTGGCGCGGGGTTTATAATATATTCGCAAGAGGAGGTCAGGGTTGGCGGAGGAAATACTTATATGATGTTCAGGCCACCTCACGAATTGCCTAAGCTGGGCAGCGTTATTTTCAAAATAGACAAAAAACAATTCACTCCCGGGTGTTATTCGGTCACTGTTTCGCTTGGCGCGCATGAAGGAGCATTGATTGACAAAGTTGAGAGATGCATCTCATTTGTCATTGAGCCAGCTGATATATATGAGACGGGATACCTCTTAACTCATGAGGATGGGGTTTGCTCATTGTCGTTTAGCTCGAAAATAAACTCTCTCGAATAATAAATATGTTTGAAGGGATAAGAAAATCTATCAGCACTATTTTGAACGGGAACCTTATTCACTCGAACCCCCGTATCGAGGATGGGAATATATTAGTTGAAAGAATAATGAATCATGGAGTCCCTCTTTATTTGAATTTCTCGTTTGAAACTCTGAAAAAAAACACCTTGAGCTTTGTTAGCTCGATGAAAATCGGAGAATCAGCGCCTGAATATAAATATTCATTCTCCTGCAAAAACCCGAATATTTATTCATCTGCCTACGCGTGTATTGTTCTTTCAATGTTTGGCGAGCTCGACAAACTGTCAGCCAAGGAAAAGAAAAGCTGGGTTCAATATTTCAATTGTTTCCAAAGTGACAAGGATGGACTCTTCTACGATAAATCTTTGGAAAATGAGCATTATAATGATTCTGACTGGTGGGGAGCTAGACACCTTGCTTTGCATTTGACAAATTCTTTTGCTGCTTTAGGCGATAAACCTCAACACCTGTTTTATTTCTTGAGGGACTACTATGATAAAAATATATTGGTTAGCTGGCTGGATAATCAAAATTGGCTAGGAAAATTTTCTCACGAAAACGATATCGACAACAAAATCATGAATATAGCCGCGATGTTGCAGTACCAGAGAGATTTTTGGCAGGATGAGAAAGCGGGGCGGGCAATCAGTTTCATACAATCTTATTTGAAGGAAAAAATAAATCCTAGAACCGGGTTGTGGGGGGGGTTCGACATAAACGATCAAAATGAATTATCGAGGATGATCCAGTTTGCCTACCACTTGTTTCCCATGTATTTTTATGACAGCATCGAAATTGGAAGCAAGGAAAAGATAATTGATTATGCTCTCAGGACACAGAATATCTATGGAGGATTTGGCGTTCAATTGAATTCGAGCGCTTGTGAAGATATGGACTCAATTGATGTTCTTATCCGTTTTTCAAAAATGACTCCGCATAGGAGCAAAGAGGTTGATATTGCTCTCAAAAAAGCATTTATCTGGGTTTTAGCCAACCAAAACGATGACGGCGGGTATGTTTTCAAGAGAAACGAACCGATGTGTTATGGCCATAGTCAAATGAGTAGTGGCAAAAACGAAAGCGCGATGTTTCCGACATGGTTTAGAACACTGTCAATCGCACGCCTGTCAAATCATTTCGGAATTGCAGACTTCAATATAGTTAAGGTGCCAGGATATTAAACATAATAATTAAAAAGTGAATAGCAAAGCACCAATACCAAAATTTTCGATACTACAAAGAATAACGTTATCTCGTCTCGGCATTTCGAATTGGAACATTCCAACTCACGTGACTTCGCGTGAGCTATTAAAATTATATGAGCTGACTAAATCAATGGACGGGTTATCTGTCGCAGTTGAAATCGGGAGCTACATAGGTGCCAGCTCCCTTATGATAGCGAAGGGGCTGAACGCGGATAGTGAGTTGTATTGCGTGGATACTTGGGAAAATGACGCGATGACCGAGGGAAATTGGGATACTTTTGTCGAATTCAAAAAAAATACGGGATTAGTGGCCAACAAAATTGTTATGGGTAGATCGAACAGTGCGGATGCCGCAAAAAAATTTGAGGATACGATTGATTTTCTCTTCCTTGACGGGGATCATTCCTATGAAGGTGTCAAAAAGGATGTGGATGCATGGCTTGAAAAATTGAAATCAGGTGGCATCATTACCATGCATGACATTGGTTGGGCCGAAGGCGTGAAAAAAGTGGTTAAAGAAGATGTTAAACCGCATCTTGAAAGATTCAAACAACTACCAAATTTGTTTTGGGGATGGAAAAAATGATGATACGAAGACCAATGATAAAGTTAACTGTTATAATTCCAACAAGAAATAGAGCTAGGACACTGTCAAAATTGCTGGAAAGTATCCAAAAACAAACACTCGATCAATCATTATTCGAGGTGATAGTTTGTGACAATAGCTCCACGGACAAAACAGCAACAATAGCTAGATCCTTTGCTAATAAATTTAAGAATTTCAAGTATATCAAAACTTTGGAAGTAGGCTTGCATGTTGGCAGGAATAGGGGGTTCCAAGAAGCAAGAGGTGATATATTGGTTTATACAGATGATGATACTGAAGCTTTTCCGGAATGGCTTCACACAATAAACGAGGCCTTTAGAGATAAAAATGTGGTTTTGGTTGGGGGAAAAAGTTTGCCTAAATGGGAGATTGATCCACCAAAATGGGCATGGGAAATGTGGAAACTGAATAAAAATTCAGATCGAGTCTTGAGTGCTTTCAGCATAATTGATTTGGGAGATGAAATAAAAGAAATTGATCCATATTACGTTTTTGGATGCAATTTTTCAGTTCGCAAAAAAGTAATATTCGAAACGCAGGGATTTCATCCCGATGGTATGCCGCAAGAGATGATACAATATCGTGGAGATGGCGAAAATGCAATTAGTGAATATATAAAACAGAAACGCTACATCTCGTTATACCATCCAAAAGCATCCGTTTATCACTTGGTTTCGAAAGAAAGGCTTACAATTAGATACTTGTGGAGACGAGGTTTCAACCAAGGGGTTTCTGATTCTTATACAACTATTAGAAAGCAGAAGTCTACCAATAAATTTCGTAAATCGAATCTTTTATTAAAAAATATTTTGCGTTATCTGTTAAAATCTTTGAAAAGTAAACATACTGAAAACGGAAAATATCGAAGAGCCTTGTCTGAAGGATACGAAGCAGGATATAATTTTCATCAGCAAAAAGTTAAAGAAGATGCGAGATTAGAAGCGTGGGTTGTGAAAGAAAATTATTTAGATACTTTATAAATTATTAAAGGGACAGTCCCATGAACACAACTTTTGAAAAAATAATCCACGACGATAAAATCTTGGCGATTATTCTAAGTAGCGGATTTAAGCAGGACGGCATTGAATTTTTCACGGACGACAATTTTTCCCAGCAACTGGGCTATATGAACAGGCCGAAAGACTATATCATCCCCCCACACCGGCATAACCCGGTTTCAAGGGAAGTTGTGCTGACACAAGAAACGTTATTCATCAAATCGGGGAAGGTGCGCGTTGATTTTTATGATGATAAGCAAACATATTTGGAAAGCCGGGTTGTTTCAAAAGGCGACGTTGTGCTTTTGGCGGCTGGCGGACACGGTTTCAAGATGCTTGAGCCATCGGAAATCGTTGAAGTGAAGCAAGGCCCATATGCGGGAGAAAGGGACAAAGTCAGATTTGATAATGTTGACGAGGCCGATGTAAAAATTAAATAACGCAATATGCCAATAAACTTTCAAACCTATTCGAAATATTATAACCTGCTTTACGGAGACAAGGACTACAAAGCCGAAGTGGATTATGTCGTGAAGCAAATCAAAAGATGCGCCCCAAAGACAAAATCCATCTTGGAATTCGGTTCGGGCACAGGCGGGCACGGTTTGTTGCTCAAGAAAAAGGGGCTCAAAATTTTTGGGTTGGACCAAAGCGAATTCATGGTGGAAGAGGCGAAGAAAAAGGGATTGTCTTGCCAAGTGGCCGACATCAGCAATTTCAAATTGAAAGAAAAATATGACGCGGTAATCTCGCTTTTTCATGTGATCAGCTATCTCACCGGCAATAAATCGTTAATTGCCGCTTTCCGCAACGCGAACAAGCACTTAAAAAGAGGCGGGATCTTTTTGTTTGATGTTTGGTATTCTCCTGCCGTGCATGAACAGAAGGCGTTGCCCAGGATAAAGAAAATGAAAAATGAGCAGCTGGATGTCACACGGATTGCCGAACCTAAAATAGACGTAAACAATAATGTAGTCGATGTTGAATTTACTGTTCTGGTGAAAGATCTATCTACGGGCGAAGTGATTGAATTAATTGAAAATCATCCGATGCGACACTTCAGCATTCCGGAAATCGGTTTGCTGGCCGAACTTACCGGTTTTAGAGTGTTAAACGCGGAAGAATTTTTAACGGGAAATAAGCCTTCCGAAAACACCTGGGGCGTTTGTTTTATCCTTAAAAAAATATAATTATATGGGAATACCGGTAAATACGCCATTGTTGGACGGCAACGAAGAAAAATATTTGTCAGAATGCGTACGCACGGGATGGATATCTTCCGAGGGACCTTTTGTCAAAGAGTTTGAAGATAAATTTGCCAAATATATCGGACGCCGATTTGGAATCGCGGTCGCAAACGGATCAGGAGCTTTGGATGTTGCCGTTCGAGCGCTAAGAATCGAATCGGGCGACGAAGTTATCTTGCCAACCTTCACGATAATTTCTTGCGCCCAATCGGTGGTGAGAGCGGGCGCCAAACCGGTGTTGGTTGACAGCGATCCTGAAACATTCAATATGGATGTTTCGCAAATCGAAGCCATGATAACTCCAAAAACGAAAGCGATCATGGCAGTGCATATTTACGGATTGCCGGTGGATATGGATCCGGTTCTTGAGCTCTGCAAAAAATATAAGCTCCGTCTCATTGAAGATGCCGCGGAAATGCACGGCCAAACTTACAAAGGAAAAATGTGCGGTTCTTTCGGCGATATCAGCATTTTCAGTTTTTACCCTAACAAGCACATCACCACCGGCGAAGGCGGCATGGCGGTCACGAATGATCCGGATCTAGCCGAAAGATGCCGTAAGCTTCGCAATTTGGCTTTTGAGCCAAACGAGAGGAGATTCATCCATCATGAATTGGGTTGGAACTATCGGATGACCAATATGCAGGCGGCACTGGGCTTGGCCCAGCTGGAAAAAATTGAAGGACATATCGCCAAGAAAAGAGAAATAGGGAACGCTTATCAGGAGGGGTTGAAAGGAATAAAAGGGTTTCGACTCCCTTTGCCGGGAACAGAATATGCCGAAAATATTTATTGGATATTCCCGCTGGTGGCGGAAACACAAGAATTATGCGAGAATACGGTCGCCAAACTGAACGCCAAGGGCGTAGGCGCGCGGCCGTTTTTCTGGTGCATGCACGAACAGCCCGTTTTTAATGACATGGGTTTGTTCGCCGGAGAAAAATATCCGGCAGCTGAAAAGTTAGCCCGCAACGGGTTTTATATCCCCAGCGGGTTGGGTTTGAATCCGGAGGATATTAAAGAAGTAATTGCCAGTTTAACGGAATAATAATATGAGAAAATTGAGAGTTGGAGTTTGGATAAGCAAAAACGGAAAACCCGAAAACGGCGGTAGCTATAGCTATTATAGCGAATTATTGGAAGCTCTGAAGAAGTACCCTTTTAAGAACGCGGAAGTCATTTTTTTAAGCGACGAGAAAATATTCTTCGAGTTTCCGGCCAAAATTTTGAAAGAGAAATCCGGGAAAATGAAAATTTTTAACCTAATCTGGCGCAATATTGCTCAATATCCAGTGCCCAACATTCTCAAGGAAAGAATGAGAAAAGCGATTGATAAATCCAAAAGGGAGCTCTATCAATACGCCGATGTGGTTTATTACTTAACGCCAGGATGCGCTTACCCGGATTTTCCTTACATTTATACGCTTTGGGATATTGGACACCTCAATACCTATGCTTTCCCGGAGGTCAGCATGAACGGGATTTTTGAGTCCCGTAAAAAACATCATAATTTTTTTCCGCATAAGGCCTTGATGGTATTCGCGGAGTCTGAAACGGGAAAAAATCAATACGCGAAATATTTGAATATTAATGAAGAAAGAATCAGAGTCGTCCCAATTTTCCCGTCGGGGGTGGCAAGTTCAAAATGCACGGCCAAAAAACCAAAAAAGATGAGAAATGGTGATCCTTTCATTCATTATCCGGCACAATATTGGGCGCATAAAAACCATTACAACCTACTGGTGGCGATGGTTCCGGTAATAAAAAATTTTCCTGGAATAAAATTGGTTTTTACGGGTTCGGATAAAGGTAACAAAAAATATATATTGGAAACGATCTCTGAACTGGGACTGGAAAAGAGCGTTGTGGATCTGGGCTTTGTTTCTCTCAAAGAATTGCGCTGGCTGTACGAAAATTCCCTGGGTCTGGTAATGCCCACGTTGTTGGGGCCCACAAACATGCCTTTGCTTGAAGCGGCTGAACTGGGATGTCCTGTGGCCTGCACAAATTTGCCCGGACACGTTGAACAACTGGGAGATTACGGATATTATTTTGACGGGCTTAATCCGGAAGATATCGCTGAAAAAATTATAACGATGGTTAATGATGGAAAGAAAGGAACTACTAAAAAATATAACAGCCGGTTTAACATAGGGAACACGTTAGAATCGCTTGACCGGGCATTTACCGAATTGAGGCACATCAGATTTTGCTGGGATCGGGATGATAAGCCAAGTAGTAAGAATTTTAAAACGAGGGCTAATGACTGAATTTAATATTCTCAAAATAATTCTTTTGTTTCTAATCCCGGCAAATATTGTTTTGTTGCTTTTACTTAGGAAAAAGATCAACAAAACTATTGGGGACTATGTCTCGCTGGTTTTTTCATATGGTGTCGGGCCCTTATTCAACGGGTTGTTTTTTTATTATCTCGTTTGGTTTTTCCCGGAGAAAACCGGCCTGTTTTATGTGGGTGCTGTAAGCGCTTTATGGGTGTTGTTATTGGCAGCAGGAACCAAGAAAATAAAATTTCTGGCGCTTTTCTATAAAAAGATTTTTTCTTGCATTAAAAAGGGGCTTGCTAACAGCAGAAAATTGTTTTTGTTCGCTCCAGTTTTGGCTGTTCTTTTATTCACCGCGACCCAAGCTCTTTTTTATCCAATAGTTGATAATGATCAAGCGATTTACCTCAATCAAAGCGAAGCGCTTTATCAATACAGGAATTTGGATTGGCAGAGAGAAGATAGGGTTGTGATCCGCGGAGACGATGAATACAAATACAACTCCGCCATCCAGCCGGCGATTCCGTCGCTAATGGCTTTTTCTTTTATGATCCATAAAGAAGAAGGAAACTATTTCGTGTTTAATTTTTTCATGGCGTATTATTATCTGTTTCTTCTTGCTTTTTTTCTTTTTGTTATATACAAAATTTCAGCCACACTGGACAAAAATCCATTTTACGCTATTCTTTTTGGATCTTTTTTCTTTGTGTTCTCCTGGGGTTTGAGCAGAACCTTTATCTTCAACAGCAAAGAAAGCGTTATATATTTCTTGACTGCAGTCGGAATTTATCTTGTTTATTTAATCGCGGTTTCATCAAGAAGACATCTCGGGATGGAAGCTTTGTTGGGCATCGTCTTGGGCCTTAACTCCCTCGTTAATCTTCATGGGATTATCATTGAGGCCATAAGTTTGCTTGTGCTGTTTATGGTCTCGTCACAAAAAATAAAGGATAGGTTTCTTCAGGTATTGTGGGCATTCTCAGTTTCTCTTTTTGCCGGAGGATTTGAGATTATTGAAACCTTCGGATTTGTTTTTTGGAGCACCGCCAAGAATATATCCGACAGCGCGATACATCTTGTTCATGAAGTTTTATCGCCGAAAGACGGAGTTACTGCAATTAAAAATTCAATGGGGAATCCAAGAAACACCTCTGTGGCAAACCTCGATGCGACTCACAGCGATTTATACCAAGTGAAAGGTTTTTTGGACATATATCTCAAAGGCAAATTACAGATTTTCACAAATATTGGAATTTTTGGATTTTACGCTTGGATCTTCATTGCAACACTCGCATACGATTTAAAAAATATATGGAAAAACAAGATTGCAAAAATACTTGTTCTTTTTATCGGAATCTATTTTGTTGTTGTGATTGATCCTTTTAATTTGAACGGCAACCAGTATGCCATAGTTCTGTGGGGAAGCAGTAAATACGCAAAATTGCTTCTTCTTTTGAGTTTGGCAATTACAAGCGTTTATGCTTATTATTTGCTTTCCGGTGCTTTCGGATTTTTTTCCAGATATGGAAAAGCCGTGAGTATCGCCATATTATCAACTTTATTTATATTCGTTCTTTTAAGGAACGAGGTTATTGCATATTTACTGAAAGTGCTGTTCTCTGTCACGCAAGTTTATAAAGGAGCGGGGTTTTACCACCACAAGATTGAGATATTTTTTTACTCCAGTGTCTTGATCATGTTTTTGGTCGCGATTTCGTTCGCGCTTGACAAGGTCAAGAGAGAAATGAGCTTTATCATTTTTTCATTATCCTGCATTTCCTTTTTTATTTTTGTCCCCTTTTTCATTACCGACGTCGGGAAAGTTTCCCTCCTAAAAACATTTCCTTTGTTAGGAGCAGATGGTGAGAAAAAACTGGAAAAGTCTTTAACATACGGCGATATATATAATGTTTATTTCTACGCGAAGAATAATCTTCCTTGCGGAACGCTGTTACAGACAAGCTTCAATGAGATATACACTTACGACGATCATTTCCAGATAAAAAAAGGGTACTCCGACAATGTCGACTACGGAATCAGTCCGAGGTGCAAAGACAACTACAAACCCGTGTATACCTCTGGGAATGTTTCCTTGTGCGCGAAAAATGATTAGGTTAAAGAATACTTCTTTTTTTGTTCAGCCTGTCGACTGCAGTCAAAAATTTAATCAGAAGTGTGTTCTTTAAATGTCTTTTGTATGCAATAACATGCTCATTGTTGAACTTTTCTTTTGAGCTCTGCGAATCGTCGCGCAAGGAAAAGTTGCAGACTGTCTGATCGAAGAACTTTGAGTTAACATTGTTTTTTGACAGCCTAAGCCACATTTCGTAATCCATTGAATTTTTGAAATCTTCTCTGAATAATCCGAATTCTTCAAAGACTTCTTTTTTCAAAAAAACCGACTGGTGGGGGACATAGTTTGTAAGCAACAAGAGCCAAAATCTTATTTTATGATATATTTTTCGATGCGGAATGATTCTTGATTTTCCAGTTTTTTCGTCAAAAAAATTAGCTTTCCCGTAAACCCAATCCGGTTTTTTATTTTTGCCTATAAAATCGGATAATTTTTGCAGGGTTTGATCGCCAAAAAAACTGTCGTCTGAATGAAGATGACAGATATATTCACCGGATGCTTTCTTGATTCCTTCATTCATCGCGTTCGCGATTCCTTTTGGTTTGAATTGAAATAATTTCACTTTATCGGGAAATTCTTCATGGTATTTTTTTATGATTTCTATTGTTTTGTCCGTAGAAGAACCATCAATGAAAATATGCTCAAAATCGTGAAAATTTTGATTTTTGACAGAATCTATGTTTTTTTGCAAATATGCGGCGCTATTATAGGTGCAGGTGATAATAGAAAATTTCATAGTATAGCCTTTCTAAATTTTCAGATTCATCAAATTATCTTCAACTCTCGTCTTCTGAACGATATCCCACGAATTATTTTTTTTGTCCAGATTATTGTTGAAAATGCTGCTTATGCCTTTAGCTATGCATCTTGGACAATTTGATTTAATTATATATCCATTTTTGCCTTCTTGGACCAAATCGACGCTCGCACCCGTTTCATTGGTTGTAATCACGGGAAGACCGCAGGCCATCGCTTCGTTGACTACCAGTCCCCAAATATCTTGATGAGATGGGAACAGCAACAAATTAGAGATGGAATAGTATTTATACAAATCATCGTATTGAATAAAGTCAACAAAAAAAACATTTTTTATTCTCTCTGAATGAATAATTGATACCATCTTTCCCTTATCCGGTCCTTTACCCATTACCAGAAGAGAAACATCCGGATCATCCTGCTGGTAGCTCTTAAACCCATAAAGCATATCGAACACTCCTTTCATTTCAATCAATCGGCCACTGAAAACAATAGTTTTGGAGGTATTTATTCCTATTTTTGATTTTAGTTTGTTTCTATCCCGGATATCAAATTCTTTGGATTTATCCTTGAAATAATCAATATCGACAGGATTGTAAAAAATCCCTATTTTTTCAGGGTCGGCTCCGAGAAAAATCAGATATTCTCTGGCACGAGTGCCATAAGCGATGAACCCGCTGGAATTTTTCACCAGCCACCTCACCAGTGGCTTTGTGACGACCCGACGCCAGCTTTTTTCATATTTGGTGCTTCCCGACCAAAGAATAAATTCTTTTGCATTTTTTCTCGCCCATTGGTTCGCGGCATATGCCGCGAAGTGATCCCAGCCGAAACATATTATTTTGTCGGGATTTTCTCTTCTCAAAACATTGATTATTTTCAAGTTGATGAAAAAAGTGTTGAGATCTTTTTCGTGTGTCCTAATCGCAAAATTGTTCAGCACTTCATACTCAAACTCAATGCCCGCGGATTTTTCCCAGTTTCTGTTCTTATCCGTTTCGCTCAAAAAAATAACCTTCAATTTCCAGCCCTTGCTGTTGAAGTGTTTGTTTAACTTATTATAAAGAAACACTCTGAGTGGGCTAATTATATTGTTTATGATAATGACTTTTTTCATTCCATTAATTTCTCAATTTTATCGCAAACTCTTTCTATCGAAAAATATTCCGCGATCATTTTCTTTGAGTTTTGAGAAAATTCATCTTGTAAATGTTTATTGCTCAATACATTCAAGAGGCTGTTTTTGAATCCCTCGGTATCCGACAATTCCAACTCCAGCCCCGCGTTATATTCAGTAATCTCGGGGACATGACATTCTTTTGAAATAATTTGGGGTACGCCAAGGGCGGCTGTTTCAAGAACTGTCATAGGCAAACCCTCGCTTCGGGACGTAAAGAGAACGACATCACAAGCCTTTAAGGTCTCCCATTTCCCATTTCCGGTTAAAATACCCGTAAAAGTAACTTGATTTTCCAGCCCTAAATCCTTGATTTGCTTTTCCAATTTTTCCCTTTCACCCTCATCTGGACCGATTATCAGATAGGTGAATTCGGTTCTGTTCCTCAACC
>Ga0172371_10003279_pt1 | contig 25206 bp, 26 predicted proteins | sample Lak12m_FD_114543 | JGI IMG/M metagenome (GOLD analysis project Ga0172371, IMG submission 114543) | Freshwater microbial communities from Kabuno Bay, South-Kivu, Congo - kab_022012_12m | ecosystem: Environmental > Aquatic > Freshwater > Lake | place: Democratic Republic of the Congo: South-Kivu... | reverse complement strand
CAGGAGCACCGTCACCAGCAAGTACACCCCGAGCATGTAGCCCGTATTGTCGCTCGGCTCGGCCGCCGAGTAATTCGCTCCCAGGGATTTCAGGAGCATCTCGTCGAACGCGGGACTATCGAGGACCTGCGGGGGGATGATCGTGACGAAGCTCGGCTCGCACCGCGCCGGGTTGCCATTGCGGTCGGTCTTGCCCTCCGGCACCAGCGGCGCACTCTTGAAGTCCCCGTAGATCTTCATCGCCTTGACGTTGACCTTGGCAATGTTGCCGCGGCTCAATTCCTGGCGGAAGAAGCCGTAAGGGATCTCGCTTCGAGAGACCGAACCGCTCTTCGAGAAAAGGAAGATCAGCACGATGGCGGCCATCGCCACCAGAAACAACGTCGAACCGTTGATACGCTGCCGCGGGAGTTTCTTCTCGGGGGTTTCGGGGGCCCCTTCGGGTGGTTTCTCCATCGATGCCCTTTCTCAGGGGGTGCTCGTATGCGACACTTCCGAATTGTACGCCACGGGATGACTTTTTTCGATGCGCTGCAATATGAACGATACCCCCCCTCGGTATGATTCCTCAGCCAATACCCGTCGAGGGGTCGTGGCGGTGATTGCCCGGGAGGGACGTTTCCTCGTGATCCGCCGCTCCCGCCACGTGGTGGCGCCGCACGCCTCCTGCCTTCCGGGGGGCGCGATCGAGCCCGGCGAGTCGGAGGAAGAGGCCCTGGTCCGCGAGATCCACGAGGAACTCGGGGCCGCGATTCGGCCGCGGCGGCGGCTGTGGCAGAGCATTACCCCGTGGGATGTTTCCCTCGCGTGGTGGCACGGCGACCTGGACCCGGACGCAATGATCACGCCCAACCCGGCCGAAGTCGACGCCGTCTCCTGGCTCACGCCGGACGAGATGGGCCGATTGCCCGGGCTCCTTCCGAGCAATCTCGCGTTCCTCAACGCTTTGAAATCCGGAGAGATCGATCTGGAGAACTGAGGAACACGCGGCCGGGTCACTCCGTCACCCGCATTCTCCGGTCACGGAGTGACCGGACCACGTGGGAGACCGACGGTCACGCGTCGGGCTGGCTGCCGGGGGTTGACGCCGGCTGGGGCAGAGGAACTCCATCCCGGCTCCCCGCTGGCACGGGAGGATCTCGCGGCTGCGCCGACGGAGACGATTTGGCACCGCTTGGCGCCCGCGAGGGGGCTGCGAACCGGCGATTGAACGATTCCGGATCGAACGGGTCGGAAGCCGGCGGCTTCTGCATGGCGCCGCCGCGGTGTACGGTGCGATTCTGGCCTTCGGCCGGATTGTTACGAAGGTCGATCGTCCCCGAGTCCCACCCGGCTCGCGGCGATGTCCTCGGGATCGACCCGGCGCCGGAATCCGCGTTCTGTCGGCGATTGCTCCGGTTTCCGCCCGCGGAACCACGACTCGCGCTCCGGCTAGGCGATCCCCCGACCGGCTCCTCGTACGAGGCATGAACGACGGGCACGTCGGCTTGGACCACGCGGTAACACCAGTCGCGAAGCTGCCGGTATTGAGCCACCTGACGGTCGGTGAAGATCGCCACGCGGGCCGTGCCGTGGGCTTGCGTCGCGTAGGTCAACAATGGGCTGGCTTCAGGATTCTCGCGATCCAGCCACTCGAGCGCGGCATGGAGATTCCGCTGCGTCAGGAGCCGGCTCGGCGGAGAATCGGCCGGCGTGCGGAAAAGGCGGAATCCATTCTGGACGGATTGCCCATGACATGCGGCGGTCGAACAGTTGTTCACGAGCATCGGCTGGATGGCCTGCGAGAAGATCTCAACCGTCTTGGGCGGCATACCGCGGACCATGCGGTCGAGTTCCTGCGCCGTGGGGCCTACGGGCATAGGTTTTGCGTTCGGGTCGGCCTTCGGCGGCGGGGCAGCCGCCACCTTCAACCGCCGCTCGAGCACCGGGATCAGCGGATGCTTGGGATCCATGGCCGTTGCCTCAGCCAGTTCCCGGGCGGCCGCCTCCAAGAGCCCCGCCTTGACGCACCATTGGGTCAGTTCGAGATGGTCCATCACGTTATCGCCACGGATTAAAGCCCTTTTGCGCTGGTAGGCATCCTCGGCATCCCGGCATTCATGCTGAACGTCGGCAACCTTCACGCAGACCTCACCGCCCGGCACGTGGACTTCGTAGCGATCCCCAGACCGATTGATTCGGCCTTTGAGCATCTCCCCGTTGCGCAGCAGGAGCACCGAGTCGTGGGCGGGTTGACTCCCTGCCCGCAACGTGGCCGGCGCCGCCATTGGCTGCTCCGCCTCAAAGACCGCCGAGATAACCCCGCCGGGTTGCTCGGCCGGGCTGAGCGGCAAGAACCACGCAGCACCCAGAAAAATGGCCGACAGGCCCACGATTCCGCCAAAACGCTTCATGAGGGTAGGCATAGTGGGGGCGAAGGCTATTCGATGCGAAGGACGCGGTCAAGCCCGAAATCGGGCAAGAAGGGGTCAGGGGTTAGGGGGCAGGGGCCAGGAGTTCGCATCGACGTTACCCACGCCTCCCCAACCCCTAACCCCAATCCCCTAACCCCTATTCCCTACCCTTTGTCCCCTCATCCCTATCCCCTGACCCCTATCCCGTCCAACGCCTACAATCTGGGACAGACCATCGAACGCAAGCGGAGGAGCGATAACCGTGTCAACGCCAAGCACCTTTCAACGCCGTGTGGTCTATTACGAAGGTGATGTTCAAGGAGTGGGGTTTCGCTACACCACGCAGAGAATCGCCGCACGGTTTCCAGTGACTGGCTACGTGAAAAACCTCGTCGATGGCCGGGTTCTCGTGGTGGTCGAGGGGGAGCAAGCGGAACTCGACCGGTTCCTCGCGGCGGTGGTCGACCATCTCGGGCATTACGTGGCTGACGTACAGTCATCGGTCCACTCGGCGGAAGGCACTTTTCGGGGGTTTGGGATCCAGTTCTGAGTTGTTTCGGTGAACCATCCGCCCTCCCAATGCGTAGGGAGGGGAAACCGCTCTCGGTGCCTGAGGCGGTTGAGCGTGAGTAACGTGTGGTGTAATCTCTGCGGTTCTTTCGGGAGAGCGGTGGCCCATGCAACCGGTAGGCAGCATTCCTGTGGTGATCGGCGTGATGAGCACGTGGCTCACCCCCCTTTGGACTGTCGGCTTGGGGGCGGTGATCGTTGTTGTGGCGATGTACGTGCTGGGTTTTCTGGTCCGTCTTGCTGCGCCGAAGATTGCGGCGATTGCGCAGACTACCGCCAAAGAGGGGACTTCTCAGCCCCTTTTCTACGTGATTCTGGCCATTGGGATCTTCGCCCTGACGATCTTTCCCTTCCTCTCCTACAACACCTTCGGGGAAGACGTGAAGATGTTGAAGAGCGAAGGGCTTTACTTGATCAAGTTCCTGGCGATCTTCCTGTCCCTTTGGACGGCGAGCGTCTCGATCGCCGACGAGATCGAGGGGCGGACCGCGTTGACGCTGCTCTCCAAGCCCGTGGGGCGACGCCAATTGATCACCGGCAAGTTCCTGGGCATTTTGGTGCCTGTGGCGATCGTGTTCGTCGTGCTCGGCGTGTTCTTTCTGGCCAGCGTGTCGTTCAAGGTGGTGTATGATTCCCGCGAGACTTCCAACCCGGAGCCGACCCCCGTGGACTGCATGCGCGAAATGCTCCAGGTCGCCCCCGGGCTCGGATTGGGTTTTATGGAGGCCGTTGTCCTGGCGGCGGTGAGCGTGGCCATTTCCACGCGATTGCCCATGCTGCCGAACCTGGTGATTTGCGTGGCGATTTTTGCGCTAGGGCACTTGGTCCCGCTGATCGTGGCTTCCCCGGCGGGACAGTTTCCTTTGGTGAGTTTCGCCGGATGGTTCCTGGCCGCCGTACTGCCCGGGCTGGAACACTTCAACATGGAGACCAGCATCTCGACCGGTCAGTTCGTCCCGGCGATCTACCTGCTGGCGGCAGGGGTGTACTGCGCGCTCTATAGCCTCGCCGCCCTCCTGTTGGCGCTCTTGCTGTTTGAGGAGCGCGACTTGGCGTAGTCGGCCTTGACGACCACGATGAACGTCCCAGATTCCTCCATTTCGCGGTAGCTCGCCCCACCCGCCCTGAGCATTTCCGTGCGAGCCATTTCAAAGTAGATAAAGTAGTTGGCGTGGTGGAGCAGTCCCATCGTGTCGGTCTCGAAGTACCGCACGCGGACCTCGATTTCGTGTTCTTTGAGCATCGGAATGCGCCAGTCCTGTTGACTTAACTCTCCGTATTTCTTATAGTTAGGCGCCTGCAAGCAGTGCAGTCGTTGACTGGAGTACAGCTCGGCACGCAATTCGCCGCGGCGGCCTTGCCGCGCGCATGGCTGATGAAGGGATAAGCGATCTCGCAATCAACCCCGACGGGTGGTTTCCCCTTTTTTGCGAGTCTGAGCCATGAGCATTGACGAGGGTACCGGGTCTGGACTGTCGACGATGCGCGGCAGGGACTACCCATCCATTCGGCAGTTTACCGTGTTTTTGGAAAATCGGGTGGGGCAGTTGCTGGAGGTGGTCCGCCGCTTCGAGGGGACCACCGTGAAGATCGTGGCCCTTTCGATCACCGACTCCGCCGAGTGTGCCTTCGTTCGATTTCTATTAAGCCACCCGGAGGAGGGGAGAGAGGTCCTCGAACGGGCCGGTTTGGCGATCATCGAGAGCGATTTGATCGGCGTCGAATTGCCCGAGGGTCCGCAGCCGCTCCTGCAAATCTGTACGGCCCTCCTCCAGTCGGAGGTAAACATCATCCAGGCGTATCCGCTGTTGGTCAGGCCGCACGGGCGACCGGCCGTGGCGTTGATGGTCGACAGCATCGACATCGGCCTGGAAACGCTGGCGTCCAAAGGGTTTGTGATGGTGACGGAGGCCGACCTGGCGGCCGACGAGTAGCCACGAGCTTCCCGGATAGCCTCTCAACGACTTTCCTCGTCCGACTGCTGCACCCCACGCGCGATAACCGCGTGGATCGACTCCCAGGGCATGGCCGTGAGCGTCAAGGTCCCATTCGGCTCTTTGACGGCAAACACTCCGTGAGTGGCCGACGATAACGACGCGACGAAGTCGTCCGGGGCGAGTCGATGGCCCTCGCCGTAGCGGAGCTCGATCGTTGCCCCTCGCAGCTTGAATCGCCAGAGCCGGGCGACCAAGCGGGCCGCCGGATGCGCTCCTTGGGGCTGCCCGGTGCCGCTTGGCGGTCGATCGGGCTCGGCCGGCAGCGCATCCCGGCTCGATTTCGAGCCTTCACCGGCCGAGTCCTGCTCCGCGCCGGCAATCTCCAGAGAGGAGGCATCGGGCTCCCGATCAGACGGTTCCACTGGGGGCTCGGGCGGTTCGGAGGTTGGGTGGTCCTCGTAGGTGGGGATGCGAAACTTGGAGCCGCACTCGGGACAGTGGCCGGGGCGCCCTTGCAAGGCCGCCGGGCCGTGCAGCAGATGGTCGTTCGGGCAGAGGAACTCGATCTGGTCGGGTGCGGTGGCGGCCCCGAGAGCGACCCCGGAGGCCGGGCCCCCCAGGGCCGAATCGCCCCCGACTTTCATCGACGAATCGGTCGGGGACTCCGCTACCTCGCCCGCACCGAGCTCCTCCAGGGTGGGGATGCGAAACGGGACGCCACATCGGGGGCACTTCGCGGCCTGCCCTGCGCGGCTCTCCGAGCAGTGGACCTTGTGTCCGTTCGGACAGAGGAATTCGAGTACCATATCCCCTCCATCGAGCGTCAGCCGGCTCGGGCCGGCATTTCTGGAACGGCGCAGAAGTCGCTGGAACCAATCTGTTGGAACGGCACGAGCATCCTACCCTCCTGAGGCACAGCCGGCAATCACCTCCCTGCCGGGGCGCGCAACGCTTGACACGCCCCCGAAGTGTGACACACTTATCACTACGGCGCCAGCTCGGCAGTCGAAAAAGGGGACTGGCTCCGTCGCCTCGATTACGGTGTCTTTCGAAATTGGTTCTCTGGCGACGGTGCCTGTCCCCTTTTCCGACGGACCGCGTGGGAATGTCCCTCTTCCTGGTGATCTCCATTATGTCGATTCTTGTCGTTTGCCCGGGTTGCCGCAAGCGGTTCGAAGTGAGCGACCAGTTCGCAGGGAAGACCGGCCCCTGTCCGAGCTGCAAGACCCAGATCACGATCCCGAAGCTGGAAGAGCAGGTCGTCATCCACGCGCCAAAGGAAGGTCCCCCAGGGAAAACCAAGACCGGCAAACCCACTCCCAAGCCCACCGCGCACAAGGACGCCAGGTTCCAGCCCGTCGAGACCGTGGTGGTCGCCGCGGCCGCGATCGTGGTCATGGTGGCGACGCTGGCGGCCCGTGGCGTGCTTCAGGGCGACAGTTGGACGAGTTGGATCCTCCGCGCCGTGGGATTGCTGTTGGTTTCCCCGCCCCTGGTGCTGGGCGGCTACTGGTTCCTTCACGACGACGAGCTCGAGCCGTATCGCAATCGGGAGTTGTATCTGCGTGCCGGGGCCCTCGCGCTGGTTTTTGCGATTCTGTGGGGGGCCTTCGGCCCGTTGGAGAACAACGTGATGGAGCGCGGCGAGATCTGGCAGTGGCTCTTCGTGGTTCCGCCCTTCTTTGTGGTTGGCGGACTCATGGCCCTGGCCTGCCTGGACCTCGACTTCGGCTCGGGCTTCTTCCTTTACTCGTTCTACGTGATGGTGACCGTGCTCTTGCGATGGCTGGCCGGCCTGGATTGGATCTGGAACGCCGGCACGCCCCCGACATGACACGACATCGCCGGGTCCACGGAAAAGGGGACTGGCTCCGTGGCGCCATCCGGGATGGCGCAAAGGGAAACGTCGCCGCCACGGTGCCTGTCCCCTTTTGCGAGGCCACGGGGTTGGTGCGGAAAAAGGGGACAGGCACCGTCGCCGGAACGCGTGTCAGCAGGGACACCCTTGTGGGGCGACGGAGCCAGTCCCCTTTTTCGCCGTCCGGCCGTCACACGTCGCACAACGCCACGGCCTCGCGGAGCTTCTGCATCGGGTCCCGGGTCGGGATGAACTCGTGGGCCACGTAGCCGGCGTAGCGGGTCTCGGCGATCGTTCTGAAGATCGGCGCGTAGTTGATCTCCTGGGTGCCGTCGATCTCGTTGCGGCCCGGCACCCCCGCCGTGTGATAGTGCCCGATGTATTCGTGGAACTGCTTGATCCGCGTAATGAGATCCCCCTGCATGATCTGCACATGGTAGATGTCGAAGAGGATCTTCATCCTCGGCGAGCCGATGCGGCGGCAGACTTCCACGGCCCATTCCACTTTGTCGGCCATGTAGTCGGGGTGGCCTTTCATCTCCACGGCGACGCGGCTGTTGAGCACCTCTAGGCAGAGGTTCACTTTCTTCTTTTCCGCGTACCCGATGACTTGCTTCAGGCCGGCCACGGTGTTTTCCAGGCCGACGTCGTCGGCCATCCCCTTGCGGAAGCCGGAGAAGGTGATCACGCTCGGAAATCCGGCGGCCGCGGTGGCGTCGACGGCCTCTTTCACCTTGGCCGTACACATCGCGTAGTTCTCTTGGTGGCTCCAGCCGTCGACGAAGCCGTGGCTGTTGCTCAGGGCGCAGATCAGGCCGTGTTTCTTCAAGATCGGCCACTTTTCGGGTGGGACCAATTCGACGGACCGGATGCCCATGGCCGCGGCATTTCGGGCGAGCGTCTCCAGGTCCATGGGCTCGAAGCACCATTGGCAAACCGACTGCTCGATCCGGCCTTTCAAGGCTGCCGGCCGGGGCTGGGAGTCTTCCGAACAAGCCTCGCCTCCGCCCTCGCGGCGCCCGGCGCGACGCCCGCCCGCCGCGGCAACCGTCAATCCGGCCGCGGCCCCGAGCCACAAGCGCCGATCCATCCGGGGTGAGGATTCCGACTCAGACGTTCGATCCATGGCAACGCTCCTTGATCCTTGGTTCTCTTCTCCGATTCCACCCAACGCCACCTCGCTCCCGTCTTGCGGGCGCGAGACCCCAGGCGGGGTTAGCCGAAAAACGCGAACAGAGAAGGGGCATTATACTTCCAGCGTGAGACGCTGTCAGGAACCGTCTTAGGCCCCCGGCAGCGGGCCGGGTGGCACGCCAAGTACTGTCGAGGAGTCGAACGATTCCTCGGGCAGGGGAGTCGGTTCCCATTAGCATCCGATTGCCGCGTCAAATGATCGCGATCCTTAAGGAATTCGCGCGGCGTGACGGCATTGGCTACCAGGTGTTGATTAAGCAATGGCTCGACGACCGTATTCGCCAGGAGAGTCAGCGACGGAAGACGGATGTGCGGTTTCCTGACCCGGTCATTCGGTTTCAGGCTGCCGTCTTCAACCCCTTGCCGAGCTTCGGTTTGACGGAAGAGGCAAGACAGGACGAACTGGGGCGGATCGCTTCTCGGTTGCCTGTTTCCAACGGACGTCTCCCTTAGACGCGACCCGTCACAATTACCCGAATAGACCATGCTCTCCAGCGAATGGCTCAACGCGTTCGCACCGGTCGGCTTTCTCCAGGCGGAAAACTCCTGGAGGGCAGTCGGTGCCGGCGTCTTCTGTTCGAAACCTCCTCTGCTGTGGTTGGTGACTGCAAACCACGTCGTTGAGACCGTTGGCCAAGATACGACCAGCGTGCTTGTGACCAGGTCGACCGGGGACGCGGTTACTGTGGTTGAAGTTGGGAGAATACTGGCCAGCCGCAACCTTCCTTGGGTGCGGGACGAGGCTAGCGACCTCGCGGCGGCCCCCATGGCTGTAGCGCCCGACTTCAGGATCAAGGCGGTCAGTCGGGAAGTGTGCTTGGCCCTCCAGGACTTGGTTCCGTCCATGCCTTGTTACACGGTAGGGTGCCCCTACGGGCTGCGAGGTGTTGATCCGCAACGGTCCACCCCGTTGGTCTTGAGCGGCGTCATCTCTGGCGTTGATCCTATCGCCCGGCGTATCTTCACGAGCGTTCCCGCTTTCCCCGGCAACTCAGGCGGCCCGTTGATTGCTGTTCGCAGTCCTTTCGATCCGGGAGGGAGTCTGTTCGTCGGCCGGCCGACCGTATTGTTCGCGGGTGTCATGCTTCAAAGCGCCCTGATATCCCCCGGTGCGCCCGCCTTTCAGACGCCTCCTCTTCACCTTGGAGTCGCTGTCCCGGCAGACGCCGTGTTCGAGTTGCTCGATTCGGCTCCGGCCCAGGCGGTGGTCGATCGCATTGGCGGGAAGTCCGCCTGATGTGCCAGGAATCGCTTCGCTCGATGCCGCGTTTGGGCGAAGGGCCTCATCGTTGCCTTCGGTGTGCGGCAGGCGTTCGAGTCGCTGTCTGTCTTGGTGCGATTCTGACCGGATTCTGACGCCATGCTAACGGCCGACTAACCGCGGGCACTTAGAATCAAGGATGAAGCGTGGTTTCCCCACTTTTGAGGGTATGTGGTGGTTGCATGTTGAGGTCATCTATGGTCGATTCGGACCACAGCGCGGGATTCCTGCCGGGGGTTCGTATGGTGAAGCGATCGGTGCTCGTGGTGGAAGATGAGGAGGACATCCGGGAGCTGGTCAGCTATACTCTTCTGAAAGAGGGATACCAGGTCACCAGCGTGGCGTCGGGGGAGGAAGCCTTGGCGATTGCCACGGCCCAGCCGCCCGATCTCATTTTGCTCGACCTGATGCTGCCCGGCGTGGATGGCCTGACCGTGTGCCAGCGACTCCGGGGCAATCCGGCCAGCGCGGGCGTGGCCATTGTGATGCTCACGGCGAAAGGGGAGGAGCCCGACATCGTGACGGGGTTGAACGTCGGGGCCAACGACTACATCACCAAGCCGTTCAGCCGGAACGTGTTGACGGCCCGCGTCCGCGCGGTGCTCCGCAACATCGCGCCCCGGGCCGAGGCCGGCCCGCCATCCCCGGACTCGGAGGCGGTGATCAAGGTCCGCAACATGGTGATCCATCCGGGTCGCCACGCGGTGCTGGTCGACGGCCAGCCGGTGGACTTGAGCGCCACGGAGTTTCGCGTTCTACTGGTCCTGGCCCGCCGGCCCGGCTGGGTCTTCACGCGCGAGCAGATCCTCGATGCCGTGCACGGCGACAACTATGCGATCACCAATCGGGCGGTCGACGTCCAGATCCTCGGCCTCCGCCGGCGCCTGGGAACGGCCGGAGAGGCGATCGAGACCGTCCGCGGCGTCGGCTACCGGCTCAAGGAGTAGAATGGGTGTAAGAAAAGGGAAAGTGGGAAAGGGGGAAAAAGGGGAAAGGCGAAAAAACCATTCGCTGGCAAGTCTAAACGCGGACGAATACTTCCTTTCCTTCTTTCCCACTTTTCCTTTTTCCCCTTTTCCCTTTCTTACACTTTCTGCCGACGGCTGAAGTGCTGCAACAGGTCAAGGAATAGCGGATGCGCGGGAAACGGCTGTTCTGGCAGATCTTCTCCGCGTACTTAGGGATCACGGTCGCTCTGATCCTCATGGTGGGCCTCTACGCGTCGAACGAGGCCCGCGAGTTCTACCTCGACCAGAAGGCCGCAGAGCTCGAAGCCGGCGCCCGGCTTTGTGAGGCCCAGATCGGCGACCTGATCGGGTGGAACGAATGGTCGGGCATCCAAGCCCTCGGCCAGGGCCTCGGCAAGTCGCTGAGGATGCGGGTCACGGCGATCCTTCCCTCCGGCCAAGTGATTGCCGAGAGTTCCGAGAACCCCGAGTCCATGGAGAACCATCTCCACCGGCCGGAGATCCAGCAGGCCCTGGCCGGCCAACTCGGGCGCAACACGCGTTTCAGCAGCACGCTCGGCGAGGAGATGATGTACGTGGCCATCCCGGTCGAGCGGGAGGGCGCCGTGGCGGGGGTGATCCGGACGTCGCTGGCGATCCACGGCCTTGGGGAAACCTTGCACGCCGTGTACTGGCGGATCGCCTTGGGCGGGCTCATTGCTACCGTGCTGGTGGCCGCGGCAAGCCTCGCCGTGGCCAAGAGGATTGCCGGGCCTTTGGAGGCCATTCGGGCCGGCGCCGAACGGTTCGCCCGCGGACAACTGCGCCACCGCTTGCCATTCTCAGGAGCCGAGGAAGTACGGATGCTTGCCCAATCGATGAACCACATGGCCGAGCAGTTGGACCAGCGGATCCAGACGATCATCAGCCAGGAAAACGAGCGCCAAGCGGTCCTGACGAGCATGGAGGAGGGGGTGATGGCCGTGGACCAGGGAGGCACGATCCTCAACCTCAACGATACCTGCGGGGTGCTCCTGGGGGTCGACCCGGCCAAGGTTCGGGGACGGCTCGTCCACGAAGTGGTCCGCAAATCGAACCTCCTGGAGTTCGTCGAGCGGAGTCTGGCGAGTCCCACGCCGGTGGAAGAGGATTTCGAGTCGCGGGGGCAGGAGAACCGCTGGCTCCACGCCCACGGGACCGTGCTCCACGACGCGCAAAAGCGGAACATGGGCGCGCTGATCGTCCTGCACGACGTCACCCGCCTGCGGCACCTGGAGAACGTCCGCCGCGACTTCGTGGCCAACGTGTCGCACGAATTGAGGACCCCGATCACGTCGATCAAGGGTTTCGTGGAAACGCTGCTGTACGAAGATCTGGAAGACAAGGAGAATTCGCTCCGATTTCTCCGCATCGTTCTCAAGCAGGTCAATCGGCTCGACGAGATCATTCAGGACCTGCTCATGCTGTCGCGGGTCGAGCGGGGCACGGAGGAGCAGACCATCCAGTTGGAGATCGAGCCGTTGGACGGCGTGCTGCGGTCGGCCGTCGAGATGTGCGAGAAGAGGGCGGGCGACAAGCAGGTCACGATCCACGTCGAGTGTCCCGAACAACTGACCGCCCGCATCAACGCCCCGCTCCTGGAGCAGGCAGTGGTCAACCTGGTCGACAACGCGATCAAGTACAGCGAGGCCGGGGCCACCGTCCGCGTGATCGGTTCCCAGCAACCCGACGCGGTGCTCATTCGCGTCGAAGACCAGGGCTGCGGCATTGAGGCGAAGCACCTCCCCCGACTGTTCGAGCGGTTCTACCGGGTGGACCGGGCCCGGAGCCGCGAATTGGGGGGCACCGGCCTCGGGTTGGCCATCGTCAAGCACATCGTGGCCGCCCACAAGGGCGCCGTCCGCGTCGAGAGCACGATCGGCCGCGGCAGCACGTTCACCATTCACCTCCCGGCGGTTGGCGCGAATCCCGCGGGTTGACTTGATATCCCGCAGACTCTAATCGAGATCTAACGCAGGCCACATCGTCCTCTGACATTCCCGGCCTAGAATCCGGTCGGAGGTGCCCGGGTGCGCCGTTTTCCCGGGCCCGGGAGGTTCCTGCCGAGCCTGCCTCGAGTGTACATCTTCCGACGTCCGCGATGGCTCGGCAGGAGCCTCGCCCTCCCAGAATCACGCAAGGTCATTTGGAAGGAGAATGTCGATGCGACGCTCAGTTTCACCGGTTCTTGTTCTGGTTTCGATGACGATGCTGGCCGGCGCCGAGGCGCTGGGGGCCGGGGTCCAGGTCGACCCGGCCGTCAAGTCCTATCAGCCGGTGTCCGGGATCTCCGGAAACCTCAACAGCATCGGGTCCGACACGCTCAACAACCTGATGACCTACTGGGCCGAAGCGTTCCGCAAGCAGTATCCCAATGTCAACCTTCAGATCGAAGGCAAGGGCTCGGCCACGGCCCCGCCGGCCCTGACCGCCGGCACTGCGCAACTGGCCCCCATGTCGCGGGCGATGAAGCCGGAGGAAGAGGACGCCTTTGCCAAGAAGCACGGCTACACGCCGACTCGGATTACCGTGGCTCTGGACTGCCTGGCGGTCTACGTCCACAAAGACAACCCCATCGCCGGGCTCACGCTCGCCCAGGCCGACTGCATCTTCTCCAAGACCCGCAAGAGCGGCTACGACGACATCGCCACCTGGGGCCAGGTCGGCCTGACCGGCGACTGGGCATCGCTGCCGATCAGCATCTACGGGCGCAACTCCGCCAGCGGAACTTACGCCTACTTCAAGGAACACGCCCTCCTGAAGGGCGACTATAAGGACACGGTCAAGGAGCAGCCCGGCTCGGCGGCCGTGGTCAACTCCGTGGCCAACGACCGGGCGGGGATCGGCTACTCGGGGATCGGCTACAAGACCTCCGAGGTCCGCGCCATCCCCTTGGCCAAGGACGCGAAGGACGACCTGGCGGAGCCCAGCTTCCCCAACGCCCTGGCCGGCAAGTACCCGCTGGGGCGGGCGTTGTACGTCTACGTACACAAGAAGCCGGGCCAGCCCTTGGACCCGCTCGTCAAAGAGTTCCTTAAGTATGTCCTTTCCAAGGAGGGCCAGGAGATCGTGGTCAAGGACGGCTACGGGCCGCTGCCGGCCAAGGTGATCGGCAAGCAGCATCAGGCCCTCGATTAAGCGGCCATCCCACAACCTCCCCTCTCCCGTTCGCGGGAGAGGGGGCGGGGGTGAGGGCATGGTGAAGGTACGCAGGCGATCACGTCGTCTCGCCGCCGAACTGCCCTCACCCTGACCCTTTCCCAAAGGGAGAGGGGACCTTTTCGGATAGACTCTTAGTGCCATTGCCCCATGCCCACCCTTGACCGCGTCACGCTGAAACGAGTGAAGCGACGAGACCGGCTTGCCCGCTGGGTGATCGTGGCGGGGGGATTCATCGTCATCGCCGGCGTGATCGCCATCCTTGTGCTGATCGTGGGTGTCACCGCTCCCTTGTTTCGAGGGGCCGAAGCGCGGGAACTGGCCTACGTGCAGTTGCCGGCAGGTGTCGCGCCGGGAGAAGTCCTCGCCGTGGGGATCGAGATGCCGTCGGGCCAGCAGTCGCCCGTTGCTCACGCGCTGACCTCGGACGGGGTGTTCACGTTTATCGACCTGGCGACCGGAGCGATAGTCGGCCGGAAACGAGTCGGACCGCCGACGAACTCGGTGGGCGGGAACGTGGTCGCCGTCGAGCGGCACGCGGGCTCGCGATCCTCGTTGCTCTGGTCCGACGGCGCCGTAACGCTTGTCGAAGTGCAGGCCACGCCGCGAATGGGCCCGTGCGGCCGCCGCGAAGTGGAATGCACGGCGAAAGACCTGGCCAGCGTTGGGCCCGAGCCGGGTCAGGCCACGGCAAAGGCCCTCTTGCGACAATCCGCGTCGGGCAGCACAACCTGCGTGCGCCTGCTTCGCGGTGGCGGACTGGCCGTGTCGCGGCTGGTGGTTTCGGAGAATCTCCTTGGCGAGAAAGAGACGAAGGGCCAGGCCCTCGCCGTCGACAGCAAAGGGCTCGCCGCGATCACGGCGATCGCGATGGACCGCGACGGCAGCACGCTCTACGCCGGCACCCGGGCGGGCCAGCTCGCCCGATGGCAGTTCGACGAGGAGGGGAAGGTCAAGGCCATCGAGCGGTTCACGGCCTTCCCGGACCGCCGCAGGATCACCGCGCTGGCCATGGTCTTCGGCGGCGTGTCGCTGGCCGTGGGCGACGAGCGCGGGGGGCTCTCCACGTGGTTTCCCGTGCGCCGCGACGGCAAGGCCCGTTTGACGCGGGTCCACGACCTCACGCCGCACGCCGCCGCGGTCCGGGAGATCCTCCCCTCTCAGCGGACCAAGTCGCTCTTGAGCCTGGGCGAGGACGGCTCGCTCCACTTGGACCACGCGACCAGCGAGCGACACCTGCTCTCGTGGGAGGGCTGCGCAGCACCGGCCAAGATCGCCTTCGCCCTGCGAGGAAACGGCGTGGCGGTCTTAAGCGATGCGAGCACCCTGACCGCCTGGGAAGTCGACGCCCCGCATCCCGAGGTGAGCTGGAAGACCCTATTCGGAAAGGTCCACTACGAGGGGTACGACGAGCCGGCCTACGTGTGGCAGACGACCGGGGGCGATGACTTCGAGGCGAAAGTGAGCCTCGTGCCCCTCCTCTCCGGCACTTTGAAGGGAACCGCCTATGCGATGCTCCTGGCCGTGCCCTTGGCGCTGTTTGGCGCGGTGTATACCAGCCACTTCACGACGCCGGCGTTGAAGCGGGCGATCAAGCCGGTGGTCGAGATCATGGCGGCGATCCCCTCGGTGGTCCTCGGCTTCCTCGTGGCGCTGTGGCTCGCCCCGATCGCCCAGCGGTGGATCCTGGCCGTGTTCCTCGGCATCCTGACGCTGCCCCTGACGCTGATCGCTTTCTTGGCCGGCTGGCAAGTCGTGCGCCGCTGGAACTGGGCGAAACGGCTGGAGAACGGCTACGAGTTCCTCGTCCTGGTGCCCGTGATCCTGGCCGGGGTGGCGCTCTCCGCCCTCTTGGCCGCTCCGGTCGAGTCGCTCCTCTTCGGCGGCAATTTCCGGCTCTGGCTCTACGACGCGCTCGGCATGGGGTACGACCAGCGCAATTGCGTGGTGATCGCGTTCGGGCTGGGATTTGCGGTGATCCCGATTATCTTCTCGATCGCCGAGGATTCGCTCTCCACCGTCCCCTACACGCTCACGGCTTCTTCGATGGCGCTCGGCGCGAGCCGGTGGCAGACGGTCTGGCGCGTGGTCCTCCCTTCGGCCAGCCCGGGGATCTTCGCCGGCATCATGATCGGGCTGGGCCGCGCCGTCGGCGAGACCATGATCGTGCTCATGGCCACCGGCAACACGCCGATTTGCGACTGGAGTCCCTTCAACGGCATGCGGACCTTGTCGGCCAACATTGCCGTGGAAATTCCCGAGGCCCCGGTGGGCGGGACCCTTTATCGTGTCTTGTTCCTATGTGCAGTGCTCCTGTTTCTCCTGACGTTCGCGCTGAATACGGCGGCGGAGCTGGTTCGCCAGCGACTCCGCAAGCGGTACGGCCGGTTCTAGCACACATCCGCCGCGGCAAGCGGTTCTGGGGGCAAGGCGAGCCGTTCGTCTGGGCCAGCGGGGCCGCGCTGTCGGCCGTGCTCTTGGCCACCGTCCTCTTGGTGTCCGTGGTGATGATCAACGGGCTGGGGGTGTTCTGGCCCGCGAAGATCGTGGAAGCCACGCTCGACGACGGCAAAGCGGTGTTGGGCCAGTGGATGCGCTCTGAGACGAACCCCGACACCGGCGTGGAGAGCGTCCAGCTCAAGACGGCCAATCGCGACCTCGACCCGCAACGCATGGACTTTCGTTGGTATCCCACCCCGACGATCCGCGAGATGGCTTTTCCCGACGATGTCTATGTCCTGGAGCGAGCCGAAAACGGCGATTTCTACGGGTTCCTCGTGAAGGTGAGCACGCCGACGCTGGAGTTGGCCGAGGCTGCCATGCCGGAGGAACGATTTCGTGAAGCCCTCGCCGAAGTGCGGCGCCGGCGTGCTGCTGAGGTTGCGCCCATCGCCCGGCGGTTGTCGGCGCTCAACGAGGAACTCCAGCAGACACGCGGCGCGATCCTGAAGCTGGAATACCGGGCGAGGCACGCGGCCGGCGATGCCGACCCTGCCGCGCCGAGCCGACCGGAACGCCTCGACGGCCGGCTCGTCGAGCTGCGGGCCGAGGAATTACGAATCCGGCAGGCCTCCGACCGGCTCGTCGCTGAGAAGGGCGCGGTGGAGGCCGAACTCCGCAAGAACGCGGCCCATTTTCGCCTGGCTTCCGGGCAGGTCCACCCGATCGCTCTGGTCGACGTGGTCCGCGCCTACCAGCCCAACGCCATGGGCTGGACCTCCAAGGTCGGGCACTATGCGGCCAAGGTCTGGGAGCTGCTCTCGGAGGAGCCCCGCGAGTCGAACACCGAAGGGGGCCTGTTCCCGGCGATCTTTGGGACCGTGATGCTCGTCTTCCTGATGTCGATGACGTGTTTCCCGCTGGGGGTCCTGGCCGGCATCTACCTGGGCGAGTACGCCCGCGAAGGAACACTGGTCCGCCTGGTGCGGATCGCGGTCAACAACCTCGCCGGCATTCCTTCGATCGTCTACGGCATCTTCGGGCTGGGCTTCTTCGTGTACGGGTTGGGCGGGGTGATCGACCGCTGGCTGTTTCCCGAGCGGGTCGAGGCGGGAATCCCGACCTTCGGCACGGGCGGGATCCTCTGGGCGAGCATCACCCTCGGACTCCTCACCGTGCCCGTCGTCATCGTGGCCACCGAAGAATCGCTGCGAACGATCCCGCGCGGGTTCCGCGAAGGTTCGTATGCCCTGGGGGCGACCAAGCTCCAGACCCTCCTCCGCGTGCTCCTGCCCATGGCCTCGCCGGGCATTATGACCGGGTTCATTCTCGCCATGGCCCGCGCGGCTGGGGAAGTGGCGCCGCTGATGATTACCGGCGTGGTCAAACTCGCCCCCAATTTGCCGCTGGACGGCCGGCCGCCGTTTTTCCATCTCGACCGGAAGTTCATGCACCTTGGCTTCCACATCTACGACATCGGCTTCCAGTCACCCAACGTGGAGGCCACCAAGCCGATGGTCTACGTGACGACGCTCCTCTTGGTATTGATCGTCCTCTTGATGAGCAGCGCGGCCATCTATCTCCGCAATCGGATGAAGAAACGATTTCAGGGCCGCGCGATTTGACGGAAGGATGGGAGATGAAGGATGAAGGATGAAGGATGAAGGATGAGAGCCGGGCCGTGTCGGCCCGGGGAGTGGAGATTGAGGTTTAACACGTAGGGCGGACCGAGCGAAGCGAGGCCCGCCGGAATCCGACTCGACGATGATGCTGCCGACTCAGAAAGTGAATCCCATGTTGCAGTTCTCCCAAGCGCGGTTCTCGGAACAGGGGCCGGAGACGCCGATGGGGCGGGAATCGGCGGCTGATCCGGCGCCGCCTGACCCGGCCGGCGGCCCGGCGCCCGAGCCTGCCGCGGCCGGTGCGGTCGGCGATCAGATCGTCTGCGTGCGGGACCTTTGCCTGTATTACGGCGTGTCAGAAGCCCTCTCGGCAGTCACGATAGACTTTCCTCGTCACCAAGTGAGCGCACTGATTGGCCCCTCGGGCTGCGGCAAGTCGACGTTGCTCCGCTGCCTCAACCGCATGAACGACTTGATCGACGACGTCCGCACCACCGGCGCCATTTTTCTCGACGGCCAGGACATCACCGACCCGGCGCTCGACGTGATCGAGCTGCGCCGCCGCGTGGGGATGGTCTTCCAGCGGGCCACGCCGTTCCCCAAATCGATCTACGAGAACGTGGCCTACGGGCTGCGGATCGCCGGCATCTCGAGCCGCGCCACGCTCGACGAGGCGGTGGAAAAGAGCCTCCGCCGGGCGGCCCTCTGGGACGAGGTGAAAGACCGGCTCCGCGAATCGGCCCTCGGGCTTTCCGGCGGCCAGCACCAGCGACTTTGCATCGCCCGGGCGATCGCGGTTAGTCCCGAGATCATCCTCATGGACGAGCCGTGCTCCGCCCTCGACCCGCGATCCACCACGCGGATCGAAGACCTCATCGCGGAACTCCGCGGCGAGTACACCATCATCATCGTGACCCACAACATGCAGCAGGCCGCCCGCGTGTCGGACTACACCGCGTTTCTCTACGAAGGGGCCCTCGTGGAAGTCGGCCCGACCAAGCAACTGTTCACGAAGCCGCAGAAGAAGGAAACGGAAGACTACATCACGGGCCGCTTCGGATGACACGAACGGAAAAAGGGGACAGGCACCGTGGCGGCAACGGTTCTCTGTGCGTCACACCGGATTGCGCCACGGAGCCAGTCCCCTTTTTCTGCGAAACGCCAAATTGGCCGAACTCTAACCGAGAATCATCTTTCGCCACACGAACCTCTAACACGGCCGCGGATAATAGTGCTAGCACCGCGGGGCTTTGAAGGCGAAACGAGGTTCGGTTCTGTTTTCACAAGGAGTTGGAAGATGAGAGACGGTAGGAACTCGCAGGCGTCGGCCTGCACGCGACCCGGCTTTACGCTGGTCGAATTGTTGGTGGTGATCGCCATCATCGGCGTTCTGATTGCCTTGCTGCTGCCGGCCGTCCAGGCCGCGCGGGAAAGCGCACGGCGCAGCAATTGCACGAACAACATGAAACAAATGGGATTGGGTCTGCACAACTTCGAGTCGGCGTACAAGAAGTTCCCGACCGGCGGCGAAGGCACCGACTACTCGGTGAGCCCGCCCGCCACGAAGTTCGATACGACGGAGCTCCACTCGACGTTCACCTATCTTCTGCCGTTCATCGAGCAGAAGGCGGTCTACGACCAGATGAACCTGGCGTACACGTATCGCGACACCCGCGCGTCGGGCAACCAGACCGCGGCCTGTACGCAGATCCCCACCTTCATCTGCCCGAGCAACCCGTTCGTGAGCTTCAAGGACACTTCCTTCGGCACGACCGGCTACGGCAACACCGACTACTTCTGCACGGTCTACACCGACATCGACGACGGTTCCGGCCGGTGGACGGGCAGCAGCGCGGCAACCGCGGGCACTCGCAACAAGGCGAGCCGGATGGACGGGGCGATGTGCGTCCCCGCGGCCCCGATCGCGGCGATCCTCGACGGCACGAGCAACACGATCGCGATCGTCGAGGACTGCGGCCGCACCGCTCCGGTCTCGGGCGCTCCGGCACCGGGCTTCTCGAAGTACACCGATCCCACCGTCTCCCTCGGCGGCACGATTGCGGCGGCCGACCAAGCTCTGACCGATACCGGCAATACTCAAGGCACGCCGCCGTACCGTTCCGTCTGGCGGTGGGCCGACCCGGACGCCGTGGGCAGCGGCGTCTCCGGCAACGGCGGCAAGTACGTCAACAACTACGCCACGCCCTTCGGCGGCCCTACGGCCTGCCCCTGGTCCACCAACAACTGCGGCCCGAACGACGAGCCTTTCTCGTTCCACCAGGGCGGCTGCAACGCGGTGATGTGCGACGGGAGCGTTCGGTTCCTTGCGGAGACAATCAGCTACGCCCCCATGCGTTACCTGATTACCCGCGCCGAAGGCGTTGCCGTCGGCAACTTCTAACGACCCGTGCCGCCCCGTGCGTCGGCGGCGACCCGACGCATCGTGGCGACCACGCCCCCGCGGGCGGTGGGCGCCGGAGTCCCCGGCGCCCGCCTTGTTCCCACGCTCTGCGTGGGAACACACTCCCGGCGACGCTCCGCGTCGCCGGAGTTTCCAGGTCCATACGAGCGAAGACGTTGTGTAAGGGACGCGGAGCGTCCCGAAAGTGCGTTCCCACGGGGACCGTGGGAACGAGAAGATTGCCTGAATGTCGTGGTCCCGAATCTGTTGCGAGGTTCTCTGAAATGCGAAAAACGATTGCGATTCTGTTGGCCGGTTTACTGCTGTTTGGAGTGCTCGGGTGCGGGGGCAGCGCGAAACCGGATCCCAAAGCCGCCGCTGCCGCCAAGGTGGTCAACCCCCCAGACCCGCCGGAGACGACCTTCAAGAACAAACGCAGGTAGGGTAGTGTCTCAAACCGACACGGATTGATTGGTTTGGGTGCCACGGGCTGCTTGCCAGCCCGTGTCGTCCGCGGACAACACTGGCGGACAAGCCGCCCGCGGCGCCCGACTGCTCTTGTTGCCGGTCTCCAGCCGCCTCTATCGCCCGAAGATGGCGAGGCGTGCTTCGTGCTCGTAGAGCAGGGCGTCGTTCTCGAGGATCGAGCGATCGCCGTCGGCGGTGACCACGAATGACAGGGCGCACTTGACGAGTTTCGCGGAGTTCTGACGCGAGTGCCGGTACTCGTGGCACAGGATGGCCGCGATCTCCCCGTCGTTCTCTTCAAACAGCGCCCGCTGGACGATGAGCGTGCGGCGGAAATGATCGTACTTCGCCAGCGATCCCTGCTTGTCCGGTCCCCGGCAATACTCGTCGGAGAACACGAGCGCGGCGGATTGGCGCCTCTGGCGGACCCAGGAAGCGACCTCGGGATTGACCTGATCGAGAATCGCCAAGGCGGCTGACAGCCCTTGCCATCGTCGGTCATCGCTCGTTCCACCGGCGGCGCAAGGAAGGGAGGAAACGCGGTGCGGATCGAGCGTGCGCAAAGGACACAGACCGGGAATCCGGCCGTCTCCCTGCGATTCCCAGAGGTTCAACAGGCCGCAGAGGGCGAGCACGAGGATCGTATACCGGATCAGGTAGCGCGGAACGCTCCGCAGGTCTGCTCCCAGGCGATGAAGAACCTGATCGGAAAGCCGCAGGATCCGTCGTCCCCTGGCCGCCTCGATCCCATTCAGGGGCGGAAACCCCGCGCCCGCGATCGGTACCGTGCTCATGGCCGTTACCCCCAGTCTACCCGCCTGGTCTCACTCGAAGACTTCGGAAGTCCGCGCCCGCCCATCGCCGCGACAGGTCTTCCGTATGGCTAGGATCGTTCGATGAGGCAGCCGTTCAATACCCGTTACCGGAATATTAGGACGCGGCGATGATTCACGCAAGACGTGAATTGGCAGAAGGTTAGCATGTTAGAAGACGGTTAGGCGGATGTTAGCGCCCGGGGTGCCGCGTGGCGGTCACGAACGGTCTGCGAGCGCCTATGCCCCATGCGCAAACACTTGACCCGTTTCCGGATCGGATGATAAGATAGCCTTGGCGTCTGCGGAGATCGCAGTTCCGTATGTGGAACGCTCCGCGTGCGGGCATTCCTTACGCAGCGTCTGACGAATGGATCTTGCCGTTCTTGGACCTTGCCAAGTCCCGAGAGGAAGAGCGTAGATATGTCGTCCACGGCCATTGTGACAGTGGTCAAGATGATGGAGTCGTTGCCCGAGCCCGCCCAGGAGCAGGTCGTCGAGCATCTTCGCCAGTATTTTGAGGAAGTGCAAGATGAACTGCGGTGGGATGCGCTGTTTGCGAAGACGCAGCCCCAACTCGTCGCGGCCGCGAGGCGAGCCAAACAGCAGATCGCTGCGGGACAGTCCAAGCCGATGGACTACAACGAGCTATGAACTCCGCCACTCTGCCCTCGTTTTGGGAAGCCTATCGGATTCTGGATGAATCGGCGAAACGGGCGGCGAGGAAAGCCTATCGCCTGTGGGCAGAGAATCCCTTTCACCCGTCCCTTCATTTCAAGTGCATCAACGCACAAGAGAGTCTTTGGGCAGTGAGAATCACGCTGGGCCTTCGCGCCCTTGGAGTCATGGAAGGAGACGTGGTGACGTGGTTCTGGATCGGCGCCCACAACGAGTACGAGCGATTCTTCTCGTGACCCATGAAGTGCGACACGGGACGGGCTGCACCTCGTGACCTACACGAAGGACGTGGTCCATCAACTCCAAACAGGCCCACGCCCTTTCGGGGCGCACCACCTGATCGCGCCTCACCCCGGCCGCGCTCTTCGTTCCTCAGGGCATGCCACCCAGCCGCAACTCGTTGCCCACGGGCTTCCCGTTCGTCCACAGTTCGTATTCGCTGAGGTCGATCGCATCGTTCCACGAGATCCCGTATCCGGCCGGGTCCACGCGTACCGCCCAAAAGAAAACGGGATCTCGCAGGAGATCGAACTGCGGCCGGTCCAGGAGCCGCTCGCAGTCATAGACTCGCTCGCTCGCATCCTCATACACGACGAGAAGCTGGGTGGGGCCGATCGCGGTGGCCGATTTGATTCGCGGAACGTGGTCCACGGCAGGTCAATCCAGAGTCCATGGCCGGTTGCGAGCGGCCGCGGCCGGCTGGGCTGCCTTGCGCGTCGCTTCCATCCTCTCGTAGAGAGTCTCCGGCGCGATGTCCGCGCCATTAGGCCACGCGATCGTATCGCCCTCAATGCGGGCCTGCCGGAAGAACTCCAAATCTTTCAGAGGCTCGAAGACAGGACCGCTGCCGACGTACTCAGCGAAGTCGACGTCGCCCTCGAGGCCGTCATTGAAGGCGACGTGATAGACATAGTCGTGCTTGTACGCGATCGACGTAACGTAATTCAAGTCCCACATTGTCCACCTCAAGTCAACGGCGCAATTCTATTGAGTTCGCCCCGTGCCCGAGCGAGTTCCCAGTCCTCCTGAAGTTCTCCAACATGAAGATCGATCCAATCGCGAACCAGTCGAAGTGCAGTCCTCGACGCCAGATCGCCACGAAGGACGTTGCCGCCAAAATCCAGAATCGCCTTACGGCCTTGGTATTCGGCGTGAAGATGCGGCGGCGAATGGTCGTCGTAGTACATGTGGATGACAATGCCGAAGAATCGCGATATCTCAGGCATGATTGCGCAATCCTGGACTAACCACGGAAGCACAGCGACGCTAAAGGAATTTCTTCGTCGGTTGTCTTCTCGGCGTCCTCCATGGTTCAGTCTTCGGCCTCTTCCCGCACGCTGAACTCCAGTTTCCAGCGGCGGTTGGTTTGGGGGCTGACGCACCAGAGTTCCAACATGCCGAGTTCAGTGACCCGGGCGTGGAAGCGGACGGGGACGTAGTCGCCTTCGATCGCCTCGTCGGCGGGCAGGGTGGTTTCGAGGGAATCGGTCTCGGAAAGCTCGTCTTCGCTCCACCGGGGCAGCACGTCGCCCGGCCGGTCCTGATTGCGGACCGGGGAACTGAAGAAGCGGAATTGGGCCGGCTCGCCGACCACCAGGCCAATCTCGTCGGAGGGTACGCCGGCCTCCGTTCCTTCCTCCATGCCGATGGGCACCACGCACAGCGCCCGCAGCGGGCGCACGGCCCCGGGCACGGCCAGGCCGGCGGTCTCGATGCCCACGTAGTACGCCCGGGCCGTGCCGCCGCGGATCCTCATGCCGCCGCGTTGCTTGGCCCAGCCGTAGTAGGCCGCTCCTTTGGCCACGGCATGGTCGAGATCGGGCGCGCCGACCAGCGGCCTCGGCGGCGGGTCCTTGGGAAACCAGCTCGCAAGAACCTCCAGCAGGCGGTCGCGGAGCATCTCGGCCTTGAACACGCCGCCGTTGAAGAGCACATGGGTCGGCCGGGCCGGGGAGCCGGCATCGGCGCCGTGGGCCTGCAAGAAGGCGGCCAAGTGCCGCGTCACGGCCGTATCCGACTCGAACGGCAGCCCGATCTCCCGGAACCCGGAGATGCCGCGCCGCGCAGGCCGATCGGTGACGGCCACGCGGGGAAAGAACCCGTCCACCAGCAGTTGGGCCACGTCGTCCCGCGCGACCTCGATCGACACCGTGCCGCCGATTAGCCGCGTGCCGCGCCCGAGCACGGCGATCGAGTGCTTCTTTGCCCCGCCGGGGCTGAGAACGGCCTCTTTCGCGTTGCGGCAGGAGTGCCACAGGGCCACCGACTGCCAGGGGTCGAGCTTGACCTTCTTTTCGGCGAAGCGTCCGGCCACGTGGTGCGCCAAGGCCAGGTCCATGTTGTCGCCGCCCACGAGGAGATGGTTGCCGACGGCCAGGCGCTCCAGTTCCAGGTTGCCCGTCTCCTCGGTCACGCCGACCAGGGTCAGGTCGGTGGTCCCGCCGCCCACGTCGCACACCAGGAGTTTGTCGCCGAGGGTGAGTTGCCGTCGCCAGCGGTCGCCGACGTCGGCGAGCCACGAGTAAACCGCCGCCTGGGGCTCTTCCAAGAGCACCAAGCCCTCGGGGAGGCCAGCGCCCAGGGCGGCCTCGTGGGTCAGCTCGCGGGCGCGGGCGTCGAACGAGGCGGGCACCGTGAGCACCACCACTTGCTCGGCCAGGGGCGCGTCGGGAAAGGCCGCGTTCCACGCATCGACGAGGTGTTCGAGGTAACGCTGGGAAGCCGTGACCGGCGAAACCTTCGGTACTTCCGCCGGGGCGTTCCACGGCAGGATTGACTGGCGGCGATCCACGCGGCTGTGGGCGAGCCACGACTTGGCCGCGCCCACGGTCCGATCGGGCACCTCGGCCGCCTGACGCCGGGCCAGCTCCCCGACGGCGAACTCGCGGCCCGACTGCCACGGCAGATCAAAGCCCCCGCCTTGCGCCTCGTGCGGGCTGGCGAGGTAGAGGAACGAAGAGAGCATCGTTCGCGACTCGACCGTGCCGGCCGCCACCAACTGCGGGACCGCGAGCAATTCCAGACGCGGCCGTTCCCCGTCCAGCGGCGCGTACGCGAGCACGCTGTTGGTCGTCCCTAGATCAATCCCGATGACGTACTTCGCGGCCATGCTGCGTTACCCTCCCCCCAGTCCCACTTCCGCCGGGGCGACGACTCGGGCCGAGGCGTCCTTGCCCGACCAGGCCGGCACCTCACACTTGGTGGCCTCCCAGCCGTGGTGGGCGAGGCGTCCATGGAAGGGAGGGTCGCCGACGATGTTCCCGGTGAGCTGGAATCGGCCCGAGTCGAACCCAGCGGGAACGTCCGCCTGGCTACCCTCTTCTTGGGCAACGATCGGCACCAGGCTGAAGAGCCGGTCGACGACTGCCGCGCAATCGCGGTGGACATCCCGGGCCACGGCGCCGATCTGGGCGTCGGAATACCCCGCT
>Ga0172371_10003278_pt1 | contig 25211 bp, 23 predicted proteins | sample Lak12m_FD_114543 | JGI IMG/M metagenome (GOLD analysis project Ga0172371, IMG submission 114543) | Freshwater microbial communities from Kabuno Bay, South-Kivu, Congo - kab_022012_12m | ecosystem: Environmental > Aquatic > Freshwater > Lake | place: Democratic Republic of the Congo: South-Kivu... | reverse complement strand
TGTTGAGCTGGCAATTGGGGTAGTAAAAGAACATCCTAATATCATTAGTCCTTTGTTCGATTCACAAGAATTCCTAAGAGATTTTAAACTCTACCAAAATCTCTCCGAGATTTTTGAAAAAGCGGTTGCGCTAACCGAAGCGTTGGATAACACAATCCTTGCAGCCGGCAGCGACTCGTTTAAAGAATCGCTTCAAGTTTATGCGGCGGTAATAGCTAACAAAGACAAAGTTCCCGGACTTGAAGATATAGCCGCCCGGATGAGCGCGTTCTTTGAAAAGAAGAAAAGCGGCAAAAAGGATACTCCGCCGCCGCCAACACCGCCGGTACAGTAAGTAGTTACTTTCTTAAACCTGAGGTTGACCAAAAAGTAAGTCTTCTCAATAACCTACGGTTTCAACCGTTTTTTATACTTATAAGTCAATCCCGGGTTTGGATTTCAGTGCCGCAGTCCACCGGCGGGGTAGGTGAACTACAAAACAACAAAAACATCAAATTAGGCGTAAAAAAAAGCATTTTTTCCGTTTCTTATCCGGAAATTACCGTCTCAGAGACTCTCCGAAGAGGTCGCGAGACACTTCCGAGCGATTCGGAAACACAAATTATACATCCCTCAACCCCATCGGAGATGGTGCTGAGTCTCTCGGAAGCGATGCAAAGACTCTCGAGAGAGACGCAGAGACTCTCGGGAGCGGCTCAAAGACACTTCGGAGCGATGCCGCAACACAACGTAGGGGTTCATCCACCCAAACGGAGAGGTAACGAGGTTCTCCGGTGAGAGACAGAAACACTTTTTTCTGAGTTGTGACAATTAGTGCCGTAAAATCAGAAAAATAAAAAACTAACTCATTTGAAAGAATGACTTACTGCCTTGTTTTTTCCGCTTTTCGATGTGCGTCAGAAGTCGGGAATAATCTTAATCCTAATTTTAATCATACTCCTAAACTCGTCGTTTAATGAGTAAGTTGTTTCGAAGAGGGGATGACGTCAGATGCACTCATCAGCAGTAAAAAGTAAAAAGTAAAAAGTCAAAAGTCAAAAGTCAAAAGTAAAAAAAAATTCATTCTGAATTCTGAATTCTTACTTCTGAATTCTTACTTCTGAATTCTATTTTCAACTTCTTTAACTCCCTTTTAATCTTGTAATTTTCCTATCCTTTGTCGAATAACTCGCAGTTGGTCAAAATTAGCCAATCATTTAGCGGCGGGGAAACAAAAAATCTCAAAAATCTCCAATTTATTGTGGCATTTATTTTGAACCTCAATCTCAAAAAAACAAGAGAAAGCAATGCCCGTATCAGTAATAAAACAGCTTGAAACATTCGCCAACTTCTGTGTCGAGAAAAACAAAGTGATCAGCAAGAACATAGCAAACACTGGAACGGCGGATTATCGAAGGGAAGATATCGTGTTTAAAAACCTTCTCTCCGAAAACATGTCAGCTCAATTAAAAGAAACCGACAGCAAACATTTTGGCGCAAACACCGTTGATACCGGCGATCAATACTTTGAACGAGTATTTGATGACAGCCCAGCAATGAACTCCGGAGCGAACAATGTTGATATTGATAAAGAAATGGCAGAACTCGCCGAGAACACCCTAAAATTCAAATTTGTTTCAAAAAAGGTGGGCGATTATTATAAGAACCTACAAGAAGTTATTAAAGGAAGCAGATGAAAATTGGAACTAATTTCCCCGGTTTTGATATAAGCGCCAAAGGATTGAGCATTCAACGAAAAAAAATGAATCTCATTTCAGAAAATATTGCCAATGCAAACACTATTGACGCTGAGAGCAATCAACCGTACAAAAGAAAAACTTTGGAAGTAAAACAATCGCAGGGACTTTTTTCAAACACTCCTTCCGAACAAATAAAAACTATCCCGCTCTTTACATCAAACGGAAATCATATTAACGGAAATCAAGCCAGCGTATTTGAACCTTCCGGCAACGCGTCAACACAAACTCAAAAAGAAGTTGAAGATACAACGCCCGGCGATAAAGTGTATATGCCCGAAAGCCCTGAAGCGGATAAAGAAGGATATGTTCAACTTTCTAATGTAAATATTATTACAGAGATGACTGAAATGATTGTTGCAACAAGAAGTTACGAAGCAAATTTAACAGCTTTCAACTCATCTAAACAAATGGCAAAAGATACTTTGGAGATATAGCATGAAAATTTCGGCTAACGTTATTGGCAATTATTCACCGTTTTATTCAACTACAACAAAACCTTTGCAAGAGCAAAAGCCTGTTGAGACTGTTTCGACAGTTCGCTATCAACCGCAAATTGCAAATAGCACTGCCGAGCTTACAAGCGTTGAAAAAGAATTTTTTGCATCGCTTTATCCGGAAGATAAATCAAAAATTATGGATTATCATTTTTACCAAAAGAACGGGCAAATGTCCGGCGTTAAACTTGGTTCACTGTTTGATAAAAGAGGTTAATATGCAAATTGAATCAATAAGCGGCGCGCTTCCTAATCTGTTAAAACCATCCTTAGCCGAAAAAAAAACCGGAGTACAATTTGAGAATGTCTTTTCGGATTTTATCGGCGAAGTAAATAAAACTCAATTGGATTCCAGCAAACTTACAAGTGATTTTCTCAACGGTAAAAATGTTGAACTGCACGAAGTTATGATTGCCGGCGAGAAAGCCAAAACAAGTTTTGAGCTGTTAATGGAAATACGAAATAAAGCAGTTGATATGTACAAAGAATTATCGAGAATGTCAGGCTAACTACTATGAATACAAATTTTTTTGATCAAATACTTGGTGTGTTTAATAAACTGACAATTCAGCAGCGGTTGATTATCGGCGGCGCAACCCTCGGAACGTTTGCCTTAATTATCGTTTTGGTTTTTTTTCTGAATGAACCGGTTTATACAACGCTTTACACAAACCTCGCAGAAGAAGATGCCGCAAAAGTTATTGATGAATTAACCGCTCAAAAAATTCCCTATGTTGTTGAAGAAAACGGGAAGGCAATAAAAGTACCGAAAGAAAAAGTGTATGAAACGAGATTATCGCTTGCCGCAAAAGGTATTCCTAATTCAGGTATAATCGGATATGAAATATTCGACAAAAACACGATGGGGATGTCTGAGTTTATGCAAAAATTAAATTACAAGCGGGCATTAGAAGGAGAACTTGCCAAAACGATTATGGGGCAAGAAGGTGTGGAAGCCGCTAAAGTACTTATTGTGCTGCCGCCGAAATCTATTTTTAAAGACGAAGAAAAACTTCCTACGGCATCTGTGGTACTGAGATTAAAAAACAATTTCACCCTTTCAAAAACGAATATTGCGGCGGTTGTAAATTTGGTTTCAAGCAGCGTTGAAGGACTGCTTCCCAACAAGATTACGTTGTTAGATACGCGAGGAAGGCTGCTCTCTAAAGAAACAGACGAAAACCCGCTTGCGGTTTCGAGCAGTAAACAGTATGAGATAAAGCAGCAAGTAGAAAATTACCTCGTTCAAAAAGCGCAGGGAATGCTCGATAATGTTTTAGGTTTTGGCAATGCGATGGTTCAAGTAAATGCGGAAATAAATTTTGACCAAGTTGAAAAAACTATGGAAACTTATGACCCCGAATCTCAAGTGGCGATTAGCGAACAAACAGTAAAAACTGAAAACAACGGCAGAAATTTGAGCGACTCTTCGGCTCAAACAAATCAAAACAGTACCACTAATTACGAGATTAGCAAAACCATTGAGCGGGTAATTCAAGGCTCTGGAAACATTAAACGGATGAGCGTTGCCGCCGTTATTAATGATGTGCAGAAAGAAATTAAAAAAGGGGAAAAAGTTAAAATTGTTAATGAACCGCAAACCCCGGGGCAAATGAAAAAACTTGAAGAAATAATAAAAAACGCAATTGGGTTTGATCCAAATAGGCAAGACCAACTTTCTGTTGTTAATATTAACTTTCAATCTAAAACCTTTGACGAAGAGAAAGTGGAAAAAAGTTCTTTCTTTGATAATCCCGAGAAGTGGATCAACGTACTTTTTGTTTTGGGCGGAATTATCGCTTCGCTTTTTATTCTAAAAGGATTGATGCAAAGATTAAAAAATGAAAAAATCATTATCGGAACAATTAACCAAGACAATATGGCATTTGATACCGGTAACCTCTCTGCCTCTTATCGGAGCGAAGACGCTCCACCTTTGCCGCCTGTTCATAAAAAGAAAATTCTTCCGGTAGGCGATCTTGAAGATGATATTTCCGAGTCCGCACTCACAAAAAAAACACAACAAGAAAAAATAACGAATTACGTTTCCAAAAATCCTGTTGATGCTGCAAAACTAATAAACGCATGGTTGCACGAAGATGAGCTCTAAAGAAAAATTACCGGTAAAAGAAAACAGAGCGGCCAGAAATATTACGGGCATTCAAAAAGCCGCGCTTTTAATGATCGCTTTCAACGTTGACACCGCTTCGGAAGTAATTAAGCATCTTGACCCGTCAGATGTGGAACTGATCTCAACAGAAATTTCAAAAGTGCGAAACATTCCATCGCAAGTTGTAGAAATGGTAATGGAAGAATACTACAACATGGTTGTAGCCCGCGAGTATGTACTTGAAGGAGGAATTGAATTTGCGCGTGCAGTGTTAGAAAAATCGTTCGGAATCGGAAAAGCGATGGAAATTATAGAGAAAGTTAAAAACCTTACAACATTAAGAGGATTTGATGTTTTGAAAAAAGCTGATTCATCGCAGCTTGTAAACTTTTTAAGCAAAGAACATCCGCAAACTATTGCCTTAATACTCGCCCACTTAAGCCCAGAGCATACCGCAAAAGCGCTGCAAGAATTACCTGATGATCTTAGGCACGATGTCGTTTTCAGAATTGCTACGCTTGGGAAAATTTCACCTCAAACACTTAAACAAATTGAAAAAGTTGTTGATGATATGGCTGGTTTGTCTATGGGGCAATCGCTTAGCCAAATTGGAGGCACAAAAAATCTCGCTTCTGTTTTGAACCGAACCAATGTTAGCCTTAGCAAAGATATCATGCTGAAGTTGGAAGAAAAAAATGCTGATGTAGCCTTAGAAGTAAAAAGATTAATGTTCTTGTTCGATGACATTGTTAACATTCAAGATAAAGACATTCAAAAAATTCTGAGAGTAGTTGATAGAAAAGACCTGGCGCTTTCTCTTAAAGTAGTTGATGAAAAACTCAGAAATAAATTTTTCCTTAATATGTCTGAACGAGCTTCCGATTTATTAAAAGAAGAACTGCAATACATGGGAATGGTAAAACTAAAAGAAGTTGAAGCGGCGCAAGCTAAAATAATTGATGCCGTTAAACTTCTTGAAGAAGAAGGAGAAATATCTCTCAACTTGCGCGGCAACAAGGAAGAGGTTTATGTCTAACGTTCTTCAAGTAAATATCAAACCTTCAAAATTAAATTTCAAAATAAAGAATGCTTCTTATGAAGAAGCAGACGAATTGCCTAACCGCGAAAATTCACTTGAACATCAAATGAGGCTCAATTTTGAAGCGGGAGTTGCTGAAGGACGTGAGGCAATGCGCAAAGAATTAGAACAGGACTATCAACACAAACTTTTAGAACAAAAGAACATGCTGCAAAATATAATTGCTTCGGTTAATGCCAAACTGCTTGAGTATGACCAGCAATTTGAAGCAATGGTGATGAACCTTGCATTTCTGATTTCCGAAAAAATCATTAAACGTGAGATTGAATCAAAAACAATAGTTGATGAAACTCTGCAAGCCGCCTTAAAAAAAGTTCTCGGCGCTAACAAAGTTATCATCAAAGTTCACCCTAAAGACCTTGAGCGAATCAAAAACAATTCAGAAGGAATTTTCAACGAAGATATTTACTCAAAAGTAACTTTTGAACCGGAAGAGCGAATAGATAAAGGCGGCTGTTTAGTAGAAACCGAAATTGGAAATGTGGATTCCCGAATTACCACTCAATTAGCAGAACTAAAAAAACACCTCGAACTGATTTTTTTAACCCCCAATGTTTCATGAACGTTCAAGAAGTTTTTATACGGAAATGCAAAAGAATAATTGATGAAGCTGAACTTGTAAAAGTGAACGGTAAAGTTACCGATGTGGTGGGGCTTATTATTATTTCTATCGGACCTAATGTTTCCCTCGGCGAAGTTTGTTCTGTTGTAGATACGGAAGGAATAGAAGTTTGTAAATCGGAAGTTGTCGGCTTCAAAGACGGAAAAGTTCTCTCCATCGCTTTAGGAGAAGTTCACAGAATTTCTCCTTCATGCGAAATCATCGCTTCAGGTAAAAATTTTACTATTGGCGTTGGCGAGCAATTATTAGGGCGCGTGATTGATGGTCTTGGAAATCCGATTGACGGAAAAGGAGAAATTTTCCACGAAGCAGAATTTAGCATTTATAGAGAACCGCCTAATCCGCTAACCAGAAAACGAATTGTTACTCCGTTACAAACAGGCGTTCGATCCATAGACGGATTATTAACAATCGGCAAAGGACAAAGAGTCGGAATTTTTGCCGGTTCGGGCGTTGGCAAAAGCGTTACTCTCGGTATGATTGCGCGTAACACAAATGCCGATATAAATGTTATTGCGCTTATTGGCGAACGCGGAAGAGAAGTAAGAGAATTTATTGAAAAAGATTTAGGCGAGGAAGGACTAAAAAGGTCTGTGGTTATTGTAGCGACAAGCGATAAATCTGCGCTCGTTAGAATGAAAGGCGCTTTTATCGGAACAACCATTGCGGAATACTTCCGCGAAAAAGGAAAAGATGTTGTACTGATGATGGATTCAGTAACAAGATTTGCAATGGCGCAGCGCGAAATAGGATTAGCTGTTGGTGAACCACCGACGACAAAAGGTTATACTCCTTCGGTTTTTGCTATACTTCCAAAACTTCTCGAACGCGCCGGAACTACCGATAATGGTTCAATTACAGGGCTTTATACGGTACTTGTTGACGGCGATGACATGAACGAACCGATTGTTGATGCCGTTCGATCAATTTTAGATGGGCACGTAGTTCTTTCGCGCAAACTTGCAAACCGCGGGCAGTATCCGGCGGTTGATTCGCTTCAAAGCGTTTCCCGCGTTATGCCGGATATTGTTACAAGAGACCACAGAGACAGAGCAACTTCTTTTAACGAAATTTTGGCAACTTACAAAGAAGCCGAAGATTTAATAAATATCGGCGCTTATGTAAGAGGGAGCAACCCTCAGATTGACCATGCGCTTTCCAAGATTAATTCTTTGAGAAGTTTTCTTAAACAAGATATGAACGAAAAAGCCTTTTACGGCGAAACCGTTGATCGGTTGAACAAAATAATTGAAAAACCACTGTAACAAGATGACAAAGTTTAATTACAAATTTGATACAATCCGCAGAATTAAAGAGACGCTAGAAAAAAAAGCTCAAAAAGAAATTGCCGAAATAGATTTATCAATTGAAAAGTGGAAAGCAGAGCTACAAATTGTTTCTCTCGAAGAAAAAGAACAGAGGCAAAAATTTTCTTCAAATATTAAGATAGCGGAACTGAAAGAGCGAAACGCTTATCTCGTTACGTTAAAAAAGAAAATCGAAAATATTCAATTGCAGATTAACTCATTGCGTTTGCAGCGCGAAAAGAAAGTACAAGAGTTAATTCAAAAAAGTAAAGAACACAAAATCTTTGATTCGCTTGAAGAAGTTTACCGTGATCAATTTAACGAAGAAGAAAAGAGACTTGAAATGGTGCAAGTTAATGAAACTGCAACTCAACGTTTTGTGAGGGAAATGAAATGAAAAATATTATTGTTTATACCGCAACTTTTGTTCAAGCGTTCGTGCTTATTACGGTAGCCGTTGTCTTATTAAATATGTACTTCGTTGACATCTTTCACTTTAACTTTTCACTTGCAAGTAAACTTCCGAAAAAAAATCCTTCGGCGCTTTCTTCGCTTGATAGCGCAATGATTAAACAAATGAAGGAAACTATGTTAGATAGTATTCGGGCGCTTAGCGGCAAAGACTCGCTATTCTTGCAAACTACAAAAGCGAGAAAAGATTCAATGGTGATAGATAGCTTACACAGATACATCGCTCAAATAATTGACAGCGTTAAGAAAGCGCCCACATCAAAAAGAAAAGAAGCGGTAAAACCTAATGCCGCCGAAGCTTTAGCTGCTGAAGCAAATCTGCCCGTAAAGCGCGACAGCGCGTATCATAAATGGAAAAAAGATACGATTGCTCTCTATGAAATGATGGATGCTAAAAAAGTCGCTAAAATTATTCAAAGTTTCTCCGATAATATTGCCAGAGATATTTTGTATTCCATGAAAAAAAAGAAAGCAGCTGAAATTTTGGCTCAATTTACTCCAGAAATTGCAAATAGAATCACGAAGGCACAGTAATGTTTTTCAATCCACTTTTTATCCAATCTATTTCCGAACAAGGAGCGCAGCCCGCTTCGGCAAATACTAAAATCAGCAACTCAAAGTATTTGTTCTCGGAGATAATAAAAGTATTTAACGAATCCGACTCCGCGCTTCCAAAGCCTGTATTACCCGAAAGCACAAGCGTTAGCTCGTCTCCCGAAATTTTTTCCTTTCAATCGGCTGATGTAAGCGCTGCTACAACTTTTCAGAATACAAACAGCACCGAAGGAACACCGGAGGCAACAATTCTTGATGTTCTAAATGCAATGCTTTTTGCCAATGCATCTTTCGTCAACCAGCCGCAAAATGGAACTTCGGTTTCTGAACTTCCGCAAACCAAAACGACCGAAACGCCAAACTTAAAAAATGGGTTAGTTGAATTTGTTGTGCAAGCTGAAAATCTTCCACAGTTGCTCAACCAAGTTTTTTCCGCAAGTACGCAAGTAAAAATTCTTCCATCGCAAATTACTAACAAAGAAAAACCAGCGGCAAACGAAAAGAATAATGACCTATCTTCAATTTCTGAAGTTTTAAATGAATTAGATAAAAAGGGCGAGACCGCTATTGAAGTAATCAGTGCGGGACAAACATTTCAGTTTAAGATTTCTAAAATTGATGAAGCAAATAAAAATCTAACTACAGCCCCCAATATTTTTTCGGCGGAACCACTAACAACTTTACTTACTTCAGTTAAAACTGAAACCACGGCTAATTCTTTTAAGGAAACAGAAAAGGGAAATCAGCTTAAAAATAAAATTACTGCGGAAGAAAGTTCTAACGATGTTATTGCTGCGCTAATTGAAGCGCCGCTGAACAACTCTTTACACGAGATTTTAATAAACGGCAAAACGGATGTAAAACCGAATGTGGTAAAATCAAAGTCGGCAGCTACTAAAGTTGCTTTGCAGAACGGAAATACCGATGCCGAAATTGATAAGCTAATCATGCAAGCCACCGAAACCAATGTGCAAACTTCAGAAACCAAAGTGAAAACTTTCGAAACGAAAGCAACTGCCTCAACAACTGTTGTGCAAACTCCGGCGTTGAAAGTGCAAACTTTTGGAAATGAATCGAAAGCTACAGAAACCAAAGCGCAGACTTTAGAAACTGAAGTACAAGCAACAGAGAACGATGCGTTAGCTGTAAAAACCGAAGCGCCAACCGTAAAAAGTTCAGAGCAAATAGTAAAAACTGAGTTGAAACCGGTTGCCGCGGAATTACAATCAATTTTAGCAAAGATTCAGCCTGATATTGAGAAGTTGCAATCCTATTTAAAAGAATGGCAACCCGTTAAAGCAAAGTTACAGCCAGAAGTAGAAAAGCTGCAATCAGTTGTAAAAGAGCTACAGCCTGTTTTAGCGGCAGTGCAAGCGGAAAATCCAAAGTTGCAGAATGTTCTAACTAAGTTACAGCCAGAAGTAGAAAAGTTGCAATCAGTTGTAAAAGAGCTACAGCCAGTTTTAGCAGAAGCGCGACCGGAAAGTCCCAAGTTGCAGAATGTTCTAACAAAGTTACAACCAGAAGTAGAAAAGCTGCAATCAGTTTTTAAAGAGATGCAGCCGGTTTTAGCGGAAGTGCAAGCGGAAAACCCGGCATTGCAATTTGCTAAAACGGAATTGCCGCTTGGCGAGTCTGAAACGAAATTAGGTAAATCTCCTATAGCTCTTCAAACAGAAGTAAAACATGAAGAAGTTGAAGTAGAATCGAAAAAGAACAATGTAAATTTAAGCGGGTTAGTAAATAAAACCGAAGCTAAAAAGACGCAGGAAAAGAGCGAAAAAGTTTCAACGCAAGTTGAACCGCAAATAAGCAAAGTGGCAAGCAGCCAGCTCAATTTAAATTCCGACAAAGTAATAACTTCATTGGAAGTTGAGCCAAAGAACAATAGCGCTGTTACTAATTTGAGCGGGTTTAAGGTTGTAGTTCAGGTAAGCGATAATAAAAATAAAGTTGTACAGCAGCCTAAAGGCGATCAAGGAAAAGAAATTCTTGAAACAAAACCTGCGGTAGTTTTTTCTGAAATGGAAACAAACGCCAAAGCAAAAAATGAACTCAGTAACGAAGCTGCAAACGCAGTAAAATTACAAAAAGGTTTAGAGTTCATCCGGCAAGCTTTAAAGAATGAAACTCCGGAGAGTTTTAATTTTACCGCAGACGATAAGAAGCTCAAAGTTTTAGAAGGAAAAGTAAAAGTTGAATCAGCCGATATAAATTTATTAAATCGCCTTGCTCAAACGAACAGCAAACTTAGTGCGATTTCTAAACCGGCGACTCTTATTACAAGCGCCTCAAGCGCCGTAGAAAAAACTTCAACCACTTTCATCGGGCAAATCGGTGAGGAAATAATTGTTAGCGAGCCGATTCAGCAAAACAGTAGCATTGAACAGCCGTTAGCGAGCAAAGAAGGCGCTTCTACGGTTACAAGTAAACCTTCCGGCGAAGTAATGAGAGAAGGAAAATCCTCTCTAAAAACTTCCGAAAATTTTCACTTGAAAAACACAAATGAAACTTTGCAAAAAGAAGCAGTTTTATCTAATCAACAGCAACCGGCAGAAGGCGAGCAAGCAATAAAAACTTCATACGCGGCTCCGGTATTGAACGAACAAGTAAACAGCAAGAACAAACCGGACGCAGACGCAAAGAAGAATTCTTCAGAAATTCAAAAAACCTCATCTCAACGTGAAGCGGAAAAGCCGGAAGTAAGAACAATATCTGCCGATAATAAAAACAGCGCCAATCTTAATGAGCATCAATCTGCAAACAGTTTTGAGAACGTTGCAAAAGAAGCAAAACCGAAACCGGAAAGCGGAGAACTTAAACCTGTTGAAAATCAAAATGCAACAGCAACTACGCAGAACACCAATGAAATAAAGATTGTTCAGTCGAAAGAAAAAATTCTGCCTGAAAGTTTTCGTTTGCCGGAAACTGAAAAGACAATCAAATCAATGGAGTTGAGCAGAGAGATTTCAAAGATACTTGAAAGCGGAACTTCGCAAAAAGTAGTGCTGAAGTTATTACCTGAAGCGCTTGGTAAAGTTGAGTTGACCCTTGAAGTAGGCGGCGAAATAATTCATGCAAAAGCCGAAGTTGAAAATGAAGCGGTAAAACAAATTGTTCAAACTAACGCCGAGACATTAAAACAAACGCTTTCGCAAAGCGGGCTGCAGCTTGCATCATTTAATGTTTCTCTCACAAGTTCAGATGACAAGCATCAAAAAACGCATGGGCAGAAAAAAAGACAAAACAATTTTGGGACTAAATCGAAGATTGAAAAGTCAGTTCTACCCGAAGCAACCAGAAGTTTAGGCTATAACACGTATGAGTATTTAGCTTAGGAGAAATTATGATTAACAATATCGGAACAACTACTAACGCACAAACGACAACCGCAACAAAAGGGAAATCCAACCTTGGGAAAGATGATTTCTTAAAGTTGATGATGGCGCAGATGAAATATCAAGACCCAATGAATCCGATGGATGGAACGGCATTTTCGGCGCAGCTTGCACAGTTTAGTTCTTTAGAGCAATTAACAAACATCAATACTTCCTTAACCAACAGCCTTAATGCAAATTTGATGCTTGCAGAATCGGTGAACAATACCATGTCTGCAACCTTAATCGGAAAAGATGTAAAACTTTCTAACACTACTATTCAAAACGCAGGACAAGATTCTGCAAGCTTGGGCTACACGCTGCCGGGCGATGCGGTTTCGGTAAAAATTTCTATCTACAACGAAGCCGGTGCTCTGGTTAAAACTATCGAAGATGCTTCTACTACAAAGGGAGACAATAAACTTTCTTGGGATTTTACCGATAATGACGGCAACACAGTATTTGATGGTAATTATACATTTCAAGTTGAAGCTAAAGGCGCAAACGGTGTTAACATGGAAGTAACAAATTTTCTTTACGGACGAATAGACGGTGTAAAATTTACTGCCGATGGGACTAAACTAATGGTAAATAATTTCGAATATTTATTAGCAGATATTCTTGAAATTTTAAACCCGGAACCATAGGAGATTTAGTAAAATGTTAGAGATGAATGGCGTTAGAGTTCCCTTTATTCCAATTGAACAAGTTGGCAACTCGGTCAATATTAGTTCGAAGTCTCCTTCAATAAGTTTTGATTCTGTATTTCAACAGGAACTTGATAAAATTAAATTTTCTAATCACGCATTAAAAAGATTAGAGAACAGAAATATTCAACTTGGCGAAGAAGACATTAGTAAGATTCAAACTGCGGTTGAGCGGGCTGAATTAAAAGGTTCAAAAGATTCTTTAGTGATGATGGAAGACACGGCGTACATTGTTAATATTCCCAATAGAACCGTTGTAACGGCTATGGCGTTGGGTTCTTCTAATGAAAATATCTTTACAAATATAGACAGTGTAGTTTTTGTTTAATAATTAATTCATAATAAACCGAGCGGGACCTTTTAAGGACGCTCATGATTCGACTGACTGACTGATGTTGAATCACTTAACTTAAAAAAAACCTTAGGAGGTTTTATGGCACTTCTCAATTCTTTGTTCGCAGGCGTTTCCGGGCTACGCAATCATCAATCAATGATGGATGTTATCGGAAATAATATAGCTAACGTTAATACAATCGGTTTTAAAGGATCGCGTGTTACGTTCAGCGACACATTTAATCAATTTATTAAAGCTGGTACAAATCCTACTGCTACTTCTGGCGGAACTAACACTTATCAAGTTGGCTTAGGCATGAAGGTTAATTCAATTGATAGAAATTGGAGCCAAGGTACTTTTGAAAGAACCGGTATTACCACCGATCTCGCACTTCAAGGAAGCGGACTTTTTGTCTTAAAAAGTAACGGCGAAAACTTTTACTCTCGAGCCGGCGGCTTTGTTTTTGACGCAGACGGCAAATTAGTTAGTCCACAAAACGGAGCCATTGTTCAAGGTAAAGTTGCAAGTGAAGATGGCGTTGTTCCTCCGGGAAATAATCTGGAGGATATCATCATTGATACGAATTTAAAACTTCCGGCTGTAGCCACAAATATGATTAAATGGGGCGGAAATCTTAAAAGCAGTTCCGATTTAACAAGATCAGAATCAATTGTTCAGCGCGGAAATATTAACTCTGCTTTAGCAGGACCATTCACTTCAGAAACAACAATTTATAACGAATTTGGAACTTCATACACGTATCAACAAACATTTACAAAAACAGCAAACCCGGATGAATACGATATGAGCTGGGAAGTATTGGATGCAGACGGAGTTTCTGTTCAAACGGGAAATCTTGGCACTCCGGTTACTTTTGCCGATGATGGAACAGGCGACTATGTTATGGATGCTGCATCTCAAGCATTGTTTGACGGAGTAAATAACCGTGTACAAATAGCTACAAGCAATCTTGATTTTACTTTTAACGCTACCGCTGTTTCTCAAAACTCTGCCAGCGCTACTTTATCTATTTCAGCTGACGGTAACCGTGTTGCAAACGTTGTTAGCGGCGCAGTTTCGATATTTGATTCTTTAGGCAATTCTCATCAGGTTACTTTAACCTTTACTAAGTTAGGAAGTAATCAATGGACTTGGACGGCAGATGTTCCCAGCACAAGTACAGATGACGGAAAAGGCGTTTCTTCTACCGGAACTATTACGTTTAATGCAGATGGAACGTTAGACTCCGCAAATATCTCGCCTAATGCCCCTCAGCTTACGTTTAATCCGGTTGGTAAAGCTAATCCGGTTGTTCTCGATTTAGATTTTGGGCAAGCATTTGGCGGTGTTACGCAAACATCCGCAAGCTCAGTTGTTTCAGCATTAAGTCAAAACGGTTCTGCTTCGGCATCGCTTTCAAATATGAATATTGATCAGTACGGAAATATTGTCGGAATCTTTTCAAATGGAAACTCAAGAACGTTAGGGCAGGTAATGGTTGCTACCTTTACAAACTTGAATGGGTTGATTAGCAAAGGCGATAACTTGTTCACTGCTTATGCAAACTCCGGAACTCCGAGAATCGGAAGCCTTGGCGAAGAAACCGGAACGACAGTTCAATCCGGCGCTTTAGAGCAATCAAACGTTGATTTGTCTGAAGAGTTCACAAAGATGATCGTTTCGCAAAGAGGTTTCCAAGCTAATGCCAGAGTTATTACAACAGCCGATAGTTTGCTGCAAGAAATAACAAACCTTATTAGATAAAGTATTTAGCCTCAAATAGTACTCCTTATAAAGAACCCCGCCTATATTTGGCGGGGTTCTTTTTTGCTTTGATAATTTCTCTTTTGAACTTCTTTAGGCTCTTATGGGTTTACTAGTAAAAAAGGATGCGCATCTATGACAAAATACATTGTTCTTTTTTTATTTATTTCGCTTATGGCATGTAATAAGAGCAAGGATACTAATAACTTTAAAGATCAGGAGATTATGGAGACAACAACAAAACTTGATACCGCCACATTCGGATCGGGATGTTTCTGGTGCAGTGAGGCTATTTTTGAACGGGTAAAAGGCGTGCATAAAGTAATTTCTGGTTACTCCGGCGGCGCTAAGGAAAACCCAACATATGAGCAAGTTTGTACCGGAATAACAGGGCATGCGGAGGTTTGCCAAATTACCTTTGACCCTTCGGTAATTTCTTTTGCCGAGTTATTAAAAATTTTCTGGAAAACTCACGACCCAACAACATTAAACCGGCAGGGGGCGGATGAAGGAACGCAATACCGCTCGGTGATTTTTTATCATTCTGAAGAACAGAAAAATCTTGCGGAGCATTATAAAAAAGAACTTGGGTTGTCTGGCGCATGGAGCAATCCGATTGTAACTGAAATTTCTCCGTTCACCAAATTTTATTCGGCAGAAGCTTATCACCAAAATTATTTTGCTAATAATCCAACTCAGGGTTATTGTTCTTTTGTAATTGCGCCGAAGGTGGAGAAATTTGAAAAGGTTTTTAAAGAGAAGTTGAAATAGTTGAAGTCAGAAATAAGAATGCAGAAGATAATTTCTCTATTACTGCATTCTTACTTCCGAAGTTCTAAATAAATTTATTTAAAACTTTGCAAATGCTGAATATAATTCTCAGCTCCGCCGGGTTGATAACCGGTATAACCGAGCACGCTTCCGTCTTGCCGCAGCAGAACAATTGTAGGGTAGCCTTCAACTTTATATTGCGCAGCTAATTCTTGATTATAATATTTTACTTCCGGGGTTTGTTCTTTTTCTCGCGGGAAATCAATTTTAACCAACACTAAATTTTTTTCTGCAAAAGCGGCAAATTCATCTTTTGAAAAAACCTCATTATTTAATCTTTTACACCAAATACACCAATCAGAACCGGTAAAATTTATTAGAACGGTTTTGTTTTCTTTCTGAGCTATTTTTAGAGCTTCGTCAACATTATCATGCCACGAAAGTTTATCGGAAGCCGAGTTGCACCCCAAAAGGGAAAATGAAAGAAACAGAACAAACGAAACAAAAATTTTTTTCACAGTAATTCTCCAAAATATTTTTTTGTAAGATGATAAAAATGATATTAAGATTCAGCGTATTCCAAAAGTTTAAACCGAATTCGCAAAACACCTTCGGCAAAATCTGTTGAAATTATTTTAAAACCTCCGATTTCTTGTGTTGCGCTAACATGATGACCGATGCACGGGCAATCGTCGTAATTGCCAATCGAGATAATCCGCAAGGAATCGCCGGCTTCAGACGGCAGTCTTTCCAAATTAAATTTTACGGAAGCTTCTTCTTTCGAAATAAACGATTCCGTAACCGGTAAATTAGCCTCAATAACTTCGTTCACTCTTTTTTCAATTTCAGAAACTTCTTCATTAGTAAGGTTTCTTTCAAAGCGATAATCGCATTTAGATTTTTTCTTTTCAATGTGCGCGCTGAATGATCTTCCTTTATTAAACATCCGCACCATTGTTTGGTTAAGAATGTGTTCGGCGGAATGCATGCGTGGATTGTAGTCTTTGCTCATATTTTTTCCAACGAAAATTTAATTTTATCGAAGAGTTCTTCAGTTGAATTAAAAACCGTAACGCCGCACCGAAGAAGATTTTTCTTGTTTTGATGTCCGCTTGCAAGCAGAATACAGTGAGCGCCAATTTCTGTTGCAACATCATAATCGTGAGTAGTATCGCCAATTAAAAGCGCGTCGCCGTTTTTCAACGCTAATTTTTTCATTAATTCTTTTCCGCGAAGCGCTTTGCTTGAAGCATAGATATTATCCAGACCGACCAGATGCGAAAAGTATTTGAGCAAACCGTACCGCGAAACAACCTCTACAAGCGTATGCTGGCTGTAGGCAGAAAGAATTGACTGCTCAATCTTCATAGCGGAAACTTTTTCAAGCAGCGGTAAGACGGAATTTGACAAACCGCATTCGTGTTTTCTTTGTTCGTATTCATCCATCCATTCTTTCCCGAGCGTTTCAAAAGATTCTTTCTCAAAATCAAATCCCGCCGCGGCGTAATAATCTTTCACGGGAAAAGTGAAAATCTCTTTATATGTTTCTATCGAAAGCGGCGCGAGATTTCTTTTTGTGAGAAGATTGTTAACAACAGAAACAGAAAGTTCAACATCGTTAAAAAGCGTTCCGTTCCAGTCCCAAATGATGTGTTTATATTTTGATATCACTCTTTATCTTCCTTTTCTCTTATTTCAATTACTTCAAATTTATTTCCGTCTGGGTCATAAAAGTTGAACAAGGAAACATCTTTGGTATCAAGATAATTTTCAACTTTCACGCCGTTTTTTTTGAGCATTGTAAAAACTTTTTCGGCATTATCGCAATTAAAGACGGCATAAGTGGTTGCCGATTTATCTTTGCCGACAGTTTCCTCCGCTTCAAATTCCCAAAGGGTTAAGGTGGTAGTTCCCGCCAAATCAAAAACCACAATCTTGCTTTCGTCATCGCTGTACACCGGAAAGAAATTTAAATTTTCGATGTACCAGTTTTTAGAAGTTCCTAAACTTTTTACCCGCACAATAACGGTATCAAGCCTGTTAAATATCCCCGCTTTATTAACTTTTATCTTCACTATTTTCCTTTTAACATAATTTTTTGAATCTTTACTCTAAAGCTAATAAATTGATGCCATGATTTTACAATTACTAAAAATTATTACTTGTAACCTTCTTTGTTTTTAAAAGTCTAAAAGAGAAAAGGAAGTCAAAATGAAAAGAACAATTATTTTTCTACCGTTATTTTTTACAGCCATACTTTTATTGTTGCTCAGCGGGAGAGCTTTTGCGCAAAATTTAGTAACACTGCATGAAAAAACCTTTCCTACAACTTCAGGGAAACTGTTAAAGATTGAAGCTCAAATCGGCAGCGTAAAAATTGAAACTTGGGACAAAGACGAAGTTTACGTGAAGGTTTTGGGGAACAACAAAGCAAAAGATAAATTGGAATTTAAATTTGAAGAAGAAGACTGGGGAATTTTCATTTCTTCAAAAAGAAAAGACAGCTTTTGGGGTTTTAACTGGGGAAGTTCGATACGTGCCAGATTTGAAATTGTGGTCCCAAAATCTTACAATGCTAAAGTCGCTACTTCCGGCGGAGATATCGGCGTTAAAAACTTAACCGGAAACATCGAAGGAAAAACTTCCGGCGGCGATTTTAAACTTTACGACAATGTTGGAAACACAACAGTAACAACCTCCGGTGGAGATATTATAATTAAAAACAACAATGGAAATACAAAAGCGTCAACCTCCGGCGGTGATATTTCCGCTGTAGATTTTAACGGCGATCTTGAGGTTTCTACCTCCGGCGGCGATGTTGAACTTAAAGGTGGAAATGCCAAAATAGATGCTTCTACTTCCGGAGGTGATATTAAATTAGATTATTGGGGAGAAAATCTCGGGATAGATTTATCAACTTCCGGCGGCGATATTGATGTTTATTTACCGCACGATTTCAATGCAAAAGCAAATTTAAAAACTTCCGGCGGAGACATTTCATGCGAACTTACCACCAACAACGTGGTTAAAATTTCTTCTTCCCGATTTGAAGCCGACCTAAACAATGGCGGAAAGGATTTAATTTGCCGCACTTCCGGCGGTAATATTTCCGTAAAGAAAAAATAAATAAATTATTCTTTTTGTTAAACCTTGGAGGATGAAAGTCCTTCAAGGTTTTTTATGTTACTTGAGAACAACTATCTTTTTGGTCTGCACGAAATCACCGGCTCTTAGTTGATACAAATAGACGCTACTTGATAGCGGCACACTTTCACCCATATGCTTGGCGTTAAAGTTTATTTGATATTCGCCGGCTGGTTTTTCTTCGTCAACCAACCGTGCAACTTCATTTCCAAGTACGTCATACACTTTTAAACTGACTTTGCCAGAAACCGGCAAGTGAAAACTAATTGTTGTATTTGGATTAAACGGATTGGGATAGTTTTGAAATAATTGATATTTCTCCGGCAGCACATTGTTTCCCTCGTTTATTTCGGTTGAAACAAATGGGAAAATATATTTAAGCATAAAATCAATATTTGCGCGCCACAAGCCCCAACTGTGTCCTTCAGGCAATTCCGACCAGTTGTATTCATACTTTTTTGCTTCTAAAGAATCTCTAAATTGCCGCATGTTTGGGTAAAGCGGTTCATACGTTCCCCATACCATCGAGAACTTCACATCAATTCTGGGAGAAGAAATAAAAAGATTATACGCCTCATAATTATTTTCTTGAAAAGCGCCGGAATGTAAACCGCAGTTTCCGAAAATATCCGAGTGATAAAAACAAATTAACGCAGAAATATTTCCGCCGTAAGAATCGCCGAGAACCAATCTTCGTTGCGGCGATTTTTCCGTTTTATAAAGTGAATCAATGAACGGAACAAGTTCGTTTACAAAAAATAACCTGTATTGCGTCCGTTTTGCAAACGCATATTCATCATTGCGGTTATTTGGTTTAACAAAAACCGCAATAACATTTTCGATTTTTTTCGCCGCGATCAAATTGTCAATTACGTTTATTGATCCGGCTAAATCAATGTATTCAAATCCATCTTGAAAATAAACGGTGGGATAAGCTCTGCTTGCTGAAGCATTATAATCAGGCGGCAAATAGACTTTTACTTGATAAGAAGTATTTACGTTGGCGCTGAAAATAGTTTTCTGTTCAACCTTGCCGTGCGGAATGGAAGCATCATATTTTATTTCATTCGGCTGAATGTATTCCGGCATAGCTAATTCTGAGTTTGGACCAAATCCGCCGGTGCAAGTGTTTGGGTTTAACGGGTCAAGATACCAGTTGCCGCTATTGACAACAATTTTATAATCTTGTCGGGCATTTAGTTCAAAATATTTAGTTGCATAAAAGAAATTTGATTTTGCGGCTTTCGTCATCTGCAAATTTGGCTGCCAACCGGTAAAATCGCCTGCGACAGAAACGGTTGAAGCATTTCCTTTATAAAGAAAAATTGCGGTGTTTCCTTCAACTAATGGAATGCGAACCGCTTTGTGATAAGCAATAAAGCTATCAAGCACGGCATTTTTTTTTAGCGAGTCAGTAAAGCTGTTTGCATAGCCCAAAAATTTTTGAAATTGAGTTTGTGCCGGTAAACAATTTGCCATTGTTATGAATAGGATAAAAAATGAAAGACGATTTTTCATGGGTAACTCTTTATTTATTTTGTATAAAACTTGAATATCCAAAACTTAGTGAAGCGCAGACAGAAAATTTGTCAAAGTATAAAGAAATTCTTCTTGGCGAAAAAGAAGAACACAAGGTCATCGCAAAAAAGTTTGATAAATTTCTACTTTGCGGTTTCTTCTCTATTTCAATTTTTGCTTTAAAAATTTACCGGTTATCGAGTCTGGGTTTTCTGCAATTTCTTCCGGAGTTCCGGCCGCGACAACTCTTCCGCCATCTTCGCCGGCTTCGGGACCTAAATCAATTACATAATCTGCGCACTTAATTACATCAAGGTTATGTTCAATTATTACAACGGAATTATTTTTTTCTATCAGCATGTTAAAACATGTTAATAGTTTAGATATGTCGTCAAAATGAAGCCCGGTTGTTGGTTCATCAAAAATAAAAAGCGTATGCGCTCGATCTTGTTGAACATTTAAATGCAGTGCTAATTTTATTCGCTGCGCTTCGCCGCCGGAGAGTGTATTTGAAGGCTGACCAAGTTTTATATATCCCAAACCTACATCTGCTAACACTTTGAGCGAACGGACAATTCTATTATTCCCTTGAAAATGTTCAAGCGCTTCATTAACCGTCATTTCTAAAACTTCAACGAGGTTTTTTCTCCGGTAAGTAATTTCGAGAATTTCTTTTTTGAAACGAGTTCCTTTGCAGTCTTCGCATTCCAAATAAATATCCGCAAGAAATTGCATTTCAACTTTTATGAAACCATCTCCCGAACAAGTTTCGCATCTTCCGCCGGGAACATTGAATGAAAAAAAACCTGGTTTGTATCCCCGCGCTTTTGCTTGATGCGTTGAGGCAAAAAGTTCACGGATTAATTCAAACGTATTGATGTAACTAATCGGATTAGAGCGGGGCGATTTTCCTATCGGCGATTGATCAACTATTTCAATATGGTCTATATGATGCGTTCCTGTTATCTCATCAAAATTACCGATTGAGGCAGGATTCATTCCAAGATATTTAGCTGTACCGCCGTAAAGAATATCATGAATTAGCGTGCTTTTCCCGGAGCCGCTTACGCCTGTAACGACAACTAATTTATGAAGCGGTATTTCAACATCCACATTTTTAAGATTATGTTCGCGGGCGCCAATAATTTTTAGCGAATTGGTTTTCTCGGTTTTTCTTATTGTAGGCAGCGGAATAAATAATTCACCGGATAAATATTTTCCCGTTATCGAATTTTCATTCCGAATAATTTCTTCTGCAGTTCCTTGTGCAATAATTTTTCCGCCAAGCTGCCCGGCTTTTGGTCCCATATCCACAACAACGTCGGCGGTACGAATCATTTCTTCGTCATGTTCAACAACCAGAACGGAGTTTCCGATATCGCGAAGGTTTTTCAAAATGCGAATTAGTTTTTCATTATCACGCGGATGAAGCCCAATGCTCGGTTCATCTAGAACATAAAGAGTGCCAACAAGCGCCGAGCCAAGCGCGGTAGCTAAATTTATCCTTTGCGTTTCACCGCCGGAAAGCGTTGAACTTAAACGGTCGAGCGTTAAGTAGCTTAGCCCAACATCATTTAAAAAAGATAGCCGCCGCTGAAGTTCTTTTAGAATTCGTTCAGCTATTTTAGTTTCATATTCGCTAAGTTTTAGATTTTTGAAAAAAGCAAATGATTTATCAATTGAAAGTTTTACAAGATCATAGATAGAATGATTTTGAATTTTTACTTGAAGCGCTTCGCGCCGCAATCGGCTTCCTTTGCAAGCATGGCAAGTTGTATAGCCCCTATATTTACTAAGCAAAATGCGGATGTGCATTTTGTATGTTTTTCCTTCAAGTTTTTCAAAGAATTCGTTAATGCCGGTAAAATCTTTTGTTCCGTTACAAATAAGCGAAACAATTTCCGGAGATAAATCTTTGTAAGGAATGGATAAAGGAATGTTATACTTTTTAGAGTGCTGAACTATTTCGCGAAAATATTGGCTGAACTTCGGAGTACGCCAAGGAGCGATAGCCCCTTCTAACAAAGTTAAATTTGGGTTCGGCACAACAAGATTCATATCAACGCCAATAACTTTGCTGAACCCTTGACAAACTGGGCATGCGCCGAATGGATTGTTGAAAGAAAAAAAACGCGGTTCTGGTTCTTCGTACCGGATTCCGCAGCATTCATAAAATTTATTAAATTCCGCTTGCTCGTTTGTTTCTGCATTAATAACAACAAGCCGATCCTCGCCTTCTTTAAAAGTTGTTTCGATGGAATCTGCAAGTTTCTCGCGTAAATTGGCGTGTGTAATTTTTAGTCTTTCAACCACCACGCGAACATCTTTTTTCGATTTTGGGTTTACGGATACTTCGTTTACATCATACAGTTCATTTTTATAAAAGATTCTAAAAAATCCCCGTTTTTTTATCAGCTCAATTTCTTCATGTATAGTTCTTCCTTCGTGAGTGGAGAGGGGAAAAGCAAGATAACATTTTGTCCCTTCGGCTAAGGTATCTAAAAACTCAACAACAGATTTTGTAGTGTCTTTCTTTACTTCTTTTCCGCAGTTAAAACAAATCGTTTTGCCAACACGCGCGAATAGCAGGCGAAGATAATCATATACTTCTGTTGTAGTTCCAACGGTTGAGCGAGTGTTTTTTGATCCGGTTTTTTGTTCAATAGCAACAGCGGGGCTAATGCCGGTAATTAAATCAACATCAGGTTTATTAATGCGCTCTAAAAATTGCCGCGCATAAGAAGATAAGCTTTCAACGTATCGCCGTTGCCCTTCCGCATAAATGGTATCGAACACGAGAGAAGATTTTCCGCTTCCGCTCACGCCGGTAAAGACAACTAATTTGTTACTCGGAATTTCGAGATCAACGTTTTTTAGGTTATGCTGTCTTGCCCCTTTTACACGAATTATTTTTTCTGCCATTTGCTCTGTAATTTTATATTTATTGAGTTGAAATATACAAACTTTGTGTCGGCAAATCTCTGTAAGAAATGCGAAGTGTGTACCGATAACGGTTAGTGAGGAAAATTCCCCACAAATTTATTTTTCTTCTTGAAAAATATACCATACCATAAACGTATTAAAAGCGGCAGTGGTTTGTTAAATTATCGTGAACATTATTCGATAATACTATTGAAGAAGGAAACTTTTTCTTATAACAACAGTGTTATTCATTAAACTCATTAATTTTTAGTTAAGGATAGATATGAGAGAATTTATGGCGAGCATAACATTCCCCGGAGTAATTTCGGAAGAATATTCTGAGCTGATACCAGCCCAAAAAAATTATATTAGTAAGTTAGTGAGTCAAAAGAAAATTTCTTCGTATGGGTTATCAACAGACCGCACAAAATTTTGGATAACTTTTTTAGCTGAGTCTGAGCATGAGGTTTGGCAGCTTTTAGTAGGCTTTTCTCTGTATAAATATATGGAAATTGAAATTGACGAACTCTTATTCCATCAAAACACCAAATTATTTTTCCCACAGCTTTCTTTCAATTAAAAAACGCAACTTCTTGCGCGGCAGCGCAAATATTTTTACGCCTTCGGAATGGTGAAATGGAATTTTGTTCCTTTTCCCAATTCGCTTTCTGCCCAGATAGCGCCGCCATGTTTCTCAACAAGCTCTTTGCAGAGCAAAAGCCCTAACCCCGTTCCTGATTCGTCTTTCGTCCCCTTTTTTGAAAAGTGTACATCAAGTTTAAATAATTTCAACAAGTCATTTTCTGAAATGCCAATGCCGTTATCGGCAACAGTAACTTCTATAAAATCACTTTTTTCTTCGGAAGAAATGGCGATACTGCCAGAATCTTTTGTGAATTTTATAGAGTTTGAAACCAAATTCTGCAAAACTGAATGAATCATATTCATATCGGCATAAATAAAACTACTCTGCGGAATGTAAGTATGAAGCTGCAAGTTTTTCTTTGAAGCAGTTGGTCCAACTAACTTTATAACTCCATCAGAAAGCTGATATAAGTTAAGTCTTTCGGTTTTATACTCCATTCTGCCGGTTTGCAGCCGTGACCAGTCTAATAAGTTTTCTATTAATCTATAAACATCTTTTGTAGTTGTGCGAATCATCTTAAGATATTGAATGATTTTGTCGTCTGAAATTTCGGAGTAATCTTCGATGAGGATTTCAGAAAGCCCCAGCAAGCCTTGAAACGGGCTTTTAAGATCGTGGGCAACAATAGAAAAGAATTTGTCTTTGCTATTATTTAATTCTTTTAGTTCTTCTAAATAAATTTTTATTTTTTCTTCGGCAAGTTTTCTTTCGCTGATATTTCTAAAAATGCTCAGCAAATAATTTTCATTCTCAGAAATTTCAATGAATGAATTAATAACTTCAAGCCAAGCGATTGAAGCATCCCACAGCTGCATTTTTTTTTCGTACCGCAGCTGAATGTTTTTTGAGTTGAGATTTAGATTTCCCTTTTGGGCAATATCGCTTTGAAGCGTTTCATGATAAATTTCGGAGTAATGTTTTCCGATTAATTCTTCCTTTGTTTTTTTTACAATATCGCTAAACGCTTTATTAACCGAACGGATAATGCCATGTTCGTCTATAACTCTCATTCCGTCAAACGAGTTTTCCCAAATTGTGCGGAAGTGATTTTCCGATTTTCTAACCTCCAATTCATTTCGTTTTGCTTCGGAAATATCATCAACAATTCCCATTCCGCCGATTATATTTTTATTTGTATCATACAATGGCGTAGTTTTTAAGTTTGCATAGATTAAGGCGTTGCTTGTGGTTGCTTTGTACCATCCTTCATAGTGGGCTTCTTCTCCGGCAAGTGTTTTTTCAATAGCGGGCAAAAGAGATTTGTCGGTTAAAAGTTTCATGCTTAAACCGATGAGCTTCTCATGAGACGAAGAAAGGATTTCGGTGAATCGGTTGTTGCATTGGGTTATTTTTGCATCTCTATCGAAGATAAAAAAGCCGATGGGAGAGTGTTCAAACATAAAGCGGTATTTTTCTTCGCTCTCTTTAATCTCTTGCTCCAATTTTTTTAAATCGCTTATATCGCGTGATATGCTGACAATTCCATTTATGGAGCCGTCTTTGCTAATCAAAGGAACTTTAGTTGCCGAGACCCAATGGAATTGATTATCATGCTTGCGCAAAATATATTCTAATTTTCCAACCACCGGTTTACCGGTATGAATAATATGCTGCTCATCTTTCAACGCGGC
>Ga0172371_10003277_pt1 | contig 25215 bp, 20 predicted proteins | sample Lak12m_FD_114543 | JGI IMG/M metagenome (GOLD analysis project Ga0172371, IMG submission 114543) | Freshwater microbial communities from Kabuno Bay, South-Kivu, Congo - kab_022012_12m | ecosystem: Environmental > Aquatic > Freshwater > Lake | place: Democratic Republic of the Congo: South-Kivu... | reverse complement strand
GCGTATGCGGGGATAGCGGCAGCATCCAATGCGCACGTGGACATGTTTGTGGCGTACGTGCTCAGCAGGACCGGGGCGGAGGTGCCGGACCGGCTGCTGGACAACGGTATCAAAGACAAGGAATCACTTAGCGTGTACGGCAGGGCTCTGCTGGCGATGGCGCTCAACAACGTGGGGAGGACGAAGGATGCGGAGGAGATGCTCGATCATCTGGCCAAGATGGCGTGGGTGGACGAGCAGGACGGCACCGCGTCGTTCCGGCTTCCTGGTGCGTCCTGGTGGTGGTGGTGGGAGGACCGGGCGGAGACGGTGGCCTGGGTGTTGCGTGCGTTCGTGACGATGAGGCCCGACGACGAGATGACGGACAAGCTCGCCCGGTGGCTTGCGCTGAACCGGGAGGGGACGCACTACCAGTCCACGAAGACGACCGCGATGGCGGTGATGTCGCTGGTCCACTACTCGATGATGCGTGAGGAATGGAAGGGGGACTTCACGGCGACGATCCGGATGAACGGCGACGAGGTGAAGGAGTGGAAGGTCACGGAGAAGGACGCCATGTTGTTCAACGGCTTCTTCTCACTAGAGGGAGAGGCTCTGCCGGACGGCGACGTGAAGTTCTCGATCGAGGTGGACGGCAAGGGGACGCTGATTGCGCAGGCGTTTGCGACCTACTTCTCCAAGGAGGCGACCATCCCTGCCGCGTCCAGCCAGATCTCCGCTACGCGGACCTACTCGAAGTTGGTCCCGAAGATCACGAAGGACAAGGATGCGTGGGGCAAGGAGATAACCGTTCGCGACTACGACCGGATCCCGGTGGGGGACGGGGACGCAGTGTCCAGCGGAGACCTGGTCGAGGTGCGTGTGGAGATCGATTCGCCCAACGACTACGAGTACCTCGTGTTCGAGGACCCCAAGCCCGCGGGGTTCGAGCCGGTGGACGTTACCAGCGGCCCGGTCTACGAGAACGGTGTGGGCTGGTACCGGGAGTATCGTGATCGGATGGTATCCTCGTTCCTTTCAACGCTTACCCAGGGCAAGCAGGTCCTGACCTACCAGCTCCGCGCCGAGATCCCCGGCACGTTCCACGCTCTCCCGCACCGCGGCTACGCGATGTACGCGCCCCGCGTCCGCGCCACCTCTTCGTCCGTGGTCCTGGGCATCAAGTAGTCCACCGAATCTTCTCACCCGCTGCTTTCCCCGCCGGGGGCGATCAGGCCCGCTGTGCTTTCTCACCCTCTCTCGATCCCGTCGGTTTCTTGTGTTCGTGGCGGTCAGGCTGCCCCGGCAGTACCGCGCCTGCTGCCTTGAAACGAAGTCCTTGACTGAGGGGGCAGGGGATGGATAGCATCAGCACGATGGACGGGTCACGGCAGGAGAGCAATGGTCGGCTCGGTCAGCGTGATGCAACGGTGCGCTCCTGCGGGAGCTGCTCGATGCGGATCGCAGGGCTTTGTACCCCCGAGATCCTGACAAGATCGATGGATGCCCGGATCTCACTCATGGCTTGCTGTCCCCGGCTCGACAAGAAAGGGATGGAGAATCGCGCCGATAAGCCCGGCTCTGGGAAGGAAGGGACGGGCATGCCCTGTTGGGCCGGCAGACTCGCCGGCGTCGTACGCTCAGCGATCAACAAGGTCCGGGACACGGCACCGAATATCTGGGCGCGGTTCAAGCGCAGCAAATGCTCGATCGACCGGGCCGCACGGCACTTGACTGCCGTGTTCATCCTGGGCAGCGGAGTCGCGGGGCCTATGCTCCTTGAACGATCCGATACACTCGAGGAGATCCGTGACGCGCTCGCAATCCAACTCATGGACTACGTACGTGAAGCCAAGGGGTGTTTCGACTGCTGGCGCTGCCCCCAATACCAATCCGAGACAGCAAAATGCGGGCTTGAGCTCGATACCGCGGCGGGTCGCGATCTCTTCCCTTGGGCATGCCCGGTCGGGTTCACCGACTTGGCATGGAAAGCGACGAACACGGTCAGGAAGAAGTATGCTCCTGCCGCGTGGACGTCTACCATGCAGAACGGCAAATGGGCATCGGACATGGCACTTGCCAAGTACCTTGCCGAGGAGATGGTTCCCTCGTTCTGGGGCAACCTGGCATTGCCTTTGCGCCCCGCCCACTTCTCGAACCCCGAAACAGGCACCGACCGCCAGGCCCCGGGAGAAGAAATGCCTCGACCGGATCCGTGGATCCTGGTGCAACGATTTGCCGCGCGGCACGTCAAGCAGACAATCCTGGAATGGAGCGGCCAACGGGGAAGTGCAAGTCGTGAGATCGACGCCGATACTGACGAAGTGGCGCGACGATCTCCGCCTCCCGGGAAGTCGGTGGAGGGCAGCATAGAGGCACAGGAATACCTCTTGCATCTGGTTTCCCGGATTCCCCGACTGGGCATCATCCACCCCAGGTACGTCCAGGTCCGCACCTGGACGATGAGGAAGCAAATGATGAAGTACTACCCGGCGCCGTACGTGGACTCCGTAGTCCGAGAGTACGGGCTTCCCGAAGAAGATCCTTCTCCGATCTCCAAGGATGAACGGAAGGAGGCGAGCTGGCTGTTCAAGGTCCTCCGGTCGGAGGCAGTAGAAAGGCTTCGGGAGAAGGATCCGGCGGCCGGTGCGGTGGTCGCGGTCAGGCTCCTGGGCCAGCTCCCTGTGGGAGCGACGGTCGAAGGGTGGGGCGGGGTGACCTGGGACGAAGAGGCTAGGACGCTGCGCCACCCGCGCTACGACACCGTGAGTGATTTCCTGAAGCTGGATCCACGTTCTGCACGGGACGCATACCGGCGAGGGCTGGCGTTCGTGGAACGCCACAGTGGATTCCCGGCACCCTCCAGGTTTAGACTAAAGGGAGCGGAAGGCGCTGCCGACACGGACAGCAGCGACCGCTCTGGAGTTTGAGGAGAGGAAAGCGTGAAGATGACGCCAACGAAGAAGTGCGGCAAGCGGAACCCCACAGACGAGTTCGCCGACGCCCTGGAGAAGTTGAGCCGGGCCGTGGATGGGGACATCCGGCGCGACTTGCATCCGACCGTCTCAGAGATCAGGTCTCTGGCAACAAGCGATGACGGGGGCCCAGGCATGAGAATGCACATGGACCGGTGTGCGGAGTGCCGGGAGATCGCCCGGGCGGTCTCCGGAATGAGTGACTCGGAATGCCGCCAGCCCGATGTTGGGCCTCTGGCTGCTTCACTCCTCGTAGCATGGGAGGAGTTGCTACAGGCACTTCGATCCCCACTGGGAGGCAAAGTGGCTGGGGCGATGGCGTTCAAGGGTATCGCCCGGACGGAGCCCCGGCGTAGCAACGAAAGACCTCGGGAGGACATGACTCCTCCGTCTTCCTCCGATGTTGACACTGGAATCACTGCGACCATCCTTGAATTGTCTTTCCGCCAATGGAAGCCGGCGAGCAGCATCCAGGTGCCGATTCCCAAACACCTGTCCCCTCGAAACGGAAGGCTCGTGGTGGTGCTCGTTCCGGTTCGAGAGCAACCCGGAAGGCTCGGACCGACTTCACTGAGGACTGACAGGAAGTGGGGGTTCTTGAGCGCTGAGTTCCTTTCGCCCGGCTCTCTGGCTCAAGGAGATCCCCCCGAACCTGCGCACGTAACCGCCCCTCCCCGCCGGGGCGACTATCGAGTACTCGTGGCATACGGCAGCTTGGCATCGAGCTTCCAACTGCGCCTGCCAAGCAATGAACTCACGGCACGATCTGCCGCTGCGGCCTTGCACGGCGGGTCGTGGGAATTCGCATACGAGATCCGACTTTCGGGCGCGCCCGCGAGCGGGCGCGAGGCAAGAAGAAAATAATTGTTGCAAGGCCAACTTGGCGCGGGTACGATCCGTCGCTAAGTTGAATCGGGACTTGGGGGAACGGGTCATGCGGTTGAGCGACTTGCGGGAGACGGAGATAGCGAACCTGAAGAAGGCGCTGAAACAGCCAAGGCTTGTGCCCGAACGGAGAGCGGCGCTCAAGGCTGCTCTTTCGGCATTGGAGTCGACCCGCTCCCATGTAGACCTCGACATTTCCAACGTGGAGCAATTCGGTCGTAAGGTGTCTCCCTTGTCCAAGTGGCGTTAGCCCCGCCACCTGGAGCAGGCACCTATCGCGCTGATGAACGATCTCCTCGACAAACCGGTCTCGGCCAGGCAGTATGATCTGTTTTTCGTTGCCCTCCACCCGGAAGGGCACATGCGTTTCGAAGATGTGCTCCACCCCGTCAACGGGCTCATCCCGGAACTGCGCAAGCAAATCTCGAACCAGATGAAGACACGCTGCACGGAAGTCAGGAGCGCCAAGCACGGAGCGTGCACTCATCGCATTCCTCCTGTACGAGGGAAGGGCGGGGTTCGACGGTGGCGGACCGGATTCTCAAAAGGACATGAATGTTGGAATAGGTACCTGTTGAATCAGGACGACCCCGAGTTCCTGGAGCGTTCGCTCCCCACTTTTCTGTGGGTCCTGAACGGCCGTCCGGGTATCCTTGCACTCGTGGAGAGCCCTGGCCAGTCCTGGTCAAGAGTCTGGCGGTCCGAGCTCGCCGCCCGGTCTGAAGTATCAAGTATCATCGGCGTTCCATTGCATCGATACAAGACGGTTTCGTTCCGCGATGAGACCGGTTCCTATGTCCGCGATTTCCACCGATTCCGGGTCAGCCGTCGGTTTTCCCTGGTTACGTTCGTGACATTGCAGCACCACGAGGACGCCCCCGATTACTGCAGGGAGCTGGTGTGGGGGCAGGAGGATGGGTCTCCCAAACTGGAACGACTCAATTCATGGAAGCAGGCACTCGGGAGATGGATGTGGCCGTCGGAGAATCTGCCGGGCGTTCATCTGCTCTACGGGAAATGCCAGGCAGAACCGCAGCAGTTCATGAAGGCGGTGGAGGACGTCGACCCGCATCGCATGGAAGTCTTTCTTACATTGAACGATCGGCACCACGTTTTGGTGAAGGCCGAGTTCAATTCACTGGGGAAAGATCTGTTCGACCATGTGACGATGCTGAGGAAGACGGGCGCAGGGGCTGTCAGCACAGAGTCCTTCTTGTGCATGAACCCGAACTCTCCGGATTGGGATAAGGGGGGACGACCGTTTCGCAGCGTCGTATCGAACAGGTACAGGCTCGTCATTCGTCTGCTGTGCAAACGCACAGCCGGTGGGAAAGCAGCCGGACAATCCTTCCAGCAAGTGCTGGACAACACGATGAGCGAATGTGGCGTCAAGGTCAAGACCCCCTTGTGGTCTGCCGGCAGAACGCCCCAGTACTATGACTATTGCCTGCATTGGGAGAACATAGCGCGTGCTTCCGCGTTCAGGAATGCCGTCAGAGCGCTCTCGAAGATGACGGCGAAGGGCATCGACGTCATCTCCGTGCCGCATCTGGTTCCTCCTGGAGGGGTGAGTCTCGACCTACCGTTGGGCAATCCGACGGGGGATCGTGAACCCGCGGGTCCTCCGTCCCTGAAGAGGCAAAGCAGGCCGTATCCCCCTATTATGGGCACCAACGCACTGGTCAATGCGTGGTCGGAAGACGAGACCGGTCAGGTCGTCACGAAACCTGTACCAGGCAAGCAGTTGATGGAGGAGTTCTATCGCCTGCACATACACGCGGAATGGCTCCAGGACTATGCTCGTGAAGCCAGATACGTCTGCCGCTCAGCCTTTGGCGTGAAGAAGTTTGCTCCAGTCTTCGACGCAGTCGACAGGCTGCTGAATGATGCAGTGGAGGAGATATCGAAAGCCACAGAGTTGATAAAGGATGCTTCGGACCACGGAACCTCTTTCGAAATGAGGCCGGCAAGACTGTTCCACTTCGAAGCTGAGAGGCGACTGTATATCGCCGAGAACATCCTTGATGTTGTGGAGAACATGATCCGGGGCAATACTGATGTCTCGCAAGCATTGACGCTCAGTTCTCCAAGGGCCATATCGTTTGAGCGGACCGGGGCCATGAACTTGCATCTGCGCGCCGGGGAGAAAGTCCTTCGCAGGTTCCTTCGTCCGTGGGATGCTCGGGGGAAAACGGTTCTGCGCCTCTGCAACGTCAAGCACGAGAATGGGCCGGTGGCCGACTGGAACGGCATCATCTGGGCCGGATTGGGCAAGGAGCTGTGCACCTTTGCGCAAGCCAGCGTGGTGCTGCTGCCTTCCCTCGTCTCGTACGAGTCCCACCGCGTCTACCCGTTGATAGCGCATGAAGCCGGCCACATCCTGTGGTCCCGAGTAGTGGCGCCCACCCAAGGACGTCCTCCGAATGCGATGGCCTCGCTGAAAACAGCGCTGGGGGCGAGACCAGTACCTGAAGAAGAAAAACGCGCGTTGGTTCGTGCGATGGCCTCGCTGGAAGCAGCATTCACGCTGCTGGCAGGAAGGAATCCCGACAAGAAGATCAGGGACAAGCTGGTCAACTGGCTGCTGCGATTGAAGAAAGCGAATTCGGGAGCGGATTACACTCGAATCATCGAGGAAGCGTTCTGTGACCTGTTCGCTTCTCTGATGGCGGGTCCCGCTTTCGGGCTATCGCTTCTCCCGATCCTGCCGCCGACTTCGACAGATTCGTCGCCCCAGTCGGAATACCTGGGTACCGAGGCTCGCCTGATAGGCGTCGCGGAGCTATGTACCGTTCTCAGGTATTCGAAAGCCTGGGGCTACTTGAAAGCCGTTGCAGAGTCATTCCCCGGAAAGAAGCGTTTCTCCAGCACAGTGCGTGCCGAGGTGAAACTCGCCCGCGATTTCGTCAGGTTCCTGGTTGGGAATGGAGACACTCTGCCTGCCGGTGTACCAAGGTGGGATGACCGGAAGACAAGGACCTGCTGCGAAATCGCCAAGACCTTGGCCTGGAGCGATTCGCTTGCCCTCCGAAAGAGCTGGTCTCCCGAGCTTGTCGCTGCGGCAGCACAGCTTGAGGACTACTTCACTCCCCTGTACCCTGACGGCCGCGTTACCCTCTCAATCGCAAACGCGAAGTCGCCATAGCTGAGACCCCGCCGTTTCTCACCCGTCCTTTTCGTTCCCTGTTTCTTGGAATGTGCGCCGGTGCGACAAGCGCCCGGTGCGGGATGCAACGAGAACTGAACAGGGAGGTGCAAGATGAGCAACTGGGAAGGCAAGCGCTGGGGCGAAGACAATTGGGAGGAAGACAACAGGGACGAAGGCGGGTCTGGGTGGAGCAGGTGGTCCGTCGTGCTGGGAGCCGCGGGAGCGTGTCTCCTGGCCCTTGCCCTCGCTGCGGCTGGATGCGGGGAAACGGACGAAGAGTCCGGCGCCGAAGAATGGGCCGGGCAGGGGGAGAGGTGGGACGACGCGGCAAGATGGTGGGATGGGTGGTCCGAGGAAGAGGCCCCGACGCTCGAGACGACCTGGAGCGACCTCAACGTGGTTACCTGGTTCTTCAGCCAGAACGACCCCAAGTGGACGTGTGCGAAGCTGGGGACATGCTACAAGACAACGATGGGGACGTGCACCGGCGACACGCCCGCCGGGTGTGCGGTGGCCGCTGCGGCGATGGTGCTGAAGTCCAAGGGGGCGGCCATCGACCCTGGAGTGCTCAACACCTGGTTGAAGAACAACGGGGGATACTCGGGCGGCTGCCTGATCGTCTGGTCCAAAGTGGCAGACTACGACGGTCCGGGCGGCCTCGTATGGAAGACGACCGGAAGCCTCGCTTCTCCGGCTGATCTCAAGAGCAAGCTGGATGCAGGATATCGCATCATCGCCAAGTCCAAGCGTTTCTCATCCGGCCATTGGGTGGCCGTCTCAGGATACACCGGTACTGGCACTGCCTGGAGCCACTTCACCTATTGGGACCCCTGGGACAAGACGCCCATCACGCGCAAGATCGGCGATAACGGCTGGGTAGTCGCGGGCGCCGCGACTCGACTCTACAAGTAGCCTCCCCTCTTTCTCAACCCCACTCATTTGTCTCCGTTCTCTTCCCTCTCCCGTACGTTTTCCTCCGCCCGCTCTTGACGTCCGCACGTTCACCTCCGGACCCTTTGGTCGCCCGCACATTTACCACCACCGTCCTTTCTCACCCGTGTGTTTCTCTCCGCGTTTCTTGTCCGCGTGCGGGCCGGATCGTGGATTCCCTACGACGGGCACCTTCTTGCGGAGGAGGAAGCGATGACAAGGAACGCTGAACAGACCGGCAGGATGAGGAAGAACATGGGAGGATATGCTGGCCGGCTGATGCCGGAGGATCTCTGGTCGGAGCACGAAGCGTTCGTGCCGATCGGAATCCAGCGGGGTGGAGCAGCAGGCGCCGTGGTGGGAACGCTCTGGCCGCTGGAGCTGGAGCGGTCATGGTCCGATTTCCAGTGGATGGTGGGCAAGCCGGACGACGAGACTCGCTTCCTGGCGGATCAGATTTCCGAGAGGGAGGTCCGGAAGATGTGCGCTGCGACGTCGGGCCTTCCGGCAAGGGCATCCGTCGCCGGGCACCAGCAGGACAGGCCGGAATCCACGTGCGGCGGCGCACACGGCGGAGTACGTGCCGGGTGGCTCGTGGTCGCAGCGGTGACGACCGCAGTTGCCGGGCTGGCCATAGTAGTACTCTCGGCGTCCTGAAACCGGCGCAGGTCGTTCTTCTCCTGGTCGAGAGACGGCCTACTCGCTGCTTCTCCCGGACGGCTCTCCGGAGAAGGTCTGCGACACACAACGCGCGTGGGGCCGGGTCAGGTGACGGGCCGCGGGCGGAGACGCTTCCCAGACTGTTCCCGTGCTTCCTTCAGCCATTCCAGCGATTCCCCGGCCGTAAGCCCTGCGGTCACGCCTTGAACGTTCAACGGCGAGCGCTCCTGCTTCGCAGGCTTGATCACGAAGAGCTGGCCATCCCGCCGTCGTACCCTGACCTCACCGGAACGCCTGGCCTCGGCGAGGACCGATGCAAACCGCTGTCTTGCCTCGGAGTAGGTGTACGTCTTCATCACGTGACCTCCAAGATGGTTGCCCCGGCCCTGCCTGCTGCGCGTGCCAGGGCAGTGTCCAACGTCAAGAGAGGTATCCGCTTGGAGCGAGCGGCTTCCAAGACGTAGGCATCGTATGCGTACAATCCATGTTCCATCGCAAGCCCCAAGGAGCGCTGCACGTCCACCTCAGCAAGACGCAACGGAATCGCCAGAAACGACGTCCATGCAGCCTGCACTTGCTCCTCGATAATCCTCCGGCGCCGCCAGCCGGCGACCAGTGCGTTTCCAATCTCCCATGGCGTGGACGCCGGTGAAACCAGCATGGAGCCAGCAGTCGCCCGTATGAGAGCGTCACGCCTTGGCTCATGCAGCAGAACCGCCAGTATCGCCGATGCATCGATCACAACCTGCACGCTGTCCTCCTCGACAGGTACAAATGTACAATAATGGACTTGGAGCACGAGGTCAAGTCTTCAGTCGCACTTGCCTTCGACGCACTTCTCTCCGGGGGCGCAGGGCTCCGGGTCGGCCCAGACGGTCAGGCCGATAGCGGGGTCGCATTGCGCCTGCTTCAACGCTCCGTCACTGTTGCAGAAGTCGGTAACGTGGATGCCGTCGATATCGTCCACCTGACCGAAGGCGGCCGGATCGTCGAGCTCATCGCTGTCCTGGCAGGCCACGCAGCGTCCGGGCCCCGAAAGCTCTCGGCAGAAGTACCCCGCTGGGCATGGCAACGCTTGCTTGACCGCCATGTCGCCGAAGCAGAACCGCTCGATCACAACCATGGGGTCGTTGGTGCAGCCGTCGTCAATCAGAGCGGTCTTGCCGCATACGGCGCTGACGGCGAAGACGCTCCCGCCGACGAGCACGTCCTTTCCTCCGTCCGTGTCGACGCACTTGAAGTCACAGGTCTCCCATACGGTTGTCTTCGCGTGGCAGGCCCCTTCGTAGCAAGCCTCGTCCAGCCCGCAGTCGGACATGACCGAGGTCATCTCTTGGCCGTCGAGGATGCAGCCATATTGCAGCACCTTGTTCTTGAGGATGGTGTCGCCTGGGTTGTCCGGATCGTCGGAGAACCACCAGGCGCACTGGTCGGGGTAACCTTGAGGGGCGCCGCCTTCCGCCTTGTACATGACCATCCCAGGGACATAGATGTCGTCTTCCGGATCATCGTCCTTGCACAGGCTGGGACCCGGGTCCGGGTCCTGCCCGATCTTGCAGGCGCCTGCGAGACACTTCTCGCCGTCCTCGCACAGCACGTACAAGGGACCAGCCAGGATCGCGTCCTGGAGAGCTCCGAGCACAGTACCGGAGTGCAACGGACAGCCGAAGGCGGCAATGGATTGAAGGCTTGGGGAGCACCCGTCCGGAATCAGCCTGGTCCACACGCTCTCCCCGGGGACACGGGACGCCGGCATCAGGGTCAGTGCAGAGAACGACGCTGTCTTCCACGCACTCTCCCATCGAGCAGTTGCACTTGATGTACTTGGATTGCAGCTCCGCGGGCTCGGTTTCCGGGCCGTTGTAGCCGTCGCACGTGACCTCCTTCAAGATGCCGCTGGGACCTTCGATCTTGCAGTCGTCGTACAGCACCACGACTTCTCCGGATTCGTCGGTGTAGACCACGTACCCGGCTTGGAGGAAGTTGTTCTCGTCGTCGGTGTCGAGGCAACCGTTATCCATGCGCGTGGATTAGCCGCCCGCACCCACGGATTCCTGTGCGCCGCCATCGGCTCACGCCTGCACCTCCTGCAAACCTTGGCCGCCAACAGCCTCGCCGTCGCCGTTCCCGTTCCTGCCTTCCGGTCCAACAGTTTCCATCCCGACGTCGTCGGACCGAGCGTTCCGGTCAGACCAAGGCCCCAGCCCATTGCCGTCGGGCCCCCGGACACACGAGCCCGCTGTCCACACGAGCAATGCTGCGCAAGACAAGGCCCGCCCCAAGAGCATCAACAAACGTCCCCGTCCCATGCCCAGCTCCGGATGCCACAACCCGAAATCGAGTATGCTGCATCGTCCACATGGAATCAACAGTGGAAGTGGGGTTGTTGGGGAGCTGCGTCTTCGGCCGGTGGGGAACCGTTCATGCGGGGGTTGCTCCGGGGCGGATGCTTCTGGTATAACGGCGACGGATGGAACGGGAGGAGGTGTACCATGGCGACAAGAAGCCAGGTCTTGGAACGGTTTCTCCGGTACGTGAAGATCAACACTCAGTCCAGCGAGGAGAGCCAGGAAACGCCCTCCACCAAGTGCCAGTGGGACCTGATAAACCTGCTCAAGGACGAGCTCAACGCTCTCGGGATGAAGGATGTCTCCGCCAATGGAGGAGGCGTGCTCACCGCGGTGCTTCCGTCGAACCTGGGGCCGGACGGGGCCAAGGCCCCGGCGATTGCGTTCCTGGCCCACGTGGACACGTACCACGGCACGTCCGGCAAGGACGTGAAACCCCAGGTGATCGAACGCTACGACGGCAAGGACATTCCGTTGTCGGGAAGCGGCAAGACGCTCAAGGTGGACGAGAACCCCGAGCTGAAGAGCTATGTCGGCCAGACGATCGTCACCACGGACGGCACGACCCTGCTGGGTGCGGACGACAAGGCCGGCGTGGCCGAGATCATGACGTTCCTCGAGTACATGCTCCAGCACCCCGACGTGAAGCACGGGAAGGTCAAGATCGCGTTCACCCCGGACGAGGAGATCGGCCGCGGCACGGCAAGCTTCCCCTCCATCGAGGAGTTCGGCGTGCACGCTGCGTACACGATCGACGGCAGCAAGGAGGGCGAGGTCGAGAACGAGACATTCTGCGCGGATAGCGCGACCGTGATTCTCAAGGGACTGGACGTACACCCCGGCTACGCGAAGGGGAAGATGGTCAACGCGGTGCGTGCCGCCGCGTATCTCATCACGCTGCTTCCGGGCGAAGCTCTCCCCGAGACCACCGAGGGCAAGCAGGGGTACCTCCATCCGCTGGGCATTGCCGGCGACGTGAACAAGGCGGAGATCCAGCTCCTGGTCAGGGATTTCGAGATGGAAGGCCTTGCTCGCCGGGAGGTAATCCTCGATGGGCTCTGCGCCAGGACCCGCGACACCTTCCCCGGCCTCGAGACTGAAATCAAGCTCAGCCACTCGTACAAGAACATGAAGTACTACCTGGACTCTGAGCCCCGGGCCGTGTCGCTGGCGATGAAGGCGACCGAGCTGGCCGGCATCAAGCCGGAGCTGCAGTCCATCCGCGGCGGGACCGACGGCAGCAGGCTGAGCGAGAAGGGACTGCCTACGCCGAACCTGTTCGCAGGTGGGAGGAACTTCCATTCGGTCAACGAGTGGGTGCCCGTGAACGCGCTCGAGAAGTCGGTGCAGGTAATGGTCGAGCTGACCAAGCTGTGGGCCAAGGAAAGGACGTAGGTCTCGCCCGGATTCCGCTCGTATTCCTTCTCGCGCACGCGCGTAAAAAGCTTTACATAATATATCTAGTATGTTATTAAGATCCGCTGTTTTGACAGGCGGAGCTCGGCATGGAAGACGAGAACAATAAGAAGACGACGGGCGAAGAAGAGAACCGGGAGCTGACCGACGAGGAGCTCCACGCACAGGAAGAAGCGTGGGAAGACTACGGTGCGGACAAGATCCACCTGCTCAAGGGGCTGGAAGCGGTTCGCAAGCGCCCGGGCATGTACATAGGCGACACCGACGACGGAAGCGGCTTGCACCACATGGTGTTCGAGGTGGTGGACAACTCGGTGGACGAGGCGCTGGCAGGATACTGCGACCGCATCCACATCTGGGTCCGCACCGACAACTCGGTGACCGTGTTGGACAACGGCCGCGGCATCCCTACCGACATCCACCAGGAGACCGGACGGTCAGCGGCAGAGCTTGTCATGTGCGAGCTTCACGCGGGCGGGAAATTCGACGACAACTCGTACAAGGTGTCGGGCGGTCTGCACGGCGTGGGCGTTTCGGTGGTCAACGCGCTCTCCGAGGATCTCAAGCTGGAGATCTATCGTGACGGCAGGGTGTGGTTCCAGGAGTACCGCCGCGGCGCACCGGTCGCTCCGCTGGCGGAGATCGGCAAGACCACGCGGTCGGGCACCCAGGTCACGTTCAAGCCCGATGCGAGCGTGTTCACGATGGTGGAGTTCTCGTTCGACGTGCTGAGCCAGAGGCTGCGTGAGATCGCGTTCCTGAACCCCGGGCTCACGATCTTGCTGGAGGACGAACGGGATGGGCAGACCACGGACTTCCACTACGACGGCGGAATTGCCAGCTTCGTGGAGTTCCTTAATAAGAACAAGTCGCCGCTGCACGCGGCCCCGCTGTACTTCAAGGCAGATAAGGACCGGATCCAGGTCGAGGTCGCGCTGCAGTGGAACAACTCGTTCCAGGAGCTCATCTACTGCTTCACGAACAACATCCGGAACAAGGACGGCGGCACCCACATGTCCGGGCTCAAGGCAGCGCTGACCCGCACGGTGAATGCGTACGCTGTCGCGAACAACCTTGTGAAGGGTGCGGACGCACTGGGCGGCGAGGACGTGCGTGAGGGGCTGGTGTGCATCCTGTCCGTGAAGATGCCAGACCCGAAGTTCTCGTCCCAGACCAAGGACAAGCTGGTCTCCAGCGAGGTCAAGGGCGTTGTGGAGCAGGTGGTCAACGACAAGCTCGCCATGTTGTTCGACGAGAACCCCGCGGATGCCCGGTCGGTGGTCGGCAAGTGCGTGGAAGCCTCACGCGCCCGGGAGGCCGCACGCCGCGCCCGCGAGATGATTCGGCGCAAGGGTGCGCTGGACACCGCGTCGCTTCCAGGGAAGCTGGCGGACTGCCAGGAGCGGGATCCGGTCAACGCAGAGCTGTTCATCGTGGAGGGCGACTCGGCAGGCGGCTCGGCCAAGCAGGGCCGCGACCGCCGCTGCCAGGCCGTCCTTCCGCTGAGGGGGAAGATCCTGAACGTAGAGAAGGCCAGGTTCGACAAGATCTTGAGAAACGAGGAAATTGCGACCCTCATCACGGCTCTGGGCACGGGGATCGGCGTCGAGAGCTACGACGTGAACAAGACCCGCTACCACAAGATCATCATCATGACGGACGCTGACGTGGACGGGCACCACATCCGGACCCTGCTGCTGACGTTCTTCTACAGGCAGATGCCCGAGGTGCTGGAGCGAGGCTTCCTGCACATCGCGCAGCCGCCGCTGTACAAAGTGAAGAAAGGGAAGAAGGAGCGCTACCTGCGCAACGAGGAGAGCCTCCAGGATTACCTTCTGGAGTCGGGGATCGAAGGCGTGACCCTGGTCGCAGGACTGGGGAAGTCGAAGTCGTCGGGCGAGAAGCTGATGGAAGTGTTGAAGGGTGTCATCCAGTACCGCAACTGGATACAGCCGCTCGATCGTCGCTGCGACGTCCGCATCGTGGACTCGCTGCTCGCTGCGGCCAACATGACAGCGGCGTCGCTCAAGAGCGAGGAGGAGGTCACGGGGGCGCTCAAGGCGATGGAGGCTTACCTCCAGACCAACGCTCCGCAGATCTTCCCCTTCAACTTCATCCTGGACAACGATGAAGAGCACGGTTGCCTCAAGGTGAGCGCAACGACGATCTTGAGCGGGCGTCAGAAGCAGACGGTGCTGGATGTCGCGTTCCTCGATTCGCCGGGCTTCCTCCGGCTCCGGTCGCTGGCGGAGAGCCTGAAGTCGCTGGGGGGTCCTCCGTACCAGCTCGTCGACGATGCGGGCAACCAGCTCTTTGAGCTGCCCACGCTGGAGGGCACGCTCGACGCGATAATGGAGAGCGCCAGGAAGGGGCAGACGATCCAGAGGTACAAGGGGTTGGGCGAAATGAACCCGGAGCAGCTCTGGGAGACGACCATGAACCCCGAGAGCAGGACGCTGGTCAAGGTGCGCATCGACGATGCAGTCAAGGCGGACCAGCTCTTCACGGTGCTCATGGGCGACGACGTCGAGCCGAGGCGGGAATTCATCGTGGCGAACGCGCTCAACGTCGGGACGCTGGACATCTAGACAGGATCGAATTGAACGGCAGTCATGTGTGATGGACGATGGACGATGGTCGATGGTCGCCGGACCGGAAGCGGAAGTTGGCTCCGCGTAGCGAGTTGCATAAGCGACGGGCTCGGCGAGAGTGTCTAGCAGTGATCGCTTCTTTCTGGAGCTACCTGGAAGACGTCGAGAGGTTTTTCGCGCTCGTGCGCGCATCGGGGTTTGTCCTGGCCCCATCGGACTGCGAGAAGGTGCGGGTGTGGTACATGAAGGGCGTGCCGCTGCGGGTCGTTCTGAACGGCATCGTGCAGGGCATGCGTACGTTCAAGTACAACGCCCGCCCCGACCAGCGGGCGCCGTTCCATCTGAACTACTACGGCAAGGCGATAGCGGCGGAAGTGAAGAAGTTCCGTGGGGGGACGGACCAATCCGGCTGCTCCCTCCTCCCCGCCGATGAGACCGGCGGCACTCCCCCCAAAGGGGGGAGACGAGACGGGGGCTCAAGCGCAGCAGATCCTTCCTGTGGACTGCTTCCGCACGCGGCGGAAGCAGTCTCCCTCTTGCTGCACTTGCTTTCCGAGGCGGATCTGTCGATCGAGGCAGAGGAGCGGGAACTGGAGCGGGAGATCAAGGGACGGCTGCGGGAACGGCTGTCGGAGCTGTTGGAGGAGGTGCAGCAAGGGACGTTGGAATCGGCCTCCGTTGAGCACGAGCTTCTGATCCTTGACGAGGAGATCCTCAGCTTCTATCATGGCGCCCTGGACAGCGGCACGCAGGCCGAGCTTGCGAAGTGCGCCGCCAAGTCTGCTGCGGCCGCGGGCGCTCTTGGCCGCAAGGCGTTGGAAGGGGCACGCAAGGCCGCGCTGGAACGGGCGCTGCGGGAGAGGCTGCGAGGGCCCGTGCTGGTTGGCTAGGCCAGGGCTACCTGGCTCTTGGTTTCCCCGTTGGGGGAACCGGCAGGGAGGGGGGATCTGGTTGGCAGTGTCTGAACGATGCACTCTTTGCGACGGGGACGGGTACACGCTGGGCACCAGCGGCGTGTGCGCGGTTGCGTCGCGGTGCACGTGCTCGACGACTTGCCCCAAGTGCGGGGGCAGCGGGTTCGGCTACGTGGAGAAGGGGGGCGTGCAATACGCTGCTGCGTGCTCGTGCGTGGGCCTGGACAGGCGCATCGCCGCGTTCAACGCAGCGTGTGTTCCGGCCAAGTTCTGCGGCAGGTGGATAGACGACATCGAGGAGCTGGACCGCACCCAGAAAGAAGCGAAGTTCGCGCTGCTCAAGCACCGGGACGCCTACGCGAACGGCGAGCGCGGGTTTCTGCTGTGGGGGACTCCGGGTGTGGGCAAGACGCACATGTTGTGCGGCCTGATCTCGTACCTCGCGCTGCAGCGCGGGCTCTCCTGCCGCTACGTGGACTTCATGCAGCTCCTGTTCGACCTGAAGCAGGGGTTCTCCGAGAACCGGTGGGAGAGCGAGTTGGTCTCGCCGCTCATAGCGGTGGACGTGCTGGTGATCGATGAGCTTGGCAAGGGGCGGAACTCCGAGTGGGAGCTGTCTATTCTCGACGAGCTGATCTCCGCCAGGTACAACGCGCAGAAGACCATCCACTGCACCAGCAACTATCCGCCCGAGCCCGCCTCCGGAGCAAGTCTCCAACCCTTGTCCGGCACGTCCGAGGGCGGCTTCGTGGTTCCGTCGAGCCTGCGGGAAAGACTGGGAGAGCGGATTTTCTCCAGGCTCAGCGAAATGTGCAATTTCCGCGAGATTCGCGGCGACGACTATCGGCGCCGGACGGTGAGGAAGACCGTGCCGCGCTCGAAGAGAGGAGGAGACGCATGAGGAAGATCGTCCTGGTTTTCGTGGCAACCCTGCTGGCCCTGGCAATGCTGCCTTCGTGCAGGGCACCAAAGAAGGTGCTGACCGAGCAGGACAGGCAGTCGGTGAAGGACAGCGTGCTGACTGACGTGCCGACGGGTGAGAACATCCTTCCGCTGAACGCCAACCTGGAAGACAAGGTGGCGCTGCTGGCGTACTCGGTGAGCACGCACGCGGCAAAGCCGGGCGATGCGATCGCGGTCACCTTCTACTGGAAGGCGCTGGCCAAGGTCACGGACGACTACAAGATCTTCGTGCACCTCGACTCGCCCAAGGCACGTAAGACCTACGACCACTATGCGATCAACAACCTCTATCCCACCACGAGCTGGAACCCGGGCGAGGTGCTGAAAGACGAGTTCATGATCCAGATCGATCAGAGCTTCCCCGCGGGACCGGCCAGGCTGTGGGTCGGGCTGTTCGACGCGACCGCGTGGCGCGACCGCAAGGAGAACAAGCGCTTGTCGGTCAAGGACCCGGGCAACTGCCGCACGGACAAGGAAGGGCGCCTGCTGGTCACGTCGTTCATGATCGGCGAGACTCAGGAGAAGGCGCTCAAGGTCCGCAAGGCAGCATCCCCGATTGCCGTTGACGGGACGCTGTCGGACGAGGAGTGGAAGCAGGCGCTGCTGGACGTCGGTGCGTTCACGACGCACGAGGGGAAGCCGGTGCCCGAGGCCGAAGCGGTCGAGGCCGGGCTAACATTCGACGACAAGTTCCTGTACGTTGCGTTCAGGGTCAAGGACACGGACCTCCAGTCGCCGTACAAAGACCGCGACTCCACGCTCTGGTCAGGCAACGGCAAGGGCTCTGCCGACGTGGTCGAGTTCTACTTCGACCCGGACGGCGACGGCAAGAAGTATCTCGAGCTGCAGATCTCCCCTGCGGGAGTGATCTTCGACGCGGTCTTCGATTCGTACCGCGCCCCGGCGTGGAAGGACGCGGCCAAGACGAACCTGGAAGTCGATGCCAAGGTGGTCGCGGACGGTACGCTCGGAGACGGCCCGGGAGACAAGGGCTATACGGTCGAGGCCGCAATCCCGTGGACCCAGCTTCCGGGCATGACCGCCGCACCCGACGGCACTCGGAAGTTCAAGGTCAACCTGTTCAAGCTCTCCAACTCCGGCACGTGGGCTGCCAACTGGTCGCCGGCCGGAAACGATTTCCACGATCTCTCGCTGGCCGGTACGGTGACATTCGGGAACTAGACTCAATTGAAGAGTGGATCTCGACGACGGACGACGGTGCAGGACGTGCTGGCTTTGGAAGGGAAGCCGGTAGAGCAGCTCCTGGCCGTGATGCGTGTGCTTCGCGGGCCGGGCGGATGCCCGTGGGACCTTGAGCAGTCGTTCGAGACGCTGAAGCCGTATCTGGTCGAAGAGACCTACGAGGTGCTGGACGCGATCGACTCCGGCGATCCGGAACGCTTGAAGGGGGAGCTGGGAGACGTGCTCCTCCAGGTTGTGTTCCAGGCGCAGATAGCGAAGGACGAGGGGCTCTTCACCTTCGAGGACGTGGCGGAGACGCTCTCGAAGAAGCTCATCCGGCGCCATCCGCACGTGTTCGGCGACGCGGTTGCCAAAACTGCGGACGACGTCCTCCGGTCCTGGGAGAAGATCAAAACGCGCGAGAAAGCCGGGAAGACCGATCCATCCGAAAAGGGCCTGCTTTCCGGCGTGCCCAAGCATCTGCCCGCGCTGCTGAAGTGCTACCGTCTCTGTCAGAAAGCTGGTCGGGTCGGCTTCGACTGGCCGGATATCGCGCAGGTCGTGGACAAGGTGGCCGAAGAAGCCGGCGAGCTGACCAGGGCCAGGACGGCCGCTGCGCGGAAGCACGAGATAGGCGACCTGCTGTTTGCCGTGGCCAACCTGGCGCGGCACCTGGGCGTCGATCCCGAGAGTGCGCTCCAGGAGACCAACCGCCGCTTTATCTCACGCTTCGGGTACGTGGAGCAGGAGCTGCGGAAGAAGGGCAAGTCTCCTTCGGACTCAACGTTGGACGAGATGGACCGCCTCTGGGACAAGGCCAAGCGACGTGAGCGACGCAGACGATAGCGGCACGGCGGGGACGTCCCCCGGCATGGGCCCCGAAGCCGGATTGCCGGGCACGCAAGCGTCTGCTTCCGGACCAGCCAGTCCCGGAGCCGCGACCAGCGCCGGGAGTGCAGGCACGGCAGGCGCCTCGGCCGAAGTAGTGCGTCGCGGGCTGCTGAGGTCGGCAGCGGCGCTGACGGTGCTGACGTTCGTGTCGCGCTTGCTCGGCCTGGTGCGGGAGCAGGTGCGGAGTTACTACCTGGGAACGGGCACAAGCTCGGACGCGTTCGGGCTTGCTTCCACGCTTCCCAACCTGTTTCGGCGCCTTCTGGGCGAGGGGGCGATGACGGCTGCGTTCGTGCCCATCTTCTCCGGGTACGTGCAGAAGGGAGATCAGAAGAAACTGACCGAGTTCCTCGGAGCCTTCCTCACGCTGTTCACGGTCGTCACCGCGATCGTGTGCATCGTTGGTATCGGCGCGTCGCCATGGATCGTGGAGACGTTCTTCACCGGGTTCGCCAGAGTCGAGGGGAAGGTCGCGCTCACCGCGGTCCTGACTCAGATAATGTTCCCCTACCTGTTCCTGGTATGCCTGGCAGCGGTAGCGCAGGGCGCGCTCAACAGCTTCAAGGTTTTCTCACCGTCTGCGTTCACGCCCATCCTGCTCAACCTGGCCATCATCGCGCTTGCGGTCCTGACCGCGGACTTGTTTCCGGATCCTGCGTACGCGTTTGCCGCGGGCTTCCTGGTTGGGGGTCTGTTCCAACTTGTGTTCCAGCTTCCATGGTTCTTCCGCCTGGTGAAAGGGCTCAGGCTATCGTTCAACTGGAACCACCCGGGAGTACGCGAGATGATCCGGGTGTTCCTCCCCGGCACGCTGACCGCAGGTATATACCAGGTCAACGTTTTCATCTCGGAGCTCATCGCGTCTTCGCTGAACGAGGGCTCGATCGCCGCGCTGCAGTTTTCGATCCGCCTCCAGGAGCTGGTCCTTGGCGTGTTCGTAATCTCGATGACTACGGTCATTCTTCCGACGCTGGCTGGGCAGATGGCAAGCGGTGACCGGTCGGGGTTCGGCGACACGCACAGGTTCGCGCTCAAGGTGCTGGCGTTCGTTACGCTGCCCGCAGCGGTGGGCCTGATCGCTCTGAGGCGCCCCATAGTCTCGCTGCTGTTCAGGCAGGGAGCATTCGACGACCACAGCACGGACATGACAGCGTGGGCGGTCCTGTTCCACAGCCTGGGGATCTACTTCATCGGGATGTCCAGGTCGCTCAACCAGGCGTTCTACGCGATGAAGGATCTGAAGACTCCGATGATGGTGTCTGCAGCAGCGGTGGCGGTGGACATCGGGGGAAGCCTGGGCTTCTCGCGGTTCCTGGACCATGGCGGCATTGCGCTTGCGAACTCCGCAAGCGCAGCGACCTCGACGGTACTGATGTTCATCCTTCTGCATCGACGCGGAGTGGACACTGGATTCAAGGCGCACGCGTGGCTCGTGGCACGGCTGCTTGGCGCGTGCGGCATGATGTGGGGAGCGATTGCCGCGCTCTCGCTCGTGCTGCCCCTTGAGGGGGTTCATGGCAAGCTGTATCTTGTCGCGGCGCTGGCCGCGTACGTCGTCGCGGCGCTTGCCGCGTTCGGCGTCGGGTGCGTGGTGCTGGCCAGGGGGGAGGTCCGGGGGGTACTCGAGTTGGTGCGCAGACGGAGAGGTCGCTAGCTCCCTCCCCTCGGCTGCGCCGTGGGGACTCCCCACGGTGGGTGAGGCTACCCGGCCGCGGACTCCCTCCCCCTCGGCGCAGCCGAGGGGACTCCCCACGGTGGGTGAGGCTACCCGGCCGCGGACTCCCTCACAAGTGAGGGAGGGGACACTGGGCAGTGACGAGTCAGGTTTGTTGAAGGAGGATGGGTGGACTACAAGGTATTGGACAATGCGGAGGCCGTAGCGGACTTTGCGGCCAAGACGATCGCTGGGGTGGTGCGGTTGGACCCGATGGCGCGCATTGCGCTGCCCACGGGCAAGACCCCGCTGCCCATGTATGAGCGGCTGGTGCGGATGCACGGGTCTGGGACGCCGGACATGTCGATGGTGCAATGGTTCGCGCTCGACGACTTCTCGAACGTAAGCATTCCCGAGGAGTGTACGTTTGCGTGGTTCCTGCGGGAGCGGCTGATCCGCAAGGCCGGACTGCCTGAGAGCAACCTGCATGCACCGAACCCGAAAGCGATTGATGCGAACGCGGAGGGGAGGAGATTCGAAGACACTATCCGGGGCCTCGGTGGGTTGACGCTTGCGGTGCTGGGCATCGGCGCAAACGGCCACATTGCGTTCAACGAACCGGGCACGCCGTTCGGCTCGCGCACGGGCTTGAGAATCCTGGCAGGGCCGTCACGCCAGGCCAACGCCTATCTGTTCCCTCACTGCAGGCTCGACTCGGTCCCGACGACCGCCATTTCCATGGGGATAGGGACGATAATGGAAGCGGAGCGGGTCATGCTGATTGCCACCGGTGCGGGCAAGGCCGAGATCATGCGCCGCCTCCGGGTCGAGCTGCCCAGCCAGAAACTCCCCGCGTCGGCACTGCTGGAGCATCCTGACTGCATCGCGGTGATGGATAGGGCCGCGGCCGCGCCGATGCCTACCGGCACCCGCGACTGATTCTACTCCTCGTCCTTTGGGGGTTCTTCCGGCCCCTGGTCCGACACCAGCGATTGACTCTATTCCTCTTCCTTTGGAGGTTCTTCCGGCCCCTGGTCCGACTCTTCGGGTTCTTCCTGCTCTTTGCGCAGGGTGGCACGGGAGTGGAAGCGGGTGGAGCCTTCGGGCTCGGGCTCGTCGGGGCCGTGTTCGGGGGGTTCTTCCTCGTCTCTTTCCACGAGGCGTTCGACAGCGACGACCTTGTCACCTTCGTCGAGGTTGATGAGCTTGACGCCCTGGGTGTTGCGGCCGATCACGCGGATATCGCCGACCCGGATGCGGATGATGATGCCGGAGAGGGTGACGATCATGAGCTCGTCGGTGTCGTCGACCTGGACTGCGCCCACGACCTTGCCGTTACGCTCGTTGGCCTTGATTGCGATGATGCCCTTGCCGGCCCGTCCCTGCTTCCTGTACTCCGCTGCCTCGGTGCGTTTGCCGTAACCGTTTTCGGTCACGGTAAGGACGCTCTTTTCCGGGTCGTTGATCACCGTGGCGGAGACGACGACGTCGCCTTCGTCGAGGCGGATTCCGCGCACACCCGTGGTGGCGCGGCCGAGCACGCGTAGGCTGTCGCCAGGGAATCGGATCGACTGTCCCTCCCGGGTCGCTATCATCACGTCCGAGCCGGGGTGCAGCTCCTCCACGGTGACCAGGTCGTCGCCTTCATTCAGGTTGATCCCGATGATGCCGCTGGTGCGAATCCTGCCGAACGCGGTTGTTGCGGTGCGGCGGACGATGCCCTGTCTGGTGACCATGACCAGGGAGGATTCCTCGCTGAACTCGCGGATGGGAACCACGGCGCGCATCGCCTCCCCTTTTTCGGTGGGGATGAGGTTGACGATGGGCTTGCCGCGTGCGTTGCGGCCGGCCGCGGGGACTTCGTATACCTTGATCGAGTAGGCTCGACCGAGGTTGGTGAAGATGAGGAGGTTGGTGTGGTTGCTGGCCACGAACAGGTTGGTGACCAGGTCCTCCTCCTTGGGGACCATGCCTTTCTTGCCGCGGCCGCCTCGGCGCTGAGCCTGGTAGGCAGACAGGGGCATGCGCTTGATGTAGCCTTCGCGGGAGATGGTGACCATCATGTCTTCGTCCGCGATCAGGTCTTCGATGCTGATTTCGCCTTCCTGCGGGACGATCTCGGTGCGGCGCGGGTCTGCGAAGCGCTTCTTGATGTCGATGAGCTCGTCGGAGATGACCCCCATGAGAACTGTCTCTGAAGCGAGGATTCCTTTGAGGCGCTCGATCTCCTTCTGGGTTTCTCTGTAGTCCTCCAGGATCTTGTCGCGTTCCATGCCGGTGAGGCGCTGGAGGCGGAGCTCGAGGATGGCCTGGGACTGGCGGTCCGAGAAGCCGAAGCGCTCGATGAGGCCGGCCTTGGCATCTTCGGGGGTCTTGCTGGCGCGGATGAGCTCGATTACAGCGTCGAGGTTGTCGAGCGCCTTGACGAAGCCCTCCAGTATGTGGATCTTCTCTTCCGCCTTGCGCAGCTCGAAGAGGGTCCGGCGAGTCACCACGTCGCGGCGGTGATCGACGAACGACTGGATGAGCTCCTTGAGGTTGAGCACCTTCGGCTGACCTGCAACGATGGCCAGGTTGATGACGCCGAAGGTGCTCTGCATCGCGGTGTGCTGGTACAGGGAGTTGAGCACCACGCGGGCGATGGCGTCCCGCTTGATCTCGATGACGACGCGCATTCCCTCGCGGTCGGACTCGTCGCGCAAGTCCGAGATACCTTCGATCGCCTTCTCCTTCACGAGGTCTGCGATCTTCTCGACGAGCTTTGCCTTGTTGACCTGGAACGGCAGCTCTGTGACGATGATCGCTTCGCGATCGGTGCGTTCGTTGTGCTCGATGGCGGCACGGGCGCGCATGCGGATGATGCCGCGGCCGGTGCGGTATGCGGAGCGGATGCCTTCCACGCCGAAAATGAATGCGCCGGTGGGGAAGTCCGGACCCGGAATGATCTGCATGAGCTCGTCGATGGAGATGCCCGGGTTCTTGATCAACTCCAGGGTGGCATCCAGCACCTCTCCCATGTTGTGGGGCGGGATGTTTGTGGCCATGCCCACAGCGATGCCGGAGCTGCCGTTGACGAGCAAGTTGGGGAAGCGTGCGGGAAGGACGGCCGGCTCATCCAGCGAGCCGTCGTAGTTGGGTGTGAACTCGACGGTTTCCTTCTCGATGTCCGCAAGCATCTCACCTGCGAGTTTCTCCATGCGGATCTCGGTGTATCGCATGGCTGCAGGCGGGTCGCCGTCGACGGAGCCGAAGTTTCCCTGGCCGTCGATGAGCGGGCAGCGCATGGAGAAGTCCTGTGCCATGCGCACGATGGTGTCATAGACGGCCTGGTCGCCGTGGGGGTGGTACTTGCCGATGACGTCGCCGACGATGCGGGCGCTTTTCTTATACGGCGACTGCCAGGTGTTCTTCAGATCGTGCATGGCAAACAGCACGCGGCGATGGACCGGTTTGAGGCCGTCGCGCACGTCCGGAAGCGCACGTCCGATGATCACACTCATCGCGTAGTCCATGTAGGAACTACGGATCTCTTCCTCGACGGTTACTGTGGGTTTGTCTTGTACCATGGCCCCGTCCGAATGGAAGGAGGTACTGCCGTTAAGTTAGCGTTTCGAGAACTGGTACCGCTTGCGTGCGCCGGGCTGGCCGTACTTCTTGCGTTCGTGCATCCTGGCGTCGCGGGTAAGGAAGCCGCCCTTCTTGAGAGCAGGGCGGAGGTCCGCATTGTAGACGCAGAGAGCGCGGGCGATGCCCTGGCGTACTGCGCCGGCCTGGCCGGAGAGGCCGCCGCCTGCGGAGGTGACTGCGACGTCGACCTTGCCCTTGACGTTGGCAGCGACGAGGGGCTGCTCGATCTGCATGATGAGGGTGGGGCGGCAGAAGTACTTGTCTGCGGGGCGCCCGTTGACGACGATGATGCCGGTACCGTCCGAGATGCGGACGCGGGCGGTAGCGGTCTTGCGGCGCCCGGTGGCTTTCTGAACTTTGCGTGCTTCGGTCATGTCGTTCCCTCTATGCTAAGCTTTCTTGGTCAGGTTGATCGGTTCAGGCTTCTGGGCCTTGTGGGGGTGCTCCGGGCCTGCGTACACCTTGAGCTTGAGAATCTGGGATCTGGAGAGGCGGTTCTTGGGGAGCATGCCGCGGACAGCCTCCGTAAGGATGCGCTCGGGGTGCTTGGCGAGGAGCTTGCCGGCGATGGCTTCCCTGATGCCTCCCGGGTAGCCGCTGTGGTAGTAGTACTTCTTGTCCGCGAGCTTGTTGCCGGTGAGCTTGATTTTCTCTGCGTTGACGACGACGACGAAGTCGCCGCCATCGACGTAGGGTGTGTACTGGCCCTTATTCTTGCCCCTCAGCACCATTGCGACCCGGCTTGCGAGGCGTCCGAGGACCTGTCCATCGGCGTCGATCAGGTACCACTTTCGGTCTGCCGTTTCCGGCTTCAGGTTCGGCGTATTCATCTTACTCCTCACACTCTCCCAACCAAATGGGCCGTCGGAATATGGATCGACCCGGCCCGGAAGTCAAGGAATTTTTCGCGCGTGTGCGCAGTAGAGGGACGAGACCGTTCCGCTTTGCGTCGCGGTTGTTTTGGGGGGTCGGCGCCGTCCTCGCGGGCGGTGACCGTGGCGGTGAAGTTCGGTAGGGATGTGCCTGGGATGCCACGGATGGCTGCTGGCGGC
>Ga0172371_10003276_pt1 | contig 25218 bp, 19 predicted proteins | sample Lak12m_FD_114543 | JGI IMG/M metagenome (GOLD analysis project Ga0172371, IMG submission 114543) | Freshwater microbial communities from Kabuno Bay, South-Kivu, Congo - kab_022012_12m | ecosystem: Environmental > Aquatic > Freshwater > Lake | place: Democratic Republic of the Congo: South-Kivu... | reverse complement strand
GGCGGGCCGCGACCGCTGGCACGTCCCCCTGGACCGTGAGCACCGCGCTGCTCCCCCCGCCGCGGTACGACAGCACCCCCGGTACGCCCGGCAGGGCCTCCGGCAGGGGCCTGCTGGCCGCCAACCGCAGTTCCTTGACGCTTCCCCGCAGCTCGTCCATCTCAGCCATCTGCAGCAGCTTGCCGTCCTTGAGGATGGCGACGTGGCTGCAGACCCGCTCCACGTCCGAGGTGATGTGCGTGGACAGGAGCACCGTACGGGTCCCGTCGGCCACCAGGTCCAACAGAACCCGCAGGAAGTGCCGCCGGCCTTCGGGGTCAAGCGCCGCCACCGGCTCATCCAGCAGCAGGACTTCCGGCCGGCAGGCCAGGGCCAGCAGGATGGCCAGCTTCTGCAGCTGCCCGACGGACAGGGCCCCAATGCGCTGCCGTGGGTCCAGTTCGAACGTCTTCAGCAAGTCCTCGGTCAGCCCCACGTCCCAGGTCTCGTAGAAGGCCCCCTGGTAAGCAATGCCCTGGCGCACGCGCATCCAGGGGTAGATCACCGGCTCCTGGGGTACATAGCCGATGCGCGCCTTGACCCCAGGGGACAGGTCCCCCGACCGCTCGCCCAGGACTCGGCTCTCGCCCGCTCCCGGCCGGAGCAGGCCAAGCAGACACTTGATCAGCGTCGTCTTCCCGGCACCGTTGCGGCCCAGCAGGCCGGTGACCGTCCCCGGCGCCAGGCTCAACGTGACGTCCGTCAACGCCGGCTTGGTGCCGAAGCTCTTGCTCAGATGGCGCACTTCCACAGGCTGGCATGCAGCGTTCATAGGCACCTCCCGGTGCATCCGGCAACACTACTCGGTCAGACCCTTCAGGTAGGGCTCCAGGGCCTCACGCACCTGCCGACGCGTCAGCGCCAACTGCTGCGCCTTGGCCCCAACCTGCTCCAGCAGGGGACGCACCTCCGCCACCCGATCCCGCGCCGGCAGCCCCGACCGGGGCGGGCAGACCCGCATCCCCGTGCCGCGCACTCGCTCCACCACCCCCTCGGCCTCCAACAGGCTGTAGGCCTTCGACACCGTCATCGGGTTCACTTCCAGCCCCAGGGCCACCGCGCGCACCGAGGGCAGCATGTCCCCGGGCCTCACCTGACCACTCAGCAGCAGCGCCCGCACCTGGTCCATGAGCTGCCGGTAGATCGGCACCCCTGACGAAGGGAATACCCGGAGCAACCGTTCCGCCGCGAGTGTCATGTCCGTCGCCTCATCGCCGTGTGTATTGCTGTCATACTGAACTAATACACCGTGACGCATGGGCTGTCAAGGCCTTGAACCCGTTTTTCTGGCGGTGGCGCGCGGGATTCCGGGGGGGATATTGCTGAGGTCTGCGGTGCGGTGTGGCGCCGCGGCCCTGGAGGTCGTGCCATGGCAGCCTGCGCGAAGCCTGTATACCTGGATGCGGCAAGGCCCCTCGGTGAGCGGGTGGCGGACCTGCTCGGCCGCATGACGCCGGCGGAGAAGGTCTCCCAGCTCCTGCACACGGCGCCTGCCATCGAGCGGCTGGGGGTGCCGGCCTACAACTGGTGGAACGAGTGTCTGCACGGGGTCGGTCGGGCCGGGCGGGCGACGGTGTTTCCCCAGGCCATTGGCATGGCGGCCAGCTTCGATCCGGAGCTGATGCTGCAGGTCGGCACCGCCATCAGCGATGAAGCCCGGGCCAAGCACCACCAGGCCCTGCGCCAGGGGCGCCATGCCTGGTACTTCGGCCTCACTTTCTGGAGTCCGAACATCAACCTGTTCCGCGACCCGCGCTGGGGGCGGGGCCAGGAGACCTATGGGGAAGACCCCTACCTGACGTCGCGTCTGGCGGTGGCCTTCGTGCGTGGCCTGCAGGGGGACCATCCCATCTACCGGAAGGTGGATGCCACGGCCAAACACTATGCGGTGCATAGCGGCCCGGAGAAGGAACGGCACGGTTTCAACGCCGAGGTCAGTCCGCGGGACCTGCACGAGAGCTACCTGCGGGCGTTCCGGGCGTGCGTCCGCGAGGCCGGCGTGGCCTGCATCATGGGTGCCTACAACCGGACCAACGGCGAGCCGTGCTGCGCCAGCCCGAGCCTGCTGCAGCAGATCCTGCGCGAGCGCTGGGGCTTCGACGGCTACGTCGTCAGCGATTGCGGCGCCATCTGCGACATCCACCAGCACCACCGAGTCGTCGACAGCGCCGAAGCGGCCGCGGCCCTGGCCCTGAAGACCGGGTGCGACCTGAACTGCGGCCAGACGTATGGAGCGCTGCTGGCGGCCATGGACCGGGGGTTGGTGTCCGGGAAGGACCTCGACGTGGCCCTGACGCGCCTGTTCACGGCGCGCTTCCGGCTGGGCATGTTCGATCCGCCGTCACGCAATCCCTATGCGCGCATCCGCCCCGGGGTGGTGAACGGCCCGGCGCATCGCGCCCTGGCCCGGCGCATGGCCCAGGAGTCCATCGTTCTGCTCAAGAACGAGGGTAGCCTGCTCCCCCTCAGCCCCGGGATCCGCTCGGTTGCCGTGGTCGGCCCCTGCGCCCTGGACTTCAGCGTGCTGTGGGGCAACTACAACGGCTTTTCGGGCCAGATGGTGACGCCCTTCGAGGGGATTGTGCAGGCGGTCGCCGCGGGCACGGACGTGACCTATAGCGAAGGCTGCAGGGCCAGTGGCGATCGACCCATCCGCGAGGGCGAGGTCAACCACGTCACCCGCGAGGCCGACGCCATCATCGCCGTGCTCGGCTACACGCCGGCCCTGGAGGGAGAAGAGGGGGATGCGGCGGACTCCGATGAGGGTGGTGATCGGCGGCGTATCAGCCTGCCCGGCAGACAGCAGCAACTCCTGGAGATGCTCCACGCCACCGGCAAGCCCGTGGTCCTGGCGGTCTGCGGCGGCAGCCCGGTGGACCTGGCGTGGGCCCGGGAGCACATCCCCGCGATCCTGATGCTGTGGTACCCCGGCGAGCAGGGCGGGGCGGCGCTGGCCGACGTGCTCTTCGGTCGGGTCAGTCCCTCCGGTCGGCTGCCCATCACCTTCGTGCGCGACCTCGCCTCCCTGCCGCCCTTCAGGGAATACGCGATGGCTGGCCGGACGTACCGCTTCATGGCCGAGGAGCCCCTCTATCCCTTCGGCTATGGACTGAGCTACAGCACCTTTGTCTACAGCGACCTACGACTCAGTGCTCCGGCCATCCGCGCGGACGCCGACCTGGCGGTCAGTGTCCGCGTGACCAACGCGGGTTCGGTCCAGGCCGGCGAGGTGGCGCAGGTCTATGTGCGCGACCTGGAGGCGTCGGTGCCCGTCCCCCGCTGGCACCTCGAGGGCGTGGCGCGCCTGGACCTGGCGCCGGGCGCATCCGGCCTGCTCTCCTTCACACTGGACCGCGAGGCGCTATGCTGCTACGGTGACGACGGGGAACCCCTGGTCGAGCCCGGCGAGTTCGAGATCTGCGTGGGTGGCCGGCAACCGGACGCCGGCGCCGGGTTGCCCGCGTGCAGCAATCTGGCTCGGGCGCGTCTCCGCGTGATCTGAGGACGAGGGCCGGCGGCCAGCGTCCACCATGGGCGCGTGGGCCTGGCGGGAGGTGGCCATGGCAGGCGGGCTGGATCTGGTGCGCGACATGTCGCTGGGAATCGTGGGCGCCACCCTCGCGGCATACGCGGTCCGGCGTCTGCACCAGCCGGCCGTCCTCGGCTACGTGCTCAGCGGCGTCCTCCTCGGCGGCAACCTCGGCTTCGGTCTGGTAACCTCGGTCGAGGGCATCGAGCTGACCTCCGAGATCGGGCTTATCCTCCTGCTCTTCATCATCGGCCTGGAGATCAACCTGCGCGAACTGACCCGCCTGGGCAAGGCCATGCTCACCCTCGGCGTCGTGCAGTTCGTCGTTTGCGCCCTCCTCGGCGGTGTGGCCTTCCGGCTGCTGGGCTACACCAACGGCGACGGCCGCTTCGACCTGCTCTATGTCGCCATCGCTCTCGCCCTCAGTTCGACGCTCATCGTGGTCAAACTCCTCCACGACAAGTTCGAGACCTCCTCGGTCGCCGGACGCCTCACCATCGGCGTCCTCGTTCTCCAGGACGTGTGGGCCATCCTCTTCATGGCGGTCCAGCCCAACCTCCGCAACCCGCAGATTGGCGGCGTCCTGCGCTCTTTTGGCCTCGGGCTCCTGTTGGCGCTCCTCACGTTCGTCGTCAGCAAGTACCTCCTCCCCCGCCTCTTCCGAGCTGCTGCCACGGACCCGGAACTCGTCCTGCTCACGGCCCTTGCCTGGTGCTTCACCGTATGCGCACTGGCTGGCCTTGCCGGCCTCTCCAGGGAGATGGGTGCCCTCATCGCGGGGGTAAGTATCGCCGCCTTCCCCTATGGTTCGGACGTCATTTCCAAGATTGCCGGACTCCGCGACTTCTTCGTGACCCTGTTCTTCGTCTCCCTGGGGCTCAAGATGCCGCAGCCCGCCGCGCACCTGCTTTGGGGGGTGCTGTTCGCCGTGGGCGTGGTCATCGTCACCCGGCTGGTGTCCGTCATCCCCGCTGCGGCCTGGCTTGGGCAGGGCCTGCGTACCGGCACGGTCACCGCGCTCAACCTGGCGCAGATCAGCGAGTTCTCCCTGGTCATCGTCGCCCTGGGCGCCAACTACGGGCACGTGAGCCAGGATGTCGAGATGCTGGTGCTCACGTCCATGCTGGCGGCGGCCGTCCTGGGTACCTACGTCATCCAGTTCAACGACGCCATCGCGCGCCGGATGATCCAGGGCCTGGAGGTGCTGGGGCTGCGGGAACGCGCGCTTGCCGCCGCGTCACGGGGCCACGCCGGCGCGCCTCGCGATGTCGTCCTGCTGGGGTGTTTCCGCGAAGGTCTGGGCCTGCTCGATCTCCTCGCCGCCGAGGCGCCCGAGCTTCGCGAACGGGTCCTGGTGGTGGACTACAACCCGGTCCTCCAGGCGCTGATCGAGCCGAAGGGGTTCCGCTGGGTCTATGCGGACCTGGCCAACCCGGACGCGTTCAACCATCTCCACATCGAGGATGCCGCGGTGATCGTCTGTTCCGTGGGGGACATGTTCCTCAAGGGGACCAGCAACGCGAGGCTTTTGTCGCAGCTCAGGCGCCTGGCCCCGCGAGCCGCCTGCATCATGACTGCCGAAGACCGCCAGGGCGCCGAAGCCCTGAGCCGCGGCGGCGCCAGCTACGTGTTCGTGCCGGGACAGCTCGCCGGGGAGCACCTGCTGAGGGTCCTGCGCCAGCACCTCTCCTGATGAGTGCCCCTTCGCATCCACCGGCTCGGCCGGTGGACTCGGCGAGCCCCCACCGATGCCGAGTGGATCTGGGTGCCCGTGCGGCGGTCCGGGAGGATGCGAAGCGCGCGGACGTAAGTGACTCGCGCCGAAGCCCGGAGGGTAGCTTGACCGCGGGCCGCATGGCGGCTCGTGAACAGGCCAGGCTATGGCGCCGCCACGGGGACACTCCCGGACCAGTCAAGATGCTTGGCGTCGAAGACACACTCGATCCGGGGCGGGGAACGCAGAAAGGACGAGTCCTCGGCGGGATCGAACTCCCAGGTGGCCATACCGCGGCTCCGCTTGGGTGCCGTGGTCTCCACGACCTCACCCGGCACGCACAGCTCCAACCGCAGGTGGAGCCCCTGGCACAGAGCCTTCAGCGCCGCCTCGTCAAGGCCTGGCGCCCGGGCCGAGACCGCGGGCAACTCGGCCCATAGCCGCAGGCGTCCGTCCGCGCGCCGGCTGCAACGCAGGGGACCCAGGATCCCCGCATTCAAGACCTCAACTCCTTTCTCCGCAAATAACTGCAGCTCAACCTGACGTCGGCCGTCGGAGACGGAACTGCGATACTTCTGCACGGTGACCCCGGTCGCCGCAAAGTGTCGCCGGACCGTGGCCTCGCTGGTGACCCAGGCGTCGTCCGTCGCCTGGCTCTGCCAGCCACGGATGGCCTGCGCGCCGCCGTCGAGCAGCGCCTCACTATCGGTTGCCAGCGAGTAGCGGCAGTGCACCGCCATAGACCCGTCACCGTTCAGCATCACCCTCTGTTCAACCTGGACACAGCCCACCAGCGCCAAGGCGGCAGCCAAGGCGGTAACGACCCTCACATGGGACTCAGGCCTGGACATTGACGACGTTCCTACGTCCGGTTATCCTAACCACAATAAAGCGGGGTGCGCAGCGAAGTCAACGGTATGGCCGAACCACAGGGCACCATCGCCGTCGGCATGTCCGGCGGCGTCGACAGTTCCATGGCAGCCTTTCTGCTCCGGGAGCAGGGCTGTGACGTGGTCGGCATCACCATGCGCCTCTGGCAGGAGTCCCCCCCGCAGTGCCCGGGGGCCCCTATCGAGCGTGCCCAACGCGTCGCCGAGGTCCTCGGCATCCCTCACCGGGTCCTTGATCTGCACAACGCCTTCCGCGAACGCGTGGTCGAGCCCTTCCTTGCGGCCTACCGGGCCGGCCTGACGCCGTCGCCCTGCGTCGCCTGCAATCTAACCATGAAGTTCGGCCTCATGCTCGAGGCTGCCCTGGGCCTGGGCTGCGCTCGCCTCGCCACCGGGCACTATGCCCGGGTCGGGATCGACGCCGATGGCCTCGCCAGGCTCTCCCGCGGCCGCGATGCCGCCAAAGACCAGAGCTACTTCCTGGCCGGCTTGCGCCACGAGCAACTCGCCTGTGCCGTCTTCCCGCTGGGAAGCCTGACCAAGGCCTGGGTAGCCGCCGAGGCCCGGCGGCTCAGCCTGGTTCCCCAGGATACGGCCGAGAGCCAGGACCTCTGCTTTATACCCGATGGCGACACCATCTCCTTCCTGCGCCGCGCCGCGGGGGCCAGCCTTCCCGGCCCAGGGGACATCGTCACGCGCGATGGCCGTGTCCTCGGCCGGCACCCCGGGGCTGTCGGCTTCACCATCGGTCAACGCCGGGGGCTCGGCCTTGGCGGCGGCCCCTGGTATGTCGTGCAGACCGATCCACAGGCCAACCGCGTTGTCGTCGGCCGCTGCGACGAGTGTGCCTCCCGCGACGTTCCCCTGCAGGCGGTGAACTGGCTCTGCCGGCCCGCCCCCGCCCCCGGCGCCAGACTGCCGGTCCTGGCGCAGGTACGCTACGCCATGCGGGCCGCACCGGCTGTCCTGGAGGTCACTGCTGCGGCTGAGGGCAGGCTGCGCTTCGCCGCCCCGGTCCATGCGGTTACCCCAGGGCAGTTCGCCGTGATGTACCAGGGCGATGACGTGCTCGCCGGGGCCTGGATTGCCGCCCCGGACCGGCCCCCGGCCGAGGAGGGCTCTGTCTCGTGAACGCCGCCGTCTCAAAGGACGACTGCCGCTGGATGCGACGCGCCCTCTGTCTGGCCAGGAGGGCCTGGGGCCGGACCAGCCCTAACCCCCTCGTCGGCGCGGTGATCGTCCGCGACGGCCTGCACCTCGGCGAAGGCTGGCATCAGCGCGCGGGCACCCCCCACGCCGAAGTGCACGCCCTCGCCGCCGCCGGGGGGGCCGCCGCCGCCGGGGGCACGCTCTACGTGACCCTTGAGCCGTGCTGCACGCAGGGGCGCACGCCGCCCTGCACCGAGGCCATCCGCCAGGCCGGCCTCCGACGCGTCGTCGTGGGCTGCGTTGACGCCAACCCACGGCACGCCGGACGGGGTCTCGAACAGCTCGCCTCCTGGGGCCTCGAAGTCGCCTCCGGCGTCCTCGAGGACGAGTGCCGGGACCTGAATGAGAGCTTCTTCTGGTGGATCCGGCAACGCCGCCCCTTCGTCCTCCTCAAAATGGCGATGACCCTCGATGGCCGCATCGCCACCGCGGCCGGTGTGTCACGCTGGATCACCGGACTCGCCGCCCGCCGCCGCGTCCAGCGCCTTCGCCAGTGGGCCGATGCCGTGATGGTCGGCGGCACCACCGCGCTGGCCGACAACCCGTCGCTGACCGTGCGCCAGCCAGCCCGCTGGCCGCGGCAACCCCTCCGTTGCGTCTGGACCTCCCGCGGCCTGCCGCCCGGGCTAGCCGTCTGCGCGGACCCCGCCCGGCCGCCCCTCGTTGCCAAGCCGGTGACCCCGGACCAGTGGCTGGAGTTCCTCGCCGAGCTTGGGCAACGGGACATCACCGCGCTCCTGCTCGAGGGCGGCGGTGAGCTTGCGGCCGCGGCTCTTCAGGCCCGCATTGTCAACAAGGTCGCCTTCTTCGTGGCTCCCCGCCTCCTCGGCGGCCGTGGCGCCCGGCCGGTCGTTGGGGGGCCGGACGCGCTGCGGCTGGACGAGGCCATGCCGCTGGACCGGATGCGCGTCGAACGCGTCGGCCAGGATCTGCTCATCACAGGATACTGTCACCATGTTCACGGGATTGGTTGAGGACGTCGGCACACTGCTCGAACGGCGCCCCCGCGGACGCTCCGCCACGTTGCGGGTGCGCACCTGCCTCCCCCTGGCGGAAGTGCGTCCCGGCGACAGCCTCTGCATCAATGGCGCCTGTCTGACCGTGGAGACGGCCGACCAGCGCGGACAGTGCCTGACCTTCCATTGCCTGCACGAGACCTTGGCCCGCACCAACCTGGCCACGGCAGCCCCCGGAGCCCTGGTCAACCTGGAACGGGCGCTGCGCCTCTGCGACCGCCTCGGCGGCCATCTTGTAGCCGGTCACGTGGACGCCACCGCCTCGCTCCTCCGCCTCGAACGCCGCGAGGACGACATCGAGGCCACCGTGGCCAGCCCCGACGGCCTCCAGGAACTCCTGGTCCCCAAGGGCAGCATCGCCGTGAACGGGATCTCGCTGACCATCGCCGCCCTGCGCGCGGACTCGTTCAGCGTCCGCATCATCCCGCATACCTGGGACCACACCAGCCTGCGAGGGGCCGCACCGGGGGACCTGGTGAACCTCGAGGGCGACCTCGTCGGCAAGTTCGTCCTCCGCCGCGCCGAACTGCGTGCGGGCGGTACCGGCAGGGTGACCTGGGACGATCTGAGCCGGGCCGGCTTCCTGTGAAGCCCCGTGCACTTGAAAGCAGAGAGGCCGGGTGGTAGCTTCCATAGTGTTCCGGGCGGTCCCGCCCGAGACCGACTGCGCGGGGGCCACGGAGGCCCACAGGGAGGTCGTTACGAGGTCAGTTGCAAGTACTTAGGAGGTGGAGAACGATGAAAACCGCTGTGCGTCTGTCGCTGGTGCTGATGGTCGGGGTCGCTTTCCTTGCCGCCGGACTGCGTGCCGCTGAGGACAACTACCCCGCCGGCATGACCGACAAGTTCTCCCACGGCCTGGTGAGTGCGGCCACCGGCTGGATGGAGCTCCCCATGCAGATGAAGAAGGGCTATGTGCGCGGAGTCTCCTGCTTCGAGCCCTGCAACTGCGCCGCCAGTCGCACGCTGGGAGGGCTCGAGGGGGTCTTCCGGGGCGTGTCGCACACCCTCGGCCGTACCGCCTGGGGCGCCTGGGAACTGGCGACCTTCTGGGCCCCGAACCCGACCACCAATGCCGACTTGCTCCTCCTGCAGGACGGCTTCTACGCCTGGCAGGAAGGTACCATGAAGCCCTTCCTCTGCCCCGCCGCCAAGGACGGGTGTGACCGCATCGGCATGCGCCTGAAGCGCGGCGGTGACGATCTTCTGGGCAGTGTGTTTGAGGTCCCCGGCCAGATCAGGAAGGCCGATGCCAAGGGCAGCTTCCTGCCCGGCATCCCGAAGGGCCTCTACTACATGGTCGGACGCATGCTCAGCGGCGTCGGCGACATCGTCCTGATCGGCCTGCCCGGCCCGGTCGACAACCTCATGGTGCCCTTCGATGAGGTCAAGCCCTGGGACGCCTACGACGGCAAGTACAACAACAACATCACGGCGCCGGCTGGGCGCTGACCGGCCTCCCGGGCTGTTCTGACCCGGTCGAGAGCTTGCCCAACGGGGCGCCTAACGGTCCTGCGTTGCGCGCCCCGTCTGCGTCTCGGCTCACACCGCCCCTGGCGCCGAGCGGTCATGGTTCACCAGGGCGCAGGTCTCCTGGGCCAGGCGAATCTCCTCCATCGCCAGGGCCCGCAGGGTGTCCCTCGCCTCGTGGAAGCGCACCAACTGGGCCAGGGCAATGTAGAACTCGGCCGCAGCCTCCTGTCGGCGAATGATGCGGGTCGTCACATCGCCCTTCGGCAGGGCGGCGTCGGCCGTCCGCAGCACGGCCAGCAGGCGCTGGGGGTCGCCCTGACTCAGGTCCCGGTCCATCTGCGCCCGGCGCGCGGCATCGGCCTCACTGCCGATCGCCGTGACGGTCGCGGCGTGGGCCTGGTGCCGCTGCTCGAGCCGTTCCAGCGCCTGCCGCACCGCAGGGTCTGCCACCGCCGGAGCGTTCTCCCGGATGAACGCCGCCAGGTCCTCCTCGAACGCAACGGCTTGCCGTCCGACAAAGGCCGACAGCGCCCCGGGTGGCGCCACCGCCGCCCCCTCGATGGCCGGAGACGGCGCCGGCGGGGCCTTCTCTGCCGGGGCCTTGCGCGCCAGGTTCACCAGCAGGAAGAGCCCCACCAGCACAAACATCACCGCCGACACCAGGTGCAGGACCCGCTCCGGCACCCAGCGGCTCAGGAGCTCTCCGCAGACCACCGCCAGCGCCGTGGTGCAGATCAGCGCCAGGCTGGTTCCCACGAAGACGCTCCACGGGCTGCGACTCGAGGTCGAAAACGCCAGCGCCGTCAGTTGCGTCTTGTCCCCTAACTCGGCAAGAAAGACCAGGCAGAAACTCGCGAGGAGGACTTTGGCGTTCATCGGCTCATGGACCTCTCTTGGCGCCCTGCAGGACCAGGCAGCCCGGCCCGGTGCCGACACGCCCTTGGCTCGGTATGCGTCCCTTCAGGCACGCCGGAAAGTAAGTTGGACCGGGCCGGTTTCAAGGGGGTCCCACCGCCCAGCCCCGGCGCCGCCCTCTCCTCCTTCCGGCGTTGGACGTTCGGTGTTCGGGTGCTCGGTGTTCTCTCTCTCCAGGTCACCACATCTGCCGGTCCAGGCTGCGGTACTGGATCGCCTCCTGGACGTGCTCGGCCCCGATGTCGGCCGCGCCCGCCAGGTCGGCCAGGGTCCGGGCCACCCGCAGGATCCGGTCGTAGGCGCGGGCGCTGAGGTTCAGTTCAGCGATGGCGAAGCGCAGCATGCTGCGGGTCTCCTGGGTGAGCTGGCAAGAGGTGTCCAGCATCGCCCCGTCCATCTCGGCGTTGCAGTGGACGCGGGTCCCCTCGAAGCGTTTCTGTTGCACCGCGCGCGCCTGGCAGACCCGTTCGCGGACCTGGGCCGAGCCTTCGCCCCGGCGCCGGTCCATGAGCTGCTGTTCAGCCAGGGGCGCTACATCCACGTGGATGTCGATGCGGTCCAGGAGCGGTCCCGAGATGCGTGAGCGGTAGTGGTGCACCGCACCCGGCGTGCACCGGCACTGGCGCTGCAGGCTCCCGAGGTGCCCGCACGGACAGGGGTTCATGGCCGCCACCAGCATGAAGCGGGCCGGGAAGGTGAAGGTGCCCGAGGCGCGGGAGATGGTCACGTCACCGCTCTCGATGGGCTGCCGCAACACCTCCAGCACGTTTCGCTTGAACTCCGGCAACTCGTCCAGGAAGAGCACTCCGTGGTGAGCCAGGCTGATCTCACCCGGCCGCGGCACCGACTGCCCGCCCAGCAGCCCCGCATCGCTGACCGTGTGGTGCGGGGCCCGGAACGGGCGCTCGGTCAGCAGGCTGGTATGGCGATTCAGGACGCCGGCGATGCTGTGGATCTTGGTCACCTCGAGCGCCTCGTCCAGAGTGAGCTGGGGCATGATTCCCGGCAACCGTTTGGCGAGCATGGTCTTGCCCGTCCCCGGTGGGCCGATCATCAGGACATTGTGTCCCCCGGCCGCGGCCACTTCCAGGGCCCGCCGGGCCGTTTCCTGGCCTTTCACGTCGGCCAGGTCCAGGCACTTCCCCGGGGCTGGACGCTGGTAGAAATCCTGCACGTTGACCCGCACAGCCTGCAGGGCCGACGGGTCCCGCATGAACCGCACCGCCTCCAGCAGGTGCCCGATGCCGAACACGGCCACACCCTCCGCTACAGCCGCCTCCAGCGCATTCTCGCTGGGCACCAGCAGGTGCTTCAGGCCCAGGTCCCGCGCGTGCAGAGCAATGGGCAGGGCCCCCGTTACCGGCCGCACGGAACCGTCCAGGGCCAGTTCGCCCACGATCATGGTGTCGCCCAGCCGTTCGTGGTCCAGCCCGTCCACCGCCGCGATGATGCCCATGGCGATCGGCAGATCAAAGGCCGATCCCGTCTTCTTCAGGTCTGCCGGGGCCAGGTTGATGGTCGTGCGCCCGTGCGGAGGCAGGAAGCCACTGGTGTAGATGGCCGACCAGACCCGCTCGCGGCTCTCTCGGACCGCCGCGTCCGGCAGGCCCACCACCGTGACGATCGTGTCGTTGCCTGCCAGCGTCGCGTTCACCTCCACTTCCACCGTGCAGGCATCGATCCCCTGTATGGCCGAGCTCCAAGTGCGCGTCAGCATGGCGATACCCCCTTCTGGATGTCAGTCAATGCGCCCCGATGAAGTCATTCAACAGCTATAGAATAAGACGTATAAATAGTAGAGTCAAGGGCCATGCTCGAGTCCCTGCCCAGAGCGCGCACCGAGCCCTCCCATGGCCACGGGCAAGAGGTCCGCTATTTGTCGTTCAGGGCTCTTGCATTCCCGCCGAGACTGTGCATTTTGTATGAATAGTTGAGGTCATTGGTGGTCAGGCGCGTTCTGGACACGCGGACTGGTCGCAGGAACAGGAGAACAGGAGAGCGGAGCCATGAAGACAGTGTCCCGTCGGAGTCGGTTTACCCTGATCGAGCTGCTGGTGGTGATCGCCATCATCGCCATTTTGGCGGCGATGTTGCTGCCGGCCCTGGCCAAGGCTCGTGAGAAGGCGAGGACGGCGTCGTGCACCAGTAACCTCAAGCAGATCGGCCTGGCGTTGTTCATGTACCGGCAGGACAACAGTGAGCGCATGCCGCGGCTCATCACGGTTGGTGGGACCGGCCCCAATGACGACTGGCAGAATGGGGCCCCGCGCGCTGCCACCAACGGGGGTGCCACGTGGTGGATGCTGATCTACACGTACGTCAACGATGCGAAAATGATGGCCTGCCCGAGCGAGGCGGTACCGATGAACCGCGTGACGGGCTGCTGGCAGCCCTATCGCTGGAGCAACTACGCCGCCAACTACCAGAACTACTACCGGCCGTTTGACTGCGCCGACTCCACCGTCCAGGATTCCTCGGGCACCATCGTGATCAGCGATGGGTGCGGCCGGCCGCACTCCTGCTACCGCTTCCAGGCCTGCAGTTGCGGTGCTGCGCCGCGCAACTACGACGCGAACGATGATGTCGCCCGGCCCACGGCTCCCGCCGTCAGCCTGAATGGCTTCAACTGGCGCCACTCGGAAGGCTGCAACCACACCTTCTACGATGGCCACGTCGAGTGGATGAAGAACTGGAAGCAGCGCAACCTGACCGGTATCAAGGACTGACGCTCCGCCGCGGGTCCTGGACCAGCGTTCGATCTCAGCCGTGGCCAATTCGCCGGCCACGGCTGAACTGTCTTCAGGGATGGCAGGGAGAGCCTGGGATGGGGTGGGCCGCGTCCGCGGGGACCTGGAGCGGACGGTCCAGCGGCCCTCGGCCGGGCGGAGGCGCGGCGAGCGGCCCCCCCGCCGGCAGAGTCGCCTCGACGGAGCGAGCCCCCCACATTGCCGGGCCGGTGGCCCGGGGAAGATGCGGCCGCGATCCGGCCCGCGGCCGCGGGCCGGCGCGTAGCCGCGTCCTGGTGGAGATGCGGTGGGCCTCCACCGCAGGCGGCCGCGATCCGGCCCGCACCGGCTGCCGGCAACGGCCCCTGAAAGGCAACGCCCGGCGGGGGTCCGCCGGGCGTCGGATTCAGGCTGCAGCGATCGGGAGGGTGGTCAGTCAGCTCAGGCCACGCCGTCCTTCTTGGCCATGTAGCGCACGAGGTCCACCACGCGGTTCGAGTAACCCCACTCGTTATCGTACCACGAGACGACCTTGAAGAAGCGCTTCTCACCCTTGAGGTTGTTCTGGAGGGTAGCCAGCGAGTCGTAGATGGACGAACGCGCGTCGTGGATGAAGTCGGTGGAGACCAGTTCCTCGTCGGTCACCCCGAGGATGCCCTGGAGATAGCTCGTCGAGGCCCTCTTGAGGGCCGCGTCGATCTCCTCGATGGAGGTGTCCCTGGTGGTACGGAAGGTCAGGTCGACGACCGACACATCGGGCGTCGGCACGCGGAAGGACATGCCGGTGAGCTTGCCCTTGGTGGCGGGGAGGACCGCGCCGACGGCCTTGGCCGCGCCGGTGGTCGAGGGAATGATGTTGCAGGCCGCCGAGCGACCGCCGCGCCAGTCCTTCTTGGACGGGCCATCGACGGTCTTCTGGGTGGCGGTGTAGCTGTGGATGGTGGTCATCAGGCCCGTCTCGATGCCGAAGCCTTCCTTGAGCAGGACGTGGACCACGGGGGCCAGGCAGTTGGTGGTGCAGGAGGCGTTCGAGACGATGGTATGCTTGGCGCTGTCGTACTCGCCCTCGTTGACGCCGATGACGAGGGTCTTGACCTCGCCCTTGCCGGGGGCCGAGATGATCACCTTCTTCGCCCCGGCCGTGAGGTGCCCCTTGGCCTTCTCGCTGTCGGTGAACAGGCCGGTGGACTCGATGACGTACTCAACGCCCAGGGCCTTCCACGGGAGCTGGTCGGGAGTCTTGGTGGCCATCACGCAGAGGATCTTGTGGCCATTGACGACGAGGGTATCGTTGTCTTCGAGTCCTGCCTTGCTCTTCTCGGTCGCGACGCGGTGCTTGAACTTGCCGTGGACCGAGTCGTACTTCATCTGGTAGGCGAAGTAGTCGGCGTCGGTGGAGATATCGACGACGGCGACCACGTCAACCTGGTCCTTGCCCTTGCCGAGCAGGCCCTGGTCACAGAGGGCCTGGAAGACCATGCGACCAATGCGCCCGAATCCGTTGATGCCAACTTTGACCGCCATGCTGCATCTCCTTCGTTGCATGCCTCTCTGCGCGTGCGGGACTGCCGACCCTGGCTCGGCGCCCCGACGCGATTCGTTGCGCCCACGTCGTGACGCGGGAGGTACGGACCATCACCGACGACAGGCCTGTACCATAAGGCCATGCCACACCCCGTTCAAGCCATGGAGCCACGCGCCGCCGGGGTCACTGCCGAGGGACCGCGACCGCCCCGGCCAGCACGCTTGCGGCGGCCCTCTCCCAAGCGGCTGCACGCCGCAATGCCGCGGCCCCATTGGCCCGCCGCTGCGGGTCGCGCCAGAGCGCCTTCACCGCCTCCAGTTGGCTGCCTTCGGGGCCGCCCAGGACCGTGCGGAACTCCTTCCAGGCGGCGTCCGACATCCGGTACTGGTTGGCCGCCTGGAGCAGGGCTGCCCCGAACGCCTCCACCTCAGGCAGGGCAGCCCTGGCCTGGCGCTCGAGCCAGGTGGCGGTGCAGGCGCGACCGCTAAGCTGGCGGTTCACCGCATGACACGCCAGCCAGCCGCCGTCGAAGAAGTCGGGTCCCTTGGCGGGGTCTGCAACGTCGCTGGCGTAGGCCTCCAGCCCTGCGCTGCCGAAGACCCCCTCCTTCATGAAGTCCACTGCCGCCCGTCCGTCGCCGTTGGGCCACTCGGCGAGGCGCTGGAGCACCTCGCGGTCGACGGTCGGATCGCGAGGCGCCGCCGTGAACGCGGGCCTCCCGAACCCGCCAAAGCGTGTGGCCCATTCGGCGAAGTCCTGCCAGGTCATCCAGCCCGGCTCGCGCCAGCCGCCGAGGGCGAACACCCGGCGGTCCTCTGAGGCTGGCGCGTCGCAGTAGCCCGCGAAGACATAGTCGTCCATCCAGGGCGCCTGCACCGGCCGGCCGTTGTCGACCGCCCGGCGGAGGGCCTCCCAGCATTCCTCAGCGGCCGCCTTCGGCACGGTATCCCAGCCGAAGCCGGTTCCCCGGACCAGGCGCTTCGCCGTGGTCTCGGGGTCGTCGGGGGGCTGGTACATGATCCAGAACTTCTTCGCATGGTAGGCAAAGGAGTTGCCCCACCCGGAGAGGACGACCAGGGTGTCGTAGTCGGTGGTGCGGTCGCCCATGGCCCCCATGCAGACCAGCCGCATCAAGAGGTTGGTTCGCACGGAGTTGATATCGGGCAGGGGCATGGCCAGCCGCGCGAAGGCCGCCACCGCCGCCGGGAGGGTGACGGGTCGTCTGCCTGTTCCCGCGAGCCGTGCGGTCTCCATGTCCGCGGCGGCCAGTACCAGCTCGGAGCGGGCGGGCCGTAGCGCGGTCTCCGCGAGGGCCTGCTGCCGTGCGATGTCACCGATGCAGCCCCTGAGCGGCTCGCCGCTCTGGCCCTCCAGCGGTGGGCGGATGAGCGCCCGGATCCGGCCGTAGCGATGCGCCGCCGCCAGGGCGTAGCTGCGGGATGCCTCAGGGAGGTCCCCCGCCGCCGCGCGCAAGCCGGCTTCGGTCACACCGGCGGCGGCGTCGAGCCAGCGCAGGTTGTCGAGGGCATCGCTCCAACCCCTCTGCTCACGTTCCTGGCACCCGGGGCAGAAGCCCGGGACGGTCCGCAGTTGCAGGACCATGGCGTCCAGGGCCGCGGCACCGAAGCAGGCCTCGCCCTCCGCCGCAAAGGGCGCCTCCCCGCGGATGCGGGCCACCCCCAACTGCAGGGCCCGGTGGGCGGTCTCGAGTGGCGGGGCAGGGGCGGCCGTCCGGCGCAGGGCCCAGACCGGCCCGGGCACGCGCAGGGGGTTGTCCCTGCGGCCATTCAGGCCGGCGCCGAGGATCGTGCCGTCGTCGCGCACCTCGGTGATGATGCCAGCCCAGCCCCAGGGCACGAATCCGTGCGGCGTCGAGGCTTCCCACCAGCCCAGAGCCACCAGCACCGCGCCCTGCGCCATCGCGTTCCGGAGCGGCGCCATGCAGGCCAGGCGTCGCTGTCGGGCGGCCTCGGTGTCCGTGCCGTCAGCGGGGCTATCAGGCAGCGTGACGCGCTCGGCCTGGAGCCCGATGGCCGCTGCGGCGTTGTCCAGGCCGCGGGCGCTCCACTGCGACTCCACATGCCACCACGACCGGCAGTCCTCGCCCCGGTTGACGACCGGCGCAAAGGCGTTGCCGGAGAGGTACCAGACGCGGTCAGGGGAGACCTCCGGGCAACCCAGTAGGCGCGCCGCGGCGGCCACTGCCAGCGCGGTCGAGTCCTCGACCATGCCATCGCCCTCGAGGTCGAGCTGCGACAGGTCTACCGGGGCTGGCGCCGGCACGGCGCTGATGGAGATGGCTGAGAGCGCGAGCCAGGTCAGTGCATGGGTGCAGGCCATCGTCGTCCCCCCAGTCCCAGTCCTCCCGCGGGCGCGAGCACCGTCAGCGACACACGCGGTGTATGGTGACTGTCTACTCTACGGTCTGCCCGGTCTCGGGGCAAGGCACCTGGGGGGACTCGATGACCCGGATTTGCCGCCAGCCACCGGCCAGGAAGCGCCAGAGCCAGACAAAGGCCACGGCCAGCACGAACACGGTCGCTACGGTCCACTCCGCGTAGAGCCCCAGGCGCGCCAAGTCGCAGGGCAGCAGTGCGGCCAGGAACACGCCGTGGGCGATCAGGGAGGTCCACATCGTCCAGCGCGTGTCGCCGACGGCCTGCAGCATGCCGGTGAAGACGATGTTGAGCGCGTCGAGCACACAGTACGCGGCGACGAAACGCAGGAGCACGACCCCCGTATCGGCCACCGCGGCGAAGCTGGCGGCCCCGCCGTCGCCCGCCGTCTGGAACAGCGCATACAGCGGGCGCGGAACGGCCAGGAACGCGACCGCAGCCAGCAGCATCCAGGCTTCGGCCAGCACCAGGCCCTGGAGCGTCACGCGGACAGACTCGTCCGGGTTGCCCTTGCCCTGAGCCTGTCCCACCAGCGTGCGGATAGCCTCCGACAGGCCGATGATCGGGAAGAAGGCCATGCCATTGATGCGCCAGGCGATGCTCGTTGCAGCCAGTTCCGTGGTGCCGACACGGCCGACGAAGAAGAGGAACACGGTCCACGCCAGGATCTCGATGGAGAAGCGCAGTCCCCCCGGCAAGCCGAAGCGCAGCAGGCGGCGCATCATCCCCGGGTGGAACGCCCGGCCGCTCCAGGTGGCGTAGCGCTGTCGGTGAGTACGGCGCAGGAAACGTGCGGCCAGCAGGCACGAGATGACCGCCTGGGCGGTGACCGTGGCCCAGGCGGCGCCAGCCATGCCCAGTTCGGGCAGACCCCAGCGCCCCCAGATCAGCGCGTAGCACAGCACGCCGTTGAGCGCCAGGCCCGCCAACTGGATAGCCATCAGCGTCAGGTTCGAGCCGCGCCCGCTGAAGAAGCCCGAGAGCGCCGTCGCCACGAGCGAGATGGGCATGCCGTAGCAGAGGATCGAGAAGTACGTCTTCTCGTAGGCACAGACCTGGGGGGCATGGCCGACCAGGTCGAAGACAATGCCGCCGAGGGGCGCCAGCGCGGCCCCCAGGCAACCGCTGGCCAGGGCCAGGTAGATACCCTGCCAGACAGCCGGCCCGATCTTCGTGGGCTCCCCCGCGCCGTAGTAGTGCGCCGTCAGGGTCGAGGTGTAGCCGGCGGCTCCCATCACGACGCTGCTGAGAACCAGTGCCGCCATGCTGGCCGGGCCGATGGCCGCGATCGCGTCGGCCGAGTACCACGACAGGAAGAGACCGTCGCAGAGCTGCATCAGCAGCACCCCGGTCATGGACAGGACCAGGGGTCCCGCCAGACGCAGGATGCGCAGGCAGAGGGTGGGGTCGATCGGCAGCGGGATGCGTTTCACAGGGGTTCGGCAGGACCTCACTCAACCGCGCGGAGGGTATACTCCCGCGAGCCGTGCCCCAAGCCGGCCAGGTATTCCACCACCAGGTAGGGGTCTTTGCCGTGCAACTTCTCGAAGAGGTGCCGGCCCTGGCCCAGGACCCATCCCTTGGGCATGACCCCCGGGATCAGGTCCTCGGTCCGGACCAGATCCAGCGAGGCCTGCTCAATGGCCACGATGTCGCGGCCGGCCAGGATGCCGATGTCCGGCACGAGGGCGTGCGTGGTCATGCCCCAGCAATCGCAGAAGGCCGTGATCTCGGTCAGGATGTTGATGAACAGGGCACTCCCCGGGGCAAAGGTCTTCAGGACCGCTGAGGTGGTCAGAGCCATGCCCTTCTGGAAGTCGTGGTACCCGCCCCCCACCAGGCTGATGGCCTTGGCCGGGCAGATCAGGATACAGTGCTGACAGAACTTGCAGTGGTGGTAGAACACATCGAAGGTGTCCTCCCCCGTGAACCGGATCGCCTGGTTGGGGCAGTTCTCGACGCAGACCTTGCAGTGTTTGCAGGCGTCCCGGTCCCACCGCAGTCCACCCTCCAGGGCATGGAGCCTGCGGCGGGTACTGCCGACCACGGCGCCCATGCTCAGGTTCTTGGAGGCGCCCCCGAAACCACAGGCACCATGCGCTTTCACGTGGGCCAGGTCGATCAGGGCCTCCGCGTCCACGATCTCACCGGCCAGCTCCACCTCGGTCAGCTCGCGAAACGGCGGCTCGATGGGCACCCGGTACAGGTACTTGTCGGCGGTGCCGGCCACCGGCACGATCGGGCAGCCCAGCGTCTCGGCGGTGTAGCCCCGCTGGGCCGCTGCCCGGACTGCTCCCGGGCCGTCGCAGACAAAGACCTCCTTGGCCCCGGCTGCCTTCGTCGCGCTCACCAGGTGCCGCACCAGGAAGGGATGCACCGTGCTGAAACCCGCTCCGCCGCCGAGGTGCATCTTGATGGCGACGCGCTTGCCTTCCACGGTATGCCTGATGTCCAGAGCGTCCAGCAGCCGCTGCCACTTGGCCCCGATGGAGTCCTTGGGCTCCATGGTGCTCGCAGCGTAGCTCGCGAAGAGCAGTTCGGAGGACATGGACGATGCCTTTCCAGCCACAGGTTTCCGGGCGGTCCGCGGAAAACCGGTAACGTAGCGCTCGCCGAGGCATCGGCCAACGTGGGAGAAGGGCAGGACCAGGGGACCTCAGCCGGAACGCGCGCCGCGGCGAGGAGGCCGGCGCAGGCCGAACGCGATCGCGACCGACAGGGCCAGCCATGCCATCCCCGGCTCAGGCACGACCGTCAGGCGCTCCAGGCTCCCTCGCGCCGCCATCGCCGCGTTGATGGCCGCGATGTAGGCCGAGACGCTGGAGACGCCCGAACCGGCATAGTCGTCCTGGGCAGGGTCAAGACGGGTCCCCACATCGTAGATGAAGTAGTTGATGCCGACGAGGGAAGGGCTCCCACCGACCACAGCGAAGGTCGGTCCACCAGAGTCATAGTACCATAGGCGCATCTCGTCCCCCCCCACCGTTGACTCCCCGGCTGGTTGGTCGCTGAACACCATGAGTTGCTGGCTGTTGTCGAGCTCGTCGGCAGTGTGCCCGGGGGGCGGCACAAACAGTGTGCGCTCCGTGCCTACCCCATCGATCACGTTGCGGCCGAGGCGCTGCTCGCCCTCGCCCTGGGGATCGTCCTGGCCAAAGACGATCACCGTACAGCCGATGAAGCCGGCCCCGATGTCTCCATAGACCGCTGTACTGCTGATGCCGTCTGCCTCCGGGATGGGTGCTGCCAGCCAGCCAAGCCAGAGGTCACTGTCGAGGATCTGCTGTCCCCCCCCAATCGTGTAAGTGTGACCGGTGCCGACAACGTCGTAGAACGTGGCCTGGGATGAGGCCCCGGCGTGGAAGTGACTGGCCGAGAGGAAGAACGTGGGTGACACCATGGTGGCCCAGGTCAGGCCGCTCTGCCCTACCCCGGACCAGTCGCCAGCGGCCCGCAACGCGTCGTCGGCGTCGCCACCCTCATAGAAGCGGTCGTGCCGCGCCTCGTCGTAGAGACGGATATCCATCGCGGCCGGCAGCGTCGCAGCCAGCCACCACGTGCTCAGCAACCCCCCGAGCAACCAGCGGATCGGTATCATGCGGATTCCCTGCGCTCCCAGTCTCTTCCTCACAGCCGACCGTGCGTCACCGCATGCACCAGCTTCGAGACGCTGTCGGCATGCTTCCACTTCACAAACCGCCACCACTGCTGCATGTCCTCCGGCGGCGCGAGCGAGGCCGTGTCCACCAGGCGCCCCACGGCGTCCTCATGGCAGAGCTGCCGGATCTCCTCCAGCAGGGCCGTGATGTAGGTCACCCACCGGCGGAGCTCGGCCGCGGTGCACAGCGGCCCGTGCCCGGGGACCACCGTGGCCGGCTCCAGGTCAGCCAGGCGCCGGTAGGTCGCCACGATGAGGTCCAGACGGGCCCGGTCCAGAACGTGGTCCCAGGGAATGAGCCCCCAGCCGAAAATGTCCCCTACGAACAGCAGACGCTCGGCCGGCAGCCAGACGAACAGGTCCTCGCTCGTATGGCACTCCCCCGCGGCGTGCACCTCCACCCGACGGTCCCCCGCTGTCCACGCCAGTCCCTCTGCCGGGACCACGTGGGTCTCGGCATTCACGATCTGCGCCCCGAACCGCCGCCGGAAGGCTTCGTTCAGGGCCACATGATCGTGGTGCATGTGCGTGTTGATCACCGCCTGGACGGGCTTGCCCGGGGCGGTGCTCTCCAGGGCCGCCAGGACCTCCTTGTCCAACTCAGGCCGCTCGAGGGCATCAATCACCAGCAGGCTGGATCCCATGTCGATCCAGCCCATGTTGTCGACTTCCTGACGGACAAAGCACCCGGGCGCAGGACAGAGGAGCTTCGGCCGATCTGCCGACGCGGCATCCATGCTTCGCCTCCTTGCGCGCCCTGTCGGTCCTGGCCCATCGGGACCCCCAGCCGAGCCTCAGCCCGATGGCGCCCGCCACGAGCCAGGGCTAAGCCAGGATCCCGAGACACCACATCTAACCACGATCTACTGTATCCTGAGGTCCCCGGTTTTGCCTTTCATGCTCCAGGTTTCGAGAGGCGCCAGGCTCCCCGTGGATGGGACCAAAGTCGTATAGCGGTGACGCCTCCCGAACGGTATCCTCAAGGAAGGATCGGGGGATGCAGGATGTGCCACACGGCGTGAGCCGGCACTTGGGCGGTGCAGAGCGAGGGCAGTCTGGCGGGGCCGCCTGCAAGAACCGGGCGGCCCCGCAACCGTTCTGGCCCTGGCCACGCTCCATGCACTCCTCTCGTCACGTCCCCGCACTGACCTCCTCAACCATGGCCCAAAGGCGCGCGTGGAGGGCTCCGGCGTCCGTGCAGCCGAACAGTTCCGGCCGCGGGATGCGGTTCAGCGCATGGAGCAGCAGGGCCAGCGTCTGCGCGTAGGGCGTCGGCGTCGAGGTGGAGGCCAGGATCAGGACCACGATCTGGGTCGGCGCCCCGTCCTGGCTACCGAAGTCCAGCCCCTCCGGTTTGAGCCCGACCGCACACAGGACCCGGTCCACCGCCGCCGTCCGGCAGTGGGGCACCGCGATACCGCGCTCCAGGCCCGTGCTCATCATCTGCTCCCGTTGCAGGACCTGCCGGCGCACCTGGGCCAGGTCCCCCGCAATCGGCTGCCTTGCGGCCAGGGCCCCCAGCAGTTCGTCGACGACCCCCTCCTTGTCCGCAGCACGCAACCGCGGGATCACGACCGCGTCCTTGATGGCGTTGGGGCGTATGGTATGGGGGACCGGATGCCGGGCCGCGGGCTCCGCCGGCACCGTGGCCGGCGCCGCCCCGTTTCCAGCCTCCCCCTGCGAGCGGCTGCTCAGAACGGCGATCGCCTCGTGGGTGGACTCCGCCCGCAGGAGACGGCGGCATACCGCCGGCGTCAGTGCCTGCACGATCTGCGACATGAAGAGGACGTGAGGCGCCGGATCGGAGACCGGCGAAAGGGTCAGCACAAACACCCGCGACGGCTGCCCGTCCAAGGCCCCGAAGGCCACGCCCTCGGGCTTCAGGCCGATAGCACAGACCAGGCTCTGTACCGCGTCGGTCCGGCAGTGCGGGACCGCAATGCCACGCTCCAGGCCCGTGGACATGGACTGTTCCCGCGCCAGGACTGCTGCCAGGACCTCCTCCATGTCCCCCACGAGCCCCGCCGCACTCACCAGTTCCATGAGCTCCCTGAGGACGGCCTCCGCACTGTCGCCTTTGAGCCTGAGCTTCATCAGGTCCGGCCGCAGGAAGGGCTCCAGCTCCCGGCTGTTATCCCCCGCCGGGCCTCCCGCACCGACGTTCCGCAGCACACGCGGCACATCCAGCGGTCGGCGCATGGCCTCCAGCGTGGTGCGCAGCTCCCGCACGACATACAGCACGGACGTCTTCACGACCGGCACCTCGGCCGCGCCGCAACTGAACACGATATCGTTGTTATCGCGCCGGAAGGCGATCGACGTATGCCCGCGCAAGGCCAGCACCGCCCCGCCTCCTTGCTCCAGCCCATGCACGAAGAAACCGTCTTGCTGCAGGGTGTCCTGCAGACCGCGCGAGATCCACTCCGCCTGGCGAGGGTCGGCAAACGGGAACCGGAGGGCCTCGCCCGGCCCGGCCTCCGAGCCTTGCCCACCCTCCGACTCGGCTCGCCGCACCATGGCGCCAAGCACCGGCCGGGCCCCCAGCGCGGTCAGCACGATCATCAGCACCGCCACCCCGAAGAAGGCAGCCGGCAACGCCCCCGATACCAGCCCGACCCCCGCCATCAACAGGGCCATCTCGCCGCGCGGTACCATCCCAACCCCCACCCGCCACGCCCGGTTCGCCGGGAAGCCGAACAGCAAGGCCGTCCCGCCACACCCCAGCACCTTGGCCGCCGCACACAACCCCACATACACCGCCGCCAGCGCCAGCACCCCTCCGCTCGCCAGCGCCCTGACGTCTGCCAGCATGCCCACGGCGCCGAACAGCATCGGGGTCAGCACCACGTGCAGGGGCTCCAGCTTCTCCCGGATCACCGAGGCAAGCTGCGTGCGCGAGAAGGTCAGGCCCGCGACATACGCTCCGATCATCAGGGCCAGCCCGAGCCCTTCGTAGACTCCCGAGAGCACCAGCGTCAGACCCAGCGCCAGGACGGCTGCCGTCGTCCTCCCGCGGAACCGCTTCAGCAGCCCCCGCAGGCGATGCGCCATCAGGACCACCAGCAGCGCCGCCGCCAGCCACACCCCTAGGGCTCTGGCGGCAACCGTCCCCACCCCGTCCCAGTGGATGCCCGGGCCGCTGCCGCCGCTCCAGGCAATGGCCATGGCCAGCGCCAGCGCCAGAAGTCCCAGAGCATCATCCACGACAGCCGCCGCCAGGGTGGTGACCCCTTCGGGAGCGTCCAGGCGGTTGCGCTCCATGAAGATGCGCGCCGTCATGCTGGCGGAGGTGGCGGTCGCCGTCACCCCGAGGAACAGGCAGGCGGGATCCATGAACGCCATCGGTCTGCCCAGGGCCGCCCCGCCCAGCAACACGCCGGCGAGATCGCCCAGCAGGAAGGAGACCACGGCCCCGGCTATACCCACGGCCGCACCGGCCGCCGAGTGCCTGAGGAACATGCGCAGGTCCGCCTGCAGGCCGACCATGAAGACCAGCAGCACGGCCGCGATGGAGCAGAGCCCGTACAACTCCGGACCTACCGGCAGACCTTCACCCGCCGGGAACACGCCTGCCGGGAACCCCGGAAGCCCCACGCCCCCCAGAAGGGTCGGCCCCAACAGCACGCCGGCAACCAGATGCCCGACCAGCACGGGCAGCCGCAGGCGCCGGGCAAGGTGCCCGCCGACGTGGGTCGCACACAGCAGCAACCCCAACTGCACCGCGAACGCCGCGACCGGACTCGTCGTGGCTGCAGCCGTCGCCTCGCCCGCGTGTAGTACCACGGGTAACGCCAGGCCACAGACCATCACCTGAAACCTGGTTCGCATCGCCGGCTTCACTCCGCGGCACCCCGGCCGCCACTCAGCCCCAGCCGCATCCGGCATGGGGCCGACACCAGCTCTGTCTCCACCCCAGGGAGCCAACGCAATCTATCCCTTCCGACGGCGGCGGGCAACCCTCCCCCCCCAGGGGGCCCTGCCCCCCTAGAATCGGGGGCCACCCAGTCCCGCCAGAGCCGGCGGCTCACACCCGCTCAGGCTCTGATCCTCGATCGGCCCGCCAACCGGCCGCGGGATCTGCCAGTGAGCGGTGCCGGGCCGCAGGGGCCGCGGACGAATAAGCCGGCC
>Ga0172371_10003275_pt1 | contig 25224 bp, 18 predicted proteins | sample Lak12m_FD_114543 | JGI IMG/M metagenome (GOLD analysis project Ga0172371, IMG submission 114543) | Freshwater microbial communities from Kabuno Bay, South-Kivu, Congo - kab_022012_12m | ecosystem: Environmental > Aquatic > Freshwater > Lake | place: Democratic Republic of the Congo: South-Kivu... | reverse complement strand
ATAAAAGAAAGCCATGGCGAGATAGACGCAAACGTGACTATCGAGGGGAGCTGGGAAAACCCGCAAAGCAAGGGAAGGGTGACGATGGCGAAGGCCGGAGCTTACCTTCCCTCTGCGGGCATTGACGTTAAGGACGTCAGGTTTTCATTGGCGCTGGAAAACAAGCTTGTCCGCGTAGAATCTTTTTCCGCAAGGTCCGGCCCCGGCATGATAAGCGCAACGGGCCTCATTCGTCTTTCCGGGTGGCGGGTTGCCGGTTATGAAGGTACCCTCGAGGGAAACGATTTTCAGATTGTCTATACCCCGGAACTGCAGGTAAGGGCCGCCCCGCGGCTCACGTTCGGCGGCACGCCAGAGAAGCTGACACTCAGGGGCGAAGTAAGAATTCCGGAATTGCGTATTTTCGGTCCGCCGGCGGGGAATTTCACCCTGCCGAGTTCCGATGTTGTCTTTGCTGGAAAGCGGCGCTTAATGTCCACAAAGCAGCAAACCGGGGGGAAAACTTTCATACCGGTCTTTGATGCAAAGGTGCGTCTGACGCTGGGTGACCGCTCGCTGGTTAAGATGGAAGGGATCGATGCGAGGCTCGCCGGCAGTATCGATCTGGATTTTCAGACCCTCCATGCGATTGCCAGCAAAGGAGAAATCCGGGTGGTGGGAGGGAATTACAGGGCCTTTGGCGCAAACCTGCAGATCATCCGGGGGAGGCTTTTCTATGCGGGAGGGCCTATAGATCAGCCGGCGCTTGACATTATCGCCCTTCGTTCGACGGCGGACGTGAAGGCGGGAATCACGATCGGGGGGCTGCTGCGGACGCCGGCGATCAAGCTATATTCGGAACCGGCCATGTCCGATGTCGATATCCTCTCCTATATAGTTTTTGGCCATTCGCTTTCCAGCCGCAGCAATGCCGAGCAGATCGGCGCCCTGACACAGGCGGCCGGCCTGCTCCTTTCCCGGGGCAAGGCTTCAGACATTCAGGAAAAACTGAAAAAGCAGTTTGGCTTGAGCACTCTCGACATACAATCCAGGACCAGCGGGCCGGGGGGGAGCCTCGGTTACAAAAAAATAAACGGGACCATCCTGCCTGCGGGGGATGCGTCAGGCAAGACCAGCGATGTCGCCGACACCATTGTTGCCGTAGGCAAGTATCTTACCCCCAAACTGTATTTAAGCTATGGAAGATCGCTGTTCACCGGCAACAATATCTTCAGCCTCCGTTACAACGTGAACAAGAAATGGCAGATCGAAACGGTAACGGGAACCGAAAGCGGCGTCGATCTATATTACAAGATAGATTTCCAATAATGGGACGGGATGTTCGCCGGCAATCGTCAGACAGCGGCCTTTCCCGCCTTTTTCAACTTTTTGGCGTCTTTCTTTTCTTTCGGTGATTTACTGGGTTTCTTTTTTGTATCTTTTTTGACATCCTTATCCTTGCCCATGGCGCTTCCTCCTTTAAAGTTATGATTGCCGATTTTAATACCCTAATTGCGTCCGTATGTGCAATAAAAATATTTTCCGGCGCAAAGTTACAAATTGCAATATCTTTTATCTTGAAGTAATCTCGGCACATGAATCCCAGCGAAGAAAAAAGGGCTTTGACCGCCCTTGAAATCAATCTCGAAAGAACCCGGGCGGTAGTGGCAATCCCGGATCGTTACGGCGAATTGCTTGCGGTTGCCCAGAGTCATAACGTGGTGGGAAAACGCACCGAAGAGATGCTCCGGGAGCTGCACCATCCGTTCGTAAACAGGGGATATCTGCTTCAGCAGTTGAGGATGTTGTCCACAAGTGATTTCAGTTATTTCAATAGTCACGAAGGGGGGCTACCGGCGCTTCAGGCCCTTGCCGACATTTATCTCGAAATAATCTCCGCAGACGGCAGCGAAGAAGTAAAGGCCTACGCGGTTCGCGGTTGTCTTGAATATCTCTCCGTCATTCTCGAAAAGAGCGGAAAGAGCCTCGAAAGGAACATTCCTTTGCTGGAGCGGCTGTTTTTCCGTCTCGCCGAATTTTCGTCAACTCATGAAAGTTTTTTCAAGAAATCATCCGGATACGCAAAAATGCTGGCCAAAGCGATTGTGGAGAAACGGATAACCGGGAGTCTAAAGGATAATGCGGTTAAAATCCTCTTTTTTTCGTTGAGGTCTGCCTATGCCTATTGGCTGGAACAGCCGGATCCCGTATGCTGGTTTTCTCCGGAAGGAGAAAGCGCTGAAGCAATAGCCTCCTACCGCGAATTGATTGAGCCGCTTTCGCATGAAGGGCTGCATAGAATCAGCTCTCGACTTGAGGAGCTGCAACAGTCGGGCGGAAGCCCTGATCAGAAAATAGGAGAGTTTCTCGATTTTCCGGACTATGCTCAGATCGCCAACGGTTATCTGAAAATTGCCGATGCACTTGAAAAAGAAAATATTTTTGCCGGCCGCCGCCATCTGGTGAAACTGGATTTTCTTTTCAAGGCGATGGGGGTGGAGGGGCTCGAAGCCCGGCGCAACGCGATTTTTACCGAAATAAATCGGTGCCTGGCGATGGCGCTCAGAGAGGAACATAGCGAAGATCTTAATGATTTTGTGCATGAGATATTCAACATCCTGAAAAAGACGGTAACTCAGGATCAATACAAAAGTTCGACCCTCGATTGCATCCTGACTTTGGCCAAAGAGATATTTCTGCTGAACAATCACGCGCTTGTCGATTATTTGATAGGAGAGATTGTTGAATTCGGGTTTCAGTATCCGGCCGTGAAAGGGGCAACCGCCGAATGGCAGGTGCGGGCAAACCCCGCCCATGTCAAAAATATCCGTTCCTGGCTGGCGATTATTGCCCTGAAGCCGAGATGGACAAAGAAGCTGCTTTCCGCCCTTATAATAAATCTGGAGTTGGGGGGAGTTTTTGTCAGCGATGCGGATCTTCTGCAAAAGGATATTTCCCTGCTGCTTAACGCGGACATCCTGCCGGCCTATAACACAATAAAGCAGCTTCTTCGTATATTCCCGATTTATTTCAACGAAATAGGTGCAGAGGGAGATATCCGAACAATTTCTACGGAGGTGGACGAACTTTCCGGAAGAAACGACAGGCTTATCTATTTCCTCAGGAAGCAGTCACATGTCGAAAGCAACAGTCTGCTTGTCCCTTTTATCGAAGATATTTTCCGTTACTGGCAATCGGGAGACAAAACCATTCTGAAAGGGCGTCTGCCTGCGGAGGTTTATCAGGGAATCAATCCCGCCGGTGAGTATTTTTCGGAAATGAACGTCATCTTCGATGGAGTGTTTGCAAAAATCCATGGCGAACCTGCGGCCTTGCTGGGGTGGGACGTCCAAAAGATCGAAAAAGAGATAGATTCAATAAGGGGGACAAGCGCCAGGGAGAAGAAGCGTGCCGGGCTGATGATCAGGTTTTATCAGCTTCTCAGCCAAAAATATTTTAATAATCAGAATGCTGACATCCTGCGGGAGCTGGAAGGCCACCCCTTTATAAATCCTGAAAAGATAGGCTTTCTGAGGCGTGCAATGGAAAGAGGCGACAGCTACCGCAGCCTTAGCTTTGTTTTGGAAATGCTTGCCGTTCTGAAAAACAGAATTCTTTCCCCGGAAAAAACCGAATATTTTGAGGAAATATATTACAAAAGACATATCGCCGCCGGAATCCCTTCGATGTATGGAACCTATCGCGAAGAAAAATTTGCGGCGATGGGGTTGACGTTTCGACTGGAAAGCTTCGCCTCCGCCCTTTTTGAGAAGTTGCTTGAATCGCCCAATCTGAAGTTCATAACCAAAAGCACCTTGATAAAAATCCATAAATATCTTTGGCTCTATATAAAAGCCCTCAATCTGGAGGGGGTGGCCACGGAAGGTTTGGTCGGCAAGCTCAAGCTGCTGACCAGCGCCTTGCAGATAAGACAATTTACGATTGATCAGTATTTCGATATTTTTCAGTTTATTGCCAGAGGCATTCAGGATATTACCCGCGATTACTACATCGATGTCCACCGCTCCAACCTGACGGTAATTGTCAGGCAGCTTGTCGAGGCGGGAGGGGCTGGGGGCGGGGAGGATGGCGAGCTGAAAACGGCGGAGAGATTTTATCAGTATTCGGAGAGCTTTATCCGTTCAGTCATCTCCGCTTCTTTCGGAATGCAGTCGCTGGACTGTTTTGTCAACAGAATAATCGGCGCACTGAGCGGAGATCTGGAAAAATTCAAGGATAACCGGGAAATCCTCAATCAGGTCATGGCCTATACACCGGAGCTGTCGATATCTTCTCTGTATCTGAAAAACAAGAGGGTGGACAACCAGATCATGATAGGAAACAAAGCCTATCTGTTGAAAGAGCTGATTGCGCTGAATCTTCCTGTCCCGCCCGGTTTTGTAATTACCACCGAGGTGTTCCGCGGTTATGAAGGTGTCAGGGGGCATCAAGGCATCTATAAAGACCTGAAACTGAGAGTGTACAGGGAAATCAGGGAGCTGGAACGGGTTACCGGCAAGATATTTGGCAATCCGGTGAATCCGTTGATCATTTCAGTGAGAAGCGGGGCTACGATATCGCTTCCCGGGATGATGAGGTCCTTTCTCAATGTTGGCATCAATGAAAAGATTGCCGAGGGGCTGGCCGGGAAAAATCAGCACCAGTGGGCGGCGTGGGATTCCTACCGGCGCTTTTTGCAGACATGGGGGATGTTTCGGGGGCTAGAGAGAAACATCTTCGATGAAATCATCAACAGTTACAAGGTGAGCCACAAGGTGACGAAGAAGTTCCAGTTCGAGCCCGCGCAGATGCAGCAGCTTGCCCTTGCCTACAAAGACGCCATTCTGCAGCGGGGGATAAAAATACCGGAGAATCCCTATGAGCAGCTCCATCACGCGGTGATCGAGGTTTTTGCGTCGTGGAATTCCGAGCAGGCGCGGATTTACCGCCATCAGGCGCGCCTTTCCGACGCATGGGGAACCGCCGTGATGGTGCAGGCGATGGTATTCGGCAATCTGCACGAGAATTCCGGATCCGGCGTCATTTTCACGCGCGATCCGAAAGGCGCGTCGCAGGATGTTGCCATAAACGGCGATTTCATCTTTTGCGTTCAGGGCGACGATATTGTTTCCGGCCTTGTGGAGACATTTCCCGTCTCCGAAAAACAGAAAATTGCCGAAAAGAGAGAATCTGCGATCTCTCTGCAGACGAAATTTCCGGAAATATACAGCGAACTGGTGCGGATTGCGGAATTGCTGGTTTATGAAAAGGGCTTCAATCATCAGGAAATTGAGTTTACCTTTGAGGATTCGACTAAGGCGGGTCTCTACATTCTCCAGACGCGCGATATGGTGCAGCGGGAAAATGGACATACCCGGATATTTCTAAGCGATGGCGCTCTCGAAGAGTCCCTGTTGGGCACCGGAATCGGGGTAAGCGGGGGCGCCCTGACCGGCCGGGCCGTCTATACCGAAGAGGAGATACGGCATTTCCGAACCAGCGACCCGGAAACAGCCCTGATTCTGATCCGTCCCGATACGGTTCCCGACGATGTCGGCATTATTCTGAAGGCCGATGGCATTCTGACGGCGCGGGGCGGCGGCACTTCCCATGCGGCGGTCACGATCCCTCAGCTCAAAAAGGTCGGGGTGGTCGGTTTCAGCAAACTACGCGTCTATGAGGCGGAGGGCTACAGCAAGGTGGACGGCAAGACCATCCACGGAGGCGATTTCATAAGCATCGACGGCTGGACGGGGGCCGTTTATAGGGGAAAGCACGCTATAAAGGCGGATTGATGCCGGCCGTGACCCGCAAAGGGAAAAAAGGGAGGAGCTTGTTTTCGTTAAAGCGCCTCCCTTTTGTTGTCTATTACAGATTCAGGTTTTTGTGAATGTATGTCGTCAGATCGCCGAGGCGGTTGGTGTAGCTGCCGTATTCGTTGTCGTACCACCCGAAGATCTTCGCATGGATTACGGGGATGCGGAGATTTTTCTGCTCCAGCGCCTCATGGACCGCTGCCGGCAGGTTGGGAATGTCCGCCAGGTCGAAATCGATGAAGGCCGTGCGGGTATGGTTGAACTGTCCCTCGATAACTATTGCCGCATCCATGCCGATCAGGTCGGTAGGCACGTTCTGTTCTTCCGAATAGATAACGAGATGTTCGGGATCGTTGGCGGAGGCCTTTTTGTAAATGTTGTTGAGGCTGTCGCGATTGAGCGGGGCTGCTCCGCCGTTTTTCGGCGCCGGAAAGGTGATGTTCAGGACTATCAGGGATTCCGTGGTCGTCGGCACCCGGATCGAGTCCGCCATGAACCCGATGTCTTTGACCTCGGGGATCACCTGGATCAGCGCTTCGGCGGCATTGGTGGAGGTGAGGATGATATTGTTCAGCGTGCTTCTGTTTTTGCGAAGGTCCTTTTCACCGGCCTTCGGCGTCTTGTCGAGGATGCTCTGAGTATTTGTGACCGCGTGAACTGTGGACATCGAGGCGGTGAGGATTCTGCTGGTAGCTTCCTCTTCGAGGAGAGGTTTCAGCATGTGCGCAAGCCCCGTTGTCGTACAGGATGCCGCCGAGACAAGCTGATGTTTTTTATTGTCAAAGGCGGCATGATTGATCCCATAAATCATCGTTACCGCCTCGGCCGGCAGCGGCAGGGCCTTATTTTTGATCTTGAAGGCGGAGGAATTGACGACAACTTTTGCCCCTCCGGCAAGGTGACCCCGCAGGGAGCCGTTTTTTTCATCCGCCGGCAGCGTCGGATCCTGGAATTTCCCGGTGCAGTCAACAACGACATCGGCGCCGTAGTCGCGCCAGGCGATTTCTGCGGGATTTCTCGCGGCGCGTAAAATTTTTACCGGGATGCCGTCGATGAGAAGCTCCCCCTTCTGTTCATCGACTATTTTCACAATCCTCTCCGCCTTGATGCCGTACAGGAATTTATGAATGGGTCCGTAGGTGGCGTCTTTTTCGATCGTCTGGGCAATTGCCGCAAGCCCGGTGCCAGCCTCCCGCCCCAAATTGACGACGATCTCCTGAAAATATTTTCTTCCGATATGGTGCCAGAGCGTAAGTTTCCCTATTCTGCCCAAGCTGTTTATTCCCAGAACCGGCCTTCTGTTTTCAAAAACTTCCACCTGACTCATAAGCGACCATCCTTTCTTTAAGTAAACAATTAATGGTTGAGTATAGCAAAAAGGCTATTTATCCGGGGATTGTTGCCCGGTGATTCTTTCAACGGCTTTTCGTTACGCCGACCCGCCGGCAGAAGCCGGAAACACCGCAGATGCTGCAGTGCGGCGAGATGGGACGGCAGACGCTTCTCCCGAAGGAAACCAGCAGCGTATTATATTTTATCCAGTATTGCCGGGGTAGCTTTTCCCGGAGGGCGAACTCGGTCTCCTCCGGCGTCTTTGTATCTACATACCCGAGACGATTTGATATCCGATGGACGTGCACATCCACACAGATTCCCGGGCCGTTGAATCCGAGGGCGACCACGAGATTGGCTGTTTTTCTTCCCACCCCGCGCATCTTGAGGAGTTCCTCGATGCTGTCCGGCACCCGGGAGGCGTAACGGTCGATCAGTGTCCGGCAGACTTCGTGGATCGTTTCTGCCTTGTTCCGATAGAATCCCACCGGATAAATGACCTTCGCTATTTCCTCTTTTGTCAGCGCCGCCATTGCTGCGGGCGTGTCGGCGAGGGCAAAGAGTCTTGCGCCTGCCATGGCGGTAACCTCGTCTTTGGTGCGCAGGCTAAGCAGTGTCGAGACGAGTATTTCAAAGGGATCACGGTGTTTTTCCGCCAGTTTTGTAACAATCGGCAACTCCCTTTTCCCGAGCTCATCCTCAAGCAGTGCGATGATCTTTCCCATGGAGGGGTTGTCCATAGTCTCCGCCCGGCAGTCCGGGTTCATTCGTACCCTTCGTCGTTGGCCAACATGTCTAGGTGGAGCGTCGCAATGTCTTCGACGTCCAGGTCCACTTTCTTGTCAGTGTGGCGGAAGTCGACCATCTTTATGTATCGTTTGCATTTATTGCAGACGTCCACCCGGTAGTGCTCATCCCCTTCAACGGTGAAGTAGGCGAGGGTCTGCTGTTCCTCATTGCCGCAGAAGGGACACTTGATAGTTTCGTACTGCCATTCGAAGCCGCACTGATTGCAGAAAAGATAGCGATTTTCCGCTTCTCCTCTGACTTCGCCGATTTTTGGCTCCCGTCCGCAAATGGGGCAATAGCCTTCATGCCAGCCGATCTGAGCGACGACGTCGCCATAGCCGGCTGCGACCACTTCGAGTGCCGGCCGCAAACTTTCTTCGATGAAAAGTTCCACCAGATCGAACGATGCCTCCTCGCCGGTTTTTTCCGCTTCGTTTTCTTCCGGCGGCTGGTTGAACGATTCGTAGATTAGATCGTTGAAGAGAACTTCCCCGCTTGTTATTTTCGCTGCCATCTCTCTTGTTTCTCCCGGCGCGCGTTTTTCCGCTATCTTCAAGAGTTCAAGAAAATATTCCTGAGACTCGGAAAGATCATAATCAGTGAACAAAAAGTCGACAAGCGGGAACCCGCCTTCTATCTTTGCCCTGATCAGCCTTTTTTCGACTGCGAATACCTTCTTCTGTATCCGGCGCCGATATTCCTCGCGGAGGATCAGAATCTCCTCCAGTATATCGAGAAGCTCTGCGTATTGAGGATTCAGGTAACGATGCCTTTGTATTGTTCGCAAAGAATCTTTTAAAAAAGTTGCCATGTAATTGATCTCCCTTATTTTTTCTTTATCCTGGAGGTTTATACATCCTTTTTATTGCAGGTTCAAGAGATATTTGCCGGGGAACGGCCGTTTTTTTCTTGACATTACCAGGGGTTTTTCTTTATTGACCCCAATTACCGTCAAAATATAAACGATATGGGGAGGATGATTTATGAAATTAACACAACTTGCTGTGTCTATTGAGAATTCACCGGGCCGTCTGCTGGAGGTAACCAAGGCGCTGGCTGATGCAGGAATTAATCTGCGTGCTTTGTCCCTGGTCGATACCGGAGATTTTGGACAGCTCAGGCTTCTGGTTTCCGATGTGCATAGGGCACGGCGGATTATGATGGAGAAGCATCTCCCCGCACGTGTGGATGAAGTGGTTGCCGTAGAGGTTGAGGACAAGCCGGGCAGTTTTGCCCAACTGCTCAAGCCTCTTTTGGACGAAAATGTCAATATCATCTATACGTATGCCTTTACCGGATTTTCTGCAGATAAGGCGGTGATGATTTGTCGTTTCAGTGACAATGACAAGGCGATTGATATCTTGCAAAAAAACGGGATCAAACTTTTGGATGCGAAAGCTTTTGGGGTCCTTGAATCAAAGGGCTGAACTGAGTTTGTTCGCCGCGGTTCTTTACGCTGATATAGTCATTGAAAAATCGTAAGAAGCGCGACTTGATATTCATAATCCAGTAGTGGTCTGAACACGAAGCAGAGGGGTGATTTTATGAAACAGGAATCAGAATTTGTTCCCAAATCTTTTGCGGTTATCGGAGCGGGCTGCGTTGGCTCCATTGTTGCGGCTTTTTTGGCAAAGGCCGGATATGAAGTGACGCTCTGCGATGTATTCCCCGATCTGCTCAAGCAGGCAACCGATCCGGGAATACTCATAGAGGGGGCGGAAAATTTTCAGCAAAAGGTCGCCAGAACCTGCACCAATATAGATGATCTGGCCAAATTCAAGCCGGATGTGATCTTTATTATGGTCAAGGCTAACGCCCTTCCGCTGATCGCTTCTGCGATAAAAGAATTTCAGCGGGAGGGCATGTATGTGGTAAGTTGGCAGAACGGGATCGATACGGAGCTCGTTCTCGCCGATGCCCTGGGCAAAAAGGCCGTGATGCGGGCAGTGGTTAACTACGGGTGCGGCCTTGTCAAACCCGGTCATGTAACAATGGCATTTCATCATCCGCCCCATTATATTCAGGAACTTGACCCATCGTCAAGGGACGCTACCATCGCGATTGCCGCAGCGCTTTCCAAGGGAGGTCTTGCAACCGAAAGGGTGGACGATATCGTTTCCAAGGTCTGGTACAAGGGAATTTTGAACTCCTGCATGAATCCGGTATGCGCGATAACAGGTTATACTATGTCCCAGGCAATGGGCGACCCGATCGTGCTTCAAGTTGTCGACGCCCTGGTCAAGGAATGCGTCAAGATTGCCAGGGCCAATGAAATTCAGCTCGGCTGGAATTTTTACAACGAGGCTATCGAATACATGAGCACCGCCGGCAATCATAAGCCTTCCATGCTCATCGATATTGAAAATAAGCGCAGAACCGAGGTGGATTTCATGAATGGAAAATTCATGGAGTATGGGCAGAAGGCAGGGATAGAAACGCCTTACAATACAATAATCCGCTCCCTGGTAAAGGCTCTTGAGCCCAAATAGGAAATAACCGAAATACAAGTCAGGAGGAATTATGGGAAAGGTTGCAATTATAGGTGTTGGGCAAAGTACCTTCGTCCGGAGTTATCCCGGATCGATCAGGGAGCTGGCCTTCGAGGGTTTTAAAGCTGCCCTCCAGGATGTCAAAATGAAAACCGCGGATATTGGCGCCTCTGTTATCTGTTCCGCTCCGGAATACGACAAGCAGCGCTCGCCAGCCGGTGTTCTGGCCGAATATCTCGGTCTTACCCCTCAGCCGACGTTTTATGTGGAAAGCCTCTGTTCGTCGAGCAGCATGGGTTTGAGAACGGCTTACGCGCTTGTTGCCTCCGGCCTGCACGATGTGGTGGCGGTAGTCGGTTTTCAAAAGATGTCGGAAATTTCGTCCGCTGAATCCCAGGAGCGAATGGGACGCGGCGCCGATATCCAGTGGGAAAGCCCGTTCGGAACGATGATGCCGGCTTACTATGCCATGCACGCCCAGGCGCACATGGCAAAATACGGGACAACCTCCGAGGATCTTGCCTTAATCCGAGTAAAATCCGGTACTTATGGGCAGGGGAACGAAAAGGCTGTCTATCGCAAAGGCGTGACCCTTGAGATGTTTTCCCAGCCTGGCAGTCCGATGGCGGGGCCCGTCGCCACCCCTCTGAGGGTGGGAGACTGCTGCGCCAATGCGGATGGCAGCTCCTGCGTGATTGTCGCCAATGAGGAAAAGGCCAGGGAGTTTTCCCAAAAACCCGTCTGGATCATGGGGCTTGGTTCGGCAACCGCATCGGTAAACATGGCGGGGCGTTCCTCCTTTTCCGGTCTTGCCGTCGCTCAGGCATCTGCGCAGCAGGCATACAAAATGGCCGGCGTCACCGCTCAGGATATCGACGTGGCGGAGGTTCACGACTGTTTTACCATTGCCGAGATGATGGCCTATGAAGACCTCGGTTTTGCAAAACCGGGAGAAGGTAAAGAGCTGATTAGGAGCGGGGAAACCTACAAGGAAGGAAGAATTCCGGTGAATGTGGATGGCGGTCTGCTCTCCAAAGGCCACCCCATCGGCGCGACAGGCGGTTCCCAGATAAGGACGATTGTTCTGCAATTGAGAGGCGAGGCAGGGGGAATGCAGGTAAAGGATCCTGAGATTGGTCTTGTACATAACATAGGCGGCGTTGGTCTTTATGGGAACGTCACTATTCTGGGGAGGTAGAAATGAGCGACAAAAAAGAGGTAGATGCACGCTTCAAAAAATTCGGGACGGTAAGCTTCACCGCGCTTACAAAAACCAATGACTTTATCACTTACCTGGGAGAGGGCAAGATCATGGGTACTAAATGCCGGGAATGCGGCATGGTATTCTTCCCGCCCCGTGCAGACTGCTACAGCTGTCTTTCCGGCGACATGGAATGGTTCCCCGTTGCCGGAACGGGCAAGCTTCTTACCTACAGCAAGCTTCAGTATGCCCCGGTCGGGTTCGAGGGGGATCTCCCTTACTCTATCGCGGTTCTGGATTACGGCGCCTATAAGGTTTTCGGACGGATTGCCGGTGATGTTCCCGAAGATCAGATAAAAGTGGGAATGGAGATGAAGGCCGAGGCGAACAATCTGCCGAACGGCCAGATAAATTACGTCTTTCGCAAGATTTGAAGGCCTGCTCGCGGGGTTTCCGGCATAATCTGACGGGGGGGGCTCCGCTTCATTGCGGAGTTTGGAAGGGGCAAAATAGACGGGAGCAGGTTGTGCCAGGGGCATAATACAGTTATGGAACAAGGGTTGTTGCGATAAAAATCTCGCAGGGGGGTGCGGGGATTGCGGACGGGTAAGTGTCGTCGCTTCCACTGCGGACAGTCGAAATCGAGTGGGCATTGCGCGCGAGTGTTGCATGCCGAAAAAGATTGCGGCCCAGCGATGATAAGTATGCAATTATTATCGACAATATGAAGGAGGTTTATCCCGGGCTTGATCTTTTTCGGGAACATCGCCTTCTGCAAAAATTCAACATTGGCGATAATTCAGACGAGCTCAGGGGGATGATTGCCGCGTCATTCAAATAGTGTTATCTCTCCCCCATCTCCTTTCCCCGGCATAAAAGATACGCCGACATATCTGCCTGTCTACAATCCCCATCTTTGTACCGGTTATCTCCAAGCGGGGATTAGCTCCACTCTGGTTCGGGATTATCTTCACGGTAAACAGGGAAATGGCCGGCAGCGCCCCGGCCCGCTGCGGGAGAAACTTGCTGCCGAGGGCAAGAAGCTTACATAAAAACCGGCAAATGCTGGTACGATTATCCATCCGGCGAGAAGAAGCCGCGCCCCGATGCGGATTTTTAGGGATTGAGGTTCAAGGATGAATGAGGTCGTAATAGTCGATATTGCCAGAAGCGCGATTGGCAGACAGGGCGGGACCATCAGGGATATTACGTTTATGGAGCTGCTCAGGCAGACGGCAGGGGCCCTAGTGGATAGAAATGCGGCAAGGATAAAGCCGGATGTTTACGATTATGTAATAATGGGGCATGTAAAGCAGAGCACAAGCGCTGCGAACACGGCGCGCAATCTGGTCTTTGCGATCGGGCTTCCCGAGGAGACGCCGGCCTTTACCGGCACGATCGCCTGCGCCTCGGGGATGCTTTCGTTAATCGAAGGGTACGAATTCATCAAAAACGGTTTTGCCGATGTTATTCTGGCGGGAGGCGTAGAGTGGATGAGCGGGGGAGAGTTTTTTCTCGCGGATATGGACAACCACGCCTTCGGAAATGGCGACGTAAAGCTGCTCGACTCCATAACGGCCGGGGGGCCGGGGGCGGCGCCCGTAGAGCGCTACGGTTATATGCCGATGGGGATAACGGCGGAGAATCTTGTGGAAATCCATAATATATCACGCGAAGAGCAGGATGCCTTTTCCCTCCGCAGTCAAAAACTGGCGGTTGCGGCGATCGATCGGGGGGATTTCCGCGCGGAAATAATTCCCGTCCGGTATAAGAAAGTGGACGGAAGCGAGGACATCTTTGCCGTTGACGAGTTTCCGCGCCGGGACTCGACACTGGAAGGTTTGGCAAGGCTCAAGCCCGTTTTCAAAAAAGACGGAACGGTAACGGCGGGGAGTTCTTCCGGAAGAAACGACGGGGCGGCGGCGGCAATCATAATGTCCGGACGGAAGGCCCAAGAGTTGGGGGTAAAGCCGCGGGCGCGGATCGTTGCCTGCGGCGTCGCCGGTGTAGACCCGCGCATTATGGGCAGGGGGCCCGTCCCGGCGACGACGATTGCCCTCAGGAAGGCCGGTTTGGAATTTGCCGACCTCGATATAGTCGAGTTGAATGAGGCCTTTGCGGCGCAAAGCCTTGCCGTCATGAGGGAGTGGAAAGAGATGTACGGAGTAGATGACAGGTGGCTTGAGGAAAGGGTTAATATCTGGGGCGGCGCCATTTCCCTGGGACATCCGCTGGGTGCAAGCGGCTGCATAATAACCACAAAATTACTTTACGGTCTTGAGAGAACCGGGGGGCGCTATGGGCTTGCCACCCTCTGCTGCGGTGGTGGTATAGGCGGGGCGCTGATCATTGAGCGCAAGTCCGGCCGGCGAGAGTAAGGTCAGCCAGGAGAAGTCAATTGAATGAGGTATTTTTTGCAAGTGCAAAAAGAGCCCCGATAGGCAAATATCTGGGTTCTCTGAAAACTGTCCGTATTCAGGATCTGGCGGCGTTGACCATGAAGGCCGCAATAGACGAGGCGGGAATCGATTCCGGTGAGCTCGACATGAGCATTTACAGCCAGTCGCTGCAGAGCAGCCTGCCGGCGAATGTCGGCCGACACGCCTGGACGCTGGCCGGCTTGAGCGAGTCGCCGGCAGGATACACTCTCAACGCCCTTTGCGCGGGCGCCCTGCAGGCAGTGATCAGTGGGTTCAACAAGATTGTCGGGGAGGAATACGGCGGAATGCTTGTAGGGGGCGTCGATAGCTACAGCATGTCCCAGTATTACATCTTTCACCCCCGGTATCGGATAGATCCGGGGGGGCCCTGCTTTCATGATCCCAAGACGGAGGTTGAGACAAACGCCCAACCCCGCAAGAGATATGGGGAGCTTACGGCAGCCGTTCTTGCCGATGGGATTGCCGTCCGCTGCGGGTTTTCCAAAAAAGATTTGGACTTGCATGTTTGGGACGATTGTCAGAGGCGTCTCGCGGCGGTTGCTGCCGGGAAAATATCCGGGGAGATTGTGCCGGTAACGGTAAAGAACAACGCGAAAGATTATTCAGTTGCAGTTGATGATTTTGCCGGGACCGCGACACTGGGCGAGCTGGCAACGCTGCCGCCTGTCAGGGAAGGTGGATATGCGACGAGGGCAAGTCTGGCGCCATGGGCAGATGGAGCGATGTCGCTTGTAATGCTTTCGGGAAAGAGGATTGGGGAACTGGGGTGCAAACCGCTGGCCAAAATGCTTGGCTTCGGGATTGCGGCCGGCAGTCCTCTCCTTCCGGATAAAACTGCGGTGCGTTCGATAAACAAGGCCCTTGCCATGTGCAAGCTCGATATGGAAGATATCGACTTTTTTGATATTCACTCTCCGTCGGCGGCCTTCGCTCTTGCCGTGGAAAATGGGCTGGGTGGCGCTGTTGCAGACAGAATAAATGTGGACGGAAGCAGTCTTTCCACCGGTCATGCCGGGGCGGCGACCGGCGGGATCATGGCCGGTTGTCTGATAAGGAGATTGAATGCGCAAAAAGGTCGGCGGGGACTGGTAAATGTCAGCGCCCTTGGCGGACAGTCACTTTCCATCATTGTTGAGCGCGCATGAAAAAATAGCGATTTTCGTTGGGCAGGCTCTCCTTGCTGCACGAGGGGAAAATAGACGATATTTGTATTTTAAAAAGCGGAGGATTGTGGTAATGCCCCCGGGTGGAAGCCTTGTTGGATTTTGCAGATGTGTCTGAGGTTCTCCCGTTTAGCCGGTTGATCTTTTTCGCTGATGTCAGGAGGGGCGCCGCCGAATTTTTTCTCTGGGACAGACCGCCCGCAGGGCTCGGGTCGCTAATAAACTGTAGAAAAGGAGATTGGAAATGGACTTTGGATTATCGGAAGAGCTGGTTATGCTAAGAGATACGGTACGGTCTTTCGCGGCGGAGAAAATTGCCCCGTTTGCGGATGAGTGGGATGTTAATCACTATTTCCCCTACAAGGAAGTTATAAAGCCGATGGGGGATATGGGGCTGTTCGGCACGGTTATCCCGGAGGAGTACGGCGGTAACAACATGGGATGGCTGGCGGCGATGATTATTACGGAAGAGATTGCCCGTGCGTCGAGTTCACTGCGTGTTCAGATAAACATGCAGGAGCTGGGCTGCGCCTTTACCATTTACCGCTACGGCTCGGAGGAACTAAAAAAGAAATACATCAACAAACTTGTGACGGCCGAAACCCTGGGGGCATTTGCCATTACCGAGCCTCAGGCGGGCTCCGACGTCATGGCGATCAGGTCAACGGCAGAGGACAAGGGAGACCACTGGCTTCTCAACGGCACGAAGACCTGGATCTCGAACGCGACAATTGGCGGAGTAAATATCTTTTATGCGTACACGGATCGTGCCGCCAAGGGCAGAGGGTTGTCCGCCTTTGTTGTCGAACTGGACAATTTCAACGACATAACCGTAACCGATCTGGACAAGCTGGGGTCGCGTTCTTCTCCAACCGGAGAGATCATCCTGGAAAATACCCGGGTGCCGAAGGAGAACATCTTGGGGAAGCCGGGAGACGGTGCCAAGATTGTCTTCAGTTCCCTGGCCCAGTCGCGGCTTTCGGCGGCAGCCGGCGGGATTGGGCTGGCGCAGGCCTGTCTCGATGTAATTACGAAATACGCTATGGAACGGGAGCAGTTTGGACAGCCGATCGGCAATTTTCAGATGAATCAGGATCTGATCGCGCAACTTGTTGCCGAAACTGAAGCTGCCCGGTACATGGTTTATCGAGCTGCCTGGCAGAAGGATCAGGGCGATTTGAACAACAATCAGGAAGTGGCCTTGGCAAAATATCTGGCCGGCGAGCTTGCCTACAAGGCGTCGCAGTACGCGATGCGGATCCTTGGCGCCTATGGATATTCAACCGAGTATCCCGTTGCCCGTTTTTACCGCGATGCGCCCACCTATGCGATGGTGGAGGGCTCGGCCAATGTCTGCAAGTTCATCCTGGCTCAGGATCAATTGGGAATTCGCAAGGCAAACCGCTGATTTTGAGCGGTCGTTCTTCTTGGATTTCGTAAGCAAGCAGGTGACGGACTCCGCGTTGCGTCGGGCTCAAAGAATCATACTTTTGGGGAGGAGAGATAATAATGAAGCCATATTTTGAAAAAATGGACGATTTCGGCAAACCGCTTCGTCCGGCGCAGATAGAAAGAATGAAGGAAAGCGCCGCACAGGCCGAGGCGGTTATGGCGAAGATCGATGAAGAGGCCGAGCGGATTAAAAACTATGGCCTGCCGGTGGAAAAGGTTCATCAACGTGGGGAGATGACGATCTGGGAGAGGATAGAATATGTCGTTTACAGAGGGACCTTTTGTCCGCTGCATACGATTTTTGATCCTGGCCATGAGACATCGGGCAGCACGAACATAGTAGATGGTCTGGCGAGAATTTCCGGTAAGTGGTGCGTTCTGGTCGGGTTCAACAACAAATGGATGGCCGGGGCATGGATCGCCGGACAGTCCGATAACATGCTTCTCGTAACCGATCTTGCCAAGAACCTTAACCTGCCCCTGGTCTGGCTGGTGAACTGCTCTGGCGTGAATTTGCCGGAACAGGAAAAGGTTTATGCGGGCCGCCGGGGCGGAGGGACCACCTTTTATCGCCATGCGGAGCTGGAGCAGATGGGAATCCCGGTTCTGGCGGGTATTTATGGAACTAATCCGGCGGGCGGCGGCTATCAGGGAATCAGCCCGACTATTCTACTTGCCCACAAGAATGCCAATATCGCCGTCGGCGGCGGGGGGATTGTCAGCGGAATGAGTCCAAAGGGTTCTTTTGACGAAGAGGGGGCGGAGGCGCTGATCGAGGCGACAAGGCACTTCAAGGAGGTGCCGCCGGGCAGTGCTAAGATTCATTACGATTCGACGGGATTTTTTACCGCCGTCTTTGAGAGTGAAACGGAGGTTCTTGATGCCCTGAAGGGGTATATGGCGGAAATGCCGGCTTATAATCCCCGGTTTTTCCGGGTAGCTCAGCCTGCCGAGCCAAAGTTCAGTCCGGATGAAATCACCTCTCTTGTCCCGATGAATCAGAAGGCGGGATACGATTTCGACAATGTTCTCGCACGTCTTGTCGATAATTCCGAGCATCTGGAGTTTCGCCCCGGTTATGGCCCCGAGGTTTATACGGGGCTCGTCAAGGTGGATGGATTTCTGCTCGGGGTGATCGGCAACCGCCAGGGACTGCTCCCCAATTATCCGGAGTATACAAACCAGTATATCGGTGTGGGCGGCAAGCTTTACCGCCAGGGTCTGATCAAGATGAATGAGTTTGTAACCCAGTGCGGCAGGGATCGCGTGCCGATTGTCTGGTTTCAGGATACATCGGGAATCGATGTTGGGGATACGGCGGAAAAGGCGGAACTTCTGGGCTTGGGGCAGTCTCTTAACTATTCGATAGAGCAAACTGAGGTGCCGATGCTGCTGGTGGTGCTGCGCAAGGGGACGGCGGCGGCCCATTACGTTATGGGGGGGCCGACGGCAAACAACAACAATGCCTTTACGCTGGGCGTTCCGTCCACGGAAATAGACGTCATGCACGGAGAAACAGCGGCCGCGGCGAGTTATGCCCGCCGGCTGGTCAAGGAAAAAGACGCCGGCCGCCCGCTCGGACCGGTGATCGACAAGATGAACGAGATGGTCAAGCATTATGAAGAAACCTCCCGGCCTTTTTACTGTGCCAAGGCGGGTTTTGTTGACGAGGTGGTGCGCTTCGGGGAGCTTCGCCGCTACATGGTGGCCTTTGCCAACGGCGCCTATCAGAATCCGCGCTCCATTTGTCCGCGTCACCACATGATGCTGCCCCGGTTGATCCGGGCGCAGGTTGTAACGGGGCTGCCCCGACCGGTCTGATTGATTCTCTGCAAGATTCGCCTTTTCCCCCTTCCAGCCGGAAGGGGGAAAATAATTGACAAAGAGCTTTGTCTCAGAAGTATCTATTATAGAGGGGGAAAACTGTATGGGTAACTTAACGTTTGGGGTCACGATGCTTGTCTGTGGGATGGGGGGGACGATTGTTGTTCTCTGGCTAATGAGTCTGGTTATGGCTCTTCTGGGGAAGCTTTTCCCGGAAAAGCCCGCTAAAAAGGAGGCATAGGCGATGGTAGACGCGATTATGAATGGGCTGGGCGGCCTTACCGTCGGATTTCAGATGCTTGCCGTCGATTGGCGCAATACCGTAATGATTTTGGTAGGTTTTGTCTTGTTGTATCTTGGTATTAAAAAGGACTGCGAGCCGCTGCTGCTGGTCCCGATCGGATTTGGCTGCATTCTGGTCAATATCCCCCTTTCCGATGTGATGAGTCAGGAAGGATTTATCAAGTCTTTGTACAATGCCGGGATCGTAACGGAACTCTTCCCGCTTCTGATCTTCATCGGTATTGGGGCGATGACTGATTTCGGTCCTGTGCTTGCCCAGCCTTCGACCTTCCTGCTGGGTGCTGCCGGGCAGTTCGGGATTTTTTTGACGCTGCTGCTGGCGCTGGCGCTCGGATTTCCACAATTGGATGCGGTTTCGATCGGGATTATCGGCGCCTGCGATGGGCCGACGGCTATTTATGTCACTTCAAAATATGCCCCGCACCTGCTGGGGGCTGTGTCCGTCGCGGCCTATTCGTACATGTCGCTGGTGCCTATTCTGCAACCGCCGATCATGAGACTGCTTACTACCAAAAAAGAGCGGGAAATTGTCATGAAGTCCGTTGCCAAACCGGTCTCCAAGACGACAAAAATGCTCTTTCCTCTCGTTATAACGATCCTCGGCGGCATTATCGCCCCTAAGGGGCTGCCTTTGCTCGGAACGATCATGCTTGGCAACCTGATGCGGGAATCCGGAGTGGTAAGCCGTCTTACCAAGGCCTCGGAGAATGAAATAGCCAATATCGTAACGCTCTTTCTCGGTCTCACGATCGGTGCGACAATGGTCGGCAGCGCCTTCATCAGAACCGAGACACTCATCATTTTGGCGCTCGGATTTTTGGCAATTTGCCTTGATACCGTGTGTGGCGTCCTGTTCGGCAAGCTGATGAGCGTTGCGACGGGGGGAAAGGTCAATCCGCTGATCGGCGCGGCCGGCATCTCCGCATTTCCGATGGCCGCACGCGTTGTCCAGCGCGAAGGCGCCAAGTGGAATAAAAAGAGCTATCTCCTGATGCACGCGATGGGCGCCAACGCCGGCGGCCAGATCGGCTCGGTTGTCGCTGCGGCGGTTATGCTGTCGGTGCTTGCGGGCATGGGAATAATTCGCTGAGCCAGCCGGAGGAACTTTCTTTTCCTCCGGATAGCGGCTTTAAATACAACTCAACCTGTCACTCTTCCGTGGTGGAAGTGTGACAGGTTGAGTTGACGTTTCGAAGGAAGAACAATTTTGAGGATAAAAAATGGGGCGCCGGGAGATCTTCCCGGACGCTACTTTTCCTTGATGCGTGCCGCCAGAATGTCGGCAACGTGTTTCATCTGAATACCCGGAAGCTGCTTGTCAACCCCTCCCTGCAACTGAACCATGCAGCCGGAACAGGCACAGGCGACGATCTCGGCGCCGGTATCCTTTATGTTTTTCATCTTCTGATCCAGAATCCTCATCGAAAGCTCCACATATTTCAGCCCGAAGACGCCCGACATGCCGCAGCATTTGTCTGAATCCCTCATTTCGCGCAGTTCGCAGCCGGCGGCCGCGATCAGTTTCCGAGGGGCCTCGGAAACTCCGAGTACGCGCTTAAGATGGCAGGAGTCGTGGTAGGTAACCGCCGGGCCACCGGACGCCTTATTCAGCCGCCCCGCCTTTTCATATTCAGCCGCCACAAAACTGCTGAACTCACGAACTTTTCCGGAAAGAGTGGCTGCCCTGTCCCGCCATTCGGGGTTTTCTTGCAACAGTTCGCCGTAACTTTCGAGGGTTTCGACGCAGGTCGGGCAGCCGGAGACAATCACATCGGTCTGTTCGGCATCTAATGCCTTGACGTTGAGCAGGGCGATCTTTTTGGCAGTTTCGATATCTCCAGTCGCGCTGACTGGCTTCCCACAGCAGCTTTGTCCAAGCGGAAAGACTACTTCGTACCCCAAATCTGCGAGTACCCGGATAATCGCCTCCCCTGTCTCCGGAAGGACGAAGTCCATCGTGCAGCCGCTGAAGAAGGCGGCCTTTCCCCTTGGGTGATCCGGCTTTCTTGTGACGGTTGTTACACGATCGCGCAGGGGTTTTTCGGCAATCGTCGGCAGGCTCCGGTCCTTTGCCAGGCCTGAGAAAAACAGCGGCAGATGGCGGATGAGCGTCTTGTTTTTCCCTGAGGCAAAGGGTTTCATTGCCAAGGAGGCGGCCCGCAAGAGGGAGTGGAAGATCTTGCGGTTGGTCATGACGTTTTCGAAAAGCTGTCTGGTCACGAACGGCAGGCCATGCGCCTTCACCGCCCGCACTCTCAGTTCCTCGATGAGCCCGGGGATGTCTATCTTGCCGGGGCAGACCTCCACACACCGGCGACAGCCGATGCAAAGCTCATGAAACTTTTCGAAATCGGCCATGCCGCTGGTCATTGCCGTCAGAATCGCCCCGATGCCGCCGGCATAGGTATGGCCGCCGTACACATGACCGCCGACGATCGTATAAACCGGGCAGACATTCAGGCAGGAGCCGCAGCGAACGCACTGGTAAACCTCTTTGAAGCTTTTGTCCTTTGCGGATTTCAGGCGGTTGTTGTCGAGGAGGATGATGTGCATTTCCCGTGTTTCTTCAACCCAGCGGTTTTCCCTATGGACCATCATCGGCGATGGACCACCGATAAAGGATGTGTAGCTTGTCATGATTTGGCCAGTCGCGCCCCGCGGCAGCAGTTTGATAATCAGGCCCGCGTCGGTCATTTTGGGGAGCAGCTTTTCATAGCCCATGACGACCACGTGGATGCGGGGGAGGGTGGTCGCAAAGCGGGCGTTTCCCTCGTTGGTGATAAGCCCGATCGCGCCGTTTTCGGCGATGCCGAAATTGGCCCCGGTTATCCCCATGTCGGCATTGAGAAATTCCTGACGAAGATGCTCGCGGGCGGATTTGATCATAAACGGGATGTCCGGGGGCAGCTCCCGACCCATCTCTTTGGAGAAAAGTTCGGCGACTTGGAAACGGCTCAAATGAATAGCAGGGATAACCATATGCGAGGGGCGGTGGCCGGCGAGGTCAATGATCCATTCCCCCATGTCCGATTCGCAGACGTGCATGCCGTTTTTTCTGAGATAGGGGCTCAAATCTATCTCCTCGGACGCCATCGACTTCGATTTAATGATCCTTTTGACGTCATGTTTTTTGCAAAGATCGACGATATAGCGCTTAACCTCATCTCCGTTCTTTGCCCGAAAGACGCTTACCCCCCGCTTTGTTGCCTCCGCCTCGAATTGAGCGGCTATTTCCTCGATCCGGTCAACGGTAGAGGCCTTCACTTCTCTGATTGCCTCGCGCAGGGCTTCCACGTCCCCCGCGTTTTCCAGTGCGGCGGCCCTTGTTGCCGGGTACCGTTCGGCAAATTTTCCGAGATTGGCACGCAACGGCCCCTCCTGGATCTTCTCACGTATCTCCCTTTGTATATTGCGTTTTATCTCGCTCATTGTGTGTTTCCCCCTTCTTCAGGACATTCGTCTACGGCGATTATCACCAGACGAACCGGCCCATGCACACCGATTGTCAATACCACCTCAATGTCCGCCGTGCGGCTTGGCCCAGTTATGAAGGTAACGTAGCCACGCTCGAAGGCTCTGGAAAGGATTGCAAAGGCTTCGCTGATCCCCGGAACGATGAGATTGCTGTCAAGCAAGACGACATGAACAGGGGGAAGGGTGGAAACAAGGCGGCTTTCTATTGAATATGAGTCCTGGCAGACACTGCCGCTTTCCGCTATTCCGAACTCCCCGCCGGAGATGCCGATATCCGCCGTTGGTGCGTGGGCGGCGATATCCGCCTGAACATTGTAGAATTCAATTCCGGCAGCGGTAAAAGCGCCCTTTAGCCCTGCTTCATTAAGTAAGAAGCTCTCGGTGGAGACAACCTTGCGGGCGCCGGCTTGTCCGGAAAGCGCTAAAATGAGCGCGGCTGCTTCCCGCAGTGTCTTTACCCGGAATACCTCGGCTGCCGCCGCCTTTGCCCTTTTCTCGAATTCGGGAAAGAGGTGCGCCCCGTCTCCTCCGGCGGGAAGATGCCTATTCCACTCTGAACTTGTTTTTTTCATTCTTTGGAGCCTCCTGGGACTAAGCGGTGAGGGGTTAACATTTCTGGAGGTCAGGGGACATAATCTTCAATTACGGACCGACCGGGAATTTGTATCATGTTTGTTCTGGTATTAATTACCATCTTGTTGTCCAGTTTGTGAACACCTCAAACTTTTCCACGGAACCAAGCCCTTCCAGAAGCGATGTAACCCCCGTCTTGATCGGGCTTGCTTGTAGCAATACCCGATCAAAAAGGCAAGGAGAACAGGGGATCCCAAGTCCACCGCCAACTTTTAGCAAATCTTGTGAGGACAGTTGTTTGCCGACAATTTTCTTTCACCTCGCCATGCAAAGATGAATGCCCTTTGTGTCGTAAATTCAGCCAACGTCAAAAGTTGATGGTGGATCAGGGGAGATTCTTCGGGCTTGACAAAAGTTTGATTATTCTATAGAACCCGGCCCTCTATAAGATCTTGGTGGATCAGAGGAAGGGGGTGCGAAGCCCCCGCTGCCCCGCAGCCGTGAAGGGAACGAAAGCCCATTATGCCACTCTTGCGAGAAAGTCGCGGGGGGAAGGCGGGTGATTAGGAGGCCCGAAGCCGGAAAACCGATTCGCCAGTATTATTCTCGCGGGAGGATGATCTTGTCACACAGGGAGTCACATTTGACCCTGAAAAGAGTATTCAGGGTCTCTATCTTTTTGCTTGCCGTTCTGGCGGCCGTCTTTCTGCTTGCCCTTTTTGCCGGGCCGACGCCGTTTGACGTTTCCGCGGTTTTTAAAGGGATTCTTTCCATCTTTCCCTTTGCCGGGGAACGTGCCCAACTGTCGGAAGCAGAGCAGGCAATCCTTTTTTCCATCCGCATCCCCAGGATAGTTTTTGCCGGCATTGTGGGCGCTTCCCTGTCCTGTTCGGGCGCCGTTTTTCAAGGTATCTTGCGCAATCCCCTTGCCGATCCATATATTCTCGGAGTTTCTGGCGGCGCCGCTACCGGCGCCATTGTTGCCATCGTATTCGGACTGGATTCCCTGCCGTTTGGTGTGACTGCGGTTGCCTTTATCGGCGGCATTTTCTCGATTCTTCTGGTATGGGGACTTGCCGGATCCTCCGCCGAACTCCGAACGGACAGGATTCTTCTTTCCGGGGTGATCGTCAATGCCTTCTTTTCCGCCCTGATCATGTTTCTTGTTGCGGTTGCAGGGAACGATCGATTGCAAGGCGTCATCTTCTGGCTGATGGGAGATTTGGGGATGGCGGAAAAAAAGGACATCATCCTTGCGGTGCTGTTTATGATCGCCGGCTTCATCGTGATGTTCTTTTACGCCCGGGATCTCAATGTCATGCTTGCCGGCGAGGACACAGCCCTGCAATTGGGGATTAATGTAAAAAAAACAAGAGTGGCAATGCTTTTGGCGGCATCACTCGTTACTGCGAGTGCGGTGGCGATGAGCGGTATAATCGGTTTCGTCGGGCTGATCATTCCCCACATTGCGAGGATGCTTTTTGGTTCCGATAACCGACTCCTGCTGCCCGCGTCCCTGCTCTCCGGCGGGACATTCCTGATTGTCGCCGACGCGATCGCCCGCACCGTCATTGCCCCCTCCGAGCTGCCGGTAGGTGTGATCACCGCCCTTTGCGGCGCCCCCTACTTCGCCTATCTGATGAAGAGGTCGAAATAGCGATGGAGATGCTGGAAATTGCAGGGGTAAGCTTCAAATATGGCGAAAGCTGGGTTTTAAGGGATATCAGTCTGAAGGTGCGAAAGGGCGAGTTTTGGGGAATTTTAGGGCCGAACGGTGCTGGGAAAACGACTCTGATGAACCTGATCGACGGAATAATCCAGCCGTGGAAAGGCGTGATAAGAGTCGGGGGTAAACCCGTCAGCGGGATGAAACGAAGGGAAATTGCGAAGCTGATAGCGGTCGTTCCGCAGGACGCGGCGCTGGTTTTTCCGATGACAGTTGAAGAGGTTGTTCTTATGGGAAGAACCCCTCACTTCGGAAAATTTGAATTTGAATCCAAAAAAGATCTGGATGTTGCCAGGACGGCTATGGAAGCGACGGATATACTGCCTCTGTCAGCGCGGTTGATCCAGTCACTGAGTGGGGGAGAGAGGCAGCGGGTGTTACTCGCCCGGGCGCTGGCGCAGCAGCCTGACGTTCTTTTGCTTGATGAGCCCACCTCTTCGTTAGATATAGCGCACCAGCTCGGCGCCTTCGAGATGATCCGCTCGCTCAGCGGGGCTGCCGGACTTACCGTCTTGGCTGCCACGCATGATATGAATCTTGCTTCGCTCTACTGCGACCGGATCGCCCTTTTGCATGAGGGGAATTTTTATTCTCGGGGGACGTCTGAGGAGGCTCTGACCGAAAAAGGGATCAAAGAGGTTTACGGGGTCAACGTTTTTGTT
>Ga0172371_10003274_pt1 | contig 25227 bp, 13 predicted proteins | sample Lak12m_FD_114543 | JGI IMG/M metagenome (GOLD analysis project Ga0172371, IMG submission 114543) | Freshwater microbial communities from Kabuno Bay, South-Kivu, Congo - kab_022012_12m | ecosystem: Environmental > Aquatic > Freshwater > Lake | place: Democratic Republic of the Congo: South-Kivu... | reverse complement strand
TAATGAATTAAGGTCCAAAGTAACTGCACTTAAATCTGCGCCATTTACTCTTATAAGTCCATCATTATCGTATCCTGTATCGTAGATATAATAATTTTCACCACCAATTACTAATTCATTTTGCACACTCATAGGTTGGTAATAATAAATTCCATCTTCACTTACACCGGGATAGTAATATACATCTGCATTAATATCAACAGTCAATGAATCAGCTTTTCCGCCATTATTGAGTATATGCCCGCCATTAATATTAAGGTCATTATTTAAATACAAATTAAGGTTTTGTATCATATTGTAAATAGCTGATGATCCCGCATAATAAGCAATTGATGCTTCACTTTCAACAGTAGTAACTTCTTCGTCATTTGTAAAATACATATTACAATTTGTCACATTAGTTTGATTTGCGCCTCCTACACCACCCTGCATTTTTAGTAAATACATATCCTCAGGAATGTTACTTTGGTCATAGTAATAATTTAAAGTGCTAATATTAAAATCATCAAAATATACCCCCGTAATCTCGCCAGGGTCGGCTTTCTCAAAATAAACATTACTAAAGTTTATATCCATGGTTTCAACATCTGGATATACATCGCCTGCGGCTTCCAAGTATATTCCATAAACTTGATCAAAATATATATTTGCATCATATAGCTTGTATTCTTCAAAATCAAGAGTATTCAACAAATAATTATAGGCAAGAGTGCTGCCATTCATATTGATATTAAAATCCCCTAATGATATTGAACCTACATTATCCACACTGTCAGATCTATTGACAAAAAAGTAACTATAATCCATCACATCAAAATTAGAACCACAAAAATTAATGTCTAAACTATTAGGACCATCACTAGTAGGAGCATATCGAATAAATGTTTGAGATTCACTTCGCATATCATTACTCGTTATGTAGAGTGTATTATCCAAACAGATTGTAGCACTATTCACCGATGTTTGATAAAAATCAAATACTATTCCTTCATCATGAGGATTAAAATAAGGATATTGAAAATCAAATCCGCCAACAAAAGAATTAAAATCAGAAATATTTAAACCTGATACATTTATACTTTCAATATTGCTATCGTTTGCAACAAATAGCATACTTCCATCTTGTAAATTGAAGTCTGCTTCCGAATAAGGGCCTATTGCCCCTAGATTAAGAGTTAATTCTGAATCCAATGCATTATCAAAATAAAATACCTCTCCATTGTATATTGTAACATTTGAATCAATCAAATAAATTTGGTTGACATCTATACTATTTGTAAAGTGCATCAAAGAAACATCGTTGTCTATGATTACATTACAACTAACCAATGCAAGGTATGTTAATGAATTATTATCCATACGAAACAAAGAAAGCGAATCACCATTTGTGTCAATAGTGTAACCTGCACAATTTAGAAGGTATGAATTGTTAACGGATTCCCCTGACAAATTAAAATCAAAACAATCTCCCACAATAGTTATGTCATCACTTAAAAACGCAGAATCTTCTGGTGGTGGCCCCCAAGAAGTTAGGTTTTCATCATTTATAATACCGGGGCAAGAATCAAAAGATGGTGTTCCAAATGTCAAAGACAATAGGGAAACAAAAACAACAAAAAACACAATTTTATCAAAAAAGTACATAATATCACCACCCGGTATATAATCTATATTACCTATGGTGAGAATGTTTATATATTTTGCGTTAAGTTCCGCTAAAAAGTTATCTGGTCTAAAAAACTATCTACAACATATTGCGTTGGCAAAGATACCTCTGCTACCAAAAGCATGAAAGAACTAAAAAAAGGAATTAAGAAAAGACTGATTTTAGTAGCCTTTTTTCTTTCTCTTCATTTAGCTTCTGCAAAAGTTCTTTTGTGCCTAAAATTCTCTGTTCTTTTGTATCTCTTATTCTTGCATTAACTGTTTTTTCATTCTTTTCTTTTTCTCCAACAACAAGAATATAGTTAACAGCTTGGATCTCATGCTCTCTTATTTTTTTGTTCATTGAAATCTCTCTCAGATCTGCATTTGCTCTCAAACCTTCAGCAGAAAGTTTATCTGCAACTTCTTTTGCATAATCATTAAATACATCAGCAACAGGAACAACTGTTACTTGTATTGGACTAAGCCACATTGGAAATTTACCTGCAAAATGCTCTAAAAGTATTCCAAAGAATCTATCAGGAGAACCAATTATTGCTCTGTGTATCATTACTGGTGTTTTTTCAGCATTATCAGAATCTGTGTATTTTAATCCAAATCTCATAGGCATGTTAAAATCCAATTGTATTGTTGAAACTTGCCATTCCCTACCTAATGCATCTTTTATCATTATATCCATTTTTGGACCATAGAATGCAGCTTCACCCTCTGCTTCAACATACTTGACATTTTCCTCTATTAATATTGATCTTAAATTTGCTTCTGCATTATTCCAAATTTCATCAGTTCCCAAATATTTCTGCTTGTTCTTTGGATCTCTTAATGAAAGTCTTATCCAATAATTCATACCATATGTCTCAAGGGCTTTTTTAATTATCCCCAAAACATTTTTGAACTCTTGTTTTATTTGATCAGGTCTACAAAAACAATGGCCATCATCTTGAGCAAAACCTCTCAATCTTGTTAATCCTGAAAGCTCACCTGTTTTTTCATCTCTATAAAGATTAGCAAAATCAGAATACCTTAATGGTAAATCTCTATAACTCCTCATGTTTGATGCATAAATCTGAGTGTGCTGTGGACAGTTCATTGGTTTCAAGAAATATTCTTCATCTGAATAATGTGATCTCACCATCAACATGTCATCTTTGTATTTGTCATAATGTCCAGAGATCTTAAAAAGTTCTGCTTTGTTAATCTGTTGAGTGTGAACTTCTGTGTATCCAATTGCATTTTGTAACTCTCTCGAAAACTCTACAATCTGATTTCTTACAATATAACCTTTAGGAGTATACAAAGGCAACCCAGGGCCAACCAAATCCGAAAACACAAACAAATCAAGCTTCTGACCTAAAATCCTATGATCTCTTTTCTTTGCTTCTTCTAATCTTGTAATATGTTCTTTTAACTCTTCTCTACTAGGGAATGTTATTCCATAAAGTCTTGTTAACATTTTGTTTTTTGAATCGCCACGCCAATACGCACCAGAAATTTTTGTTAATTTAATTGCTTTAATGGCATCTGTTGATTTAACATGTGGGCCTCTACAAAGATCAACAAAACTTTCTTTGTCATCATAGTTTCCTTTTCCTATCCAATACAATCTTACTTCTTCATCTTTTGGTATTTCTCTAATTATCTCTTGCTTGTAAGTTTGTCCCAATTTTCCAAACAATTTTATTGCTTCATCTCTTTTCATTACAATTGTATTGAATGGAACTTTTTCCTTTGTGATTTTATGGAATTCTTCTTCTATTTTTCCTAAATCACTTTCTGCAATCTGAACATTGTCAAAGTCATAATAAAATCCATTTTCAATTGCTGGACCAATTGTTATTTGCACATTTGGATAAAGTTTTGCAACTGCATATGCTAAAATGTGAGCACTTGAATGCCAATAAACTTCTTTTCCTTCCTGCTTTGAAAAATCTAAATCTTTCACATCAATTAAATTACTCATCAAATATCACCTTTCTATAGAACTCGTAATCAATACAAAAATGTTGTTGTGGTAGTGGTGCATGTTGTGTGTGCTTTTTTATCAAAATTAGCAATTTTTGTTGGTTTTCTATGTCTACCATTCATAATACCACCACCTTTCTATTATATATTAATGGGAAAATATTTAAAAGAGTATCCCTGTTATATGTACCAAGGGTTTTGCTCAGCATAATGTGTGAATTTGATGTCTTGGTTATATAGACAATTTAGAGGATTATTAGAAAAAATGCCTTATGGCCAAAAGATTATTGATGGCATAAAGAAATCTGCGGCAACTTACACTGCGCATAACGTTGCACTCGGATTCGCAATTGGAGTTTTGTTTGGTACTTTGCCCACATTATTTGGAATTGAAATTATTATTGCTGCATTTGTTGCTGCGTTATTAAGAGCAAGTAAGGCAGCATCAATTTTAGGTGCACTTCTTGTTGTTAACCCTCTTGTTGGTCCTTTCTTCATGGCAACTAGTTTTTATATTGCCTCATTGTTTGGAACAATTCCTTACACCCCTAGTGGGATTTGGCACATGATAACACACTTAGAATTTGGAGCAACCTTGCTTTATTTTACTTTAGGTTATGCAATTGTTTCGATCACTACTGCAACTATTGCTTACATAGTAGTTTATTCATCGATAGAAAAATATCATAAAAGGATGTTAGAAAAACAGATAAAACAAAATTATAATCAAAAAGGATAATCATCTGTTCTCTTTTGGGCTCTACCTGTTTCTACTAGCGTACTATTTGTTCTTGATCATTAATAGAACTCCAATTATTACCAAAATCAAACCCAAAAATGGCTGTACTAAATTTAACGGTGGTGGCAAAAGCGGCATATATGTTCCAACACCCATACCTATCAAAAATAAACCTGCTTCATTACTCATTGTGAGACCTCCGATTATTGCGAAAGATTAGTTATATAAAGACAAATACATTTATATTGCTATTGATGGCTATTAAAATGTGGTAAGATGTTACAGCTTATAAAAGTTGCATTTCTAAACCTTATGAGAAGGAAAAGCAGAACAGTTTTAGCATTGCTTGGAATTTGTATAGGTATTGCAGCTCTAACTACTTTAATCGCATTAGTTGATGGTTTGAATGCAGATGCAACAGATCTAATTGGAAAGATGCAAGGTTTTATGGTTTGGGACAAATCTGTGCCTGATCAATCTATGAGTTTTATATCAGACTCTTATGAATCAAGAATTAAATCAATACCTGGTGTTAAAAGGGTTGTGCCTGAAATTTATCACACTGTGGGGAAAATAAACAATGAAACTGTGCCATATGGAATGGATGCTCCTGTTGTTACAGGTATTAATCCTGAAGACCTTGATTATTGTGCATACGCGAGTTTTATTGATAAGGTAACAAAAGGTAGGGAATTAAAATCTACTGATAAAAAGTCAATAATGATAACTGAAGATTTTTCTGATAAATACAAAAAAGGTGTTGGAGAATCAATTGATATTGATGGAACTAAATTTAAAATAATTGGAATTATGAAATTAGAAACTAGTATGGCTGGCAATCCAATCATTATGACTTTAGATGATTCAAGAGATCTTTATAATATTGATAATGACAAAATAAGTTCATATTATGTACATCCAATAAATCCAGATAATTCAAAGAATCTAAGCAAATTAATGGAATTCAAGTTTGATAAGTTACAAGCAATGGGACAACAAGAAATGATGGAACAAATGGGAGAACTTTTAGATAATCTGAAACTTTTTGCAATAATTGTTTCAATTGTTTCAGCAATTGTTGCGGGTATTGGTGTTATTAACACAATGTTAATGTCAGTAATGGAAAGAACAAAAGAAATCGGAACATTAAAAGCAGTTGGTTGGACAAAGGAAAACATAATGTTAGTAATTCTTATGGAATCTGTTTTTATTGGAGTAATTGGAAGCATCTTGGGAATTATTTTAGGATATTTTGTTGCAACAACAATTGGAGCTCAATTTGATTTTACAACATTAGTTTCCTTAAACTTGATTATACAAAACTTTTTGTTTGGTATCCTTTTAGGAATAATTGGTGGAATTTACCCTGCTTGGATTGCAGCTAAAATGGATCCAGTAGATGCATTAAGAAGTAATTAAAAAACTTGCTTATAATCAAACCCTGTAAATGTATCTTTACCTTGTCTTATTATTAGTTCGTACAAATGTACACTTTTGTCTTTAACAATTTTATCAATTATCAACATTGCATCTGGAAATAATTTATTTTGTGAATGTAATTCATCAAATCTTTGTTTGTTTTCTAAACTATATTCGCCCTCTCTACTACTATGTATTAATTCTCCAGATGTATTATCAAACAAAACAACAAACTGAGTAAAATGCGCTAATGGATTGTCTGATTCAAATGTTTTTACATTAAAAATACTTATAATTTTTCCTTGACCATCTAAACCTGTTTCTTCTTTTAATTCTCTATTAGCCGCAGTTAATATTTCCTCGCCGAAATCTAATTTCGCACCAGGAAAACCATAAAATCCATAATATGGTTCTTTTAATCGATGATACAATAAGAACTTATCATCAGCCTTTACTACCAAAAGTAATGCAACAAATGGTTTTTGCCTTTTCTTGCCGGTTGCGCCATCAATATCTGATTCTAAATTCTTACCCTTTGTTGTCAATGAATAGCCATCATTTACTTTTTCTATTAGCCCTTCTTTTATCATTTCATTTAAATGATATGTAAACTTATTAGAAGGCATAGACTTATCTAAAAGCTCTGAAAACTTTGCTTCAGGATGATGTATCAAATAGTGAAATACTCTATCACGGACTTCTTTTTCCATACTATACTTTGGACAAAAAGAAATATAAAAAGATTTGCTCAAATTTTTTTGAGCAACAATTACTTCTTGATCAATTTTGGAACAGGAGGCAGTTTTTCTTGTACTTTCTTTAATGATTCTTCTCCTAAGGCCTTAACCTGTTTTAAATGTTCTGATTCCCTTATCTTTGATAAATTGTTCATTAACTTTATTACAAAGAATATTGTCAATGCTACAATCAAGAAATCAATCAATGTTGTAATAAATATTCCATATTTAATAACTGGTGCTCCTGCAGCTGTTGCTTCAGCTAATGTTGCATATGTCGTTTTCGAAAGATTAACATAAAGTTGTGAAAAGTCTGTGCCGCCTAAAAACAATCCTATTGGAGGCATTATTATATCATTAACTAATGAACTAACAACTTTATTAAACGCAGTTCCAATTACAATACCTACTGCCAAATCTATTGCATTTCCTTTTAATGCAAAATCCTTAAATTCCTGAATAAATCCCATCAAACCACCTATTTCTTAAACGGATTAATTACTTTTAATCCTTTAACCTTTTTGAAATCTGATTCATTTTCAGTATATATTGTGGTTATTCCATTTTCAATCATTGTTTGTGCCAACAAAGCATCAAAAAAATGTAGTTCTGACTCAGTACATATGTTAATTGCACCGGTAATTGTGTCAAAAGAATAGTATAAAATATTTGAATTAGTTCCTCTCAAATCATATACTATCGAACGAAGATGATCTGAGTTAAGATCTAACTTAAACTTATTTTGCATAACATTTGCAAATTCAGCTATATTTTGTATACTAAAATTGGCATTAACATCATTAAATGCATTTAACAATAGCTTGTAAGAAATTTCTTGCTTTTTTGGATCATCATAAACAAACGCATAGACAATTATATTAGTATCAACCAAATATTTTTCGGTCATAAATTTCATCCCTTGTCTTTGGAATTTTTCCTTTAACTTTTATTGGATTATCCATATAGTACTTTAAACGAGCAATGCTTTCCTCTTTGTCTTTTTTGCATTTTGACAAAGCCATTTCAATTGTTTTACTTAACGCATCCTTTCTACTACCAAAATTTTCCTCAGCCATCTTTCTTAACATAATTTCAGTATCATTACTCAAAGAAACGGTCAATACTCCCATAATCCACACCTCAAAACAATTAAATAAATAACTATTTAAATAGAAGATTATTTAAATATTTCGTTCTGCCTAGTTACATGTTTATATGCTGATTCAGCAGCAATTGCTCTCCATAAGAAGCTTTGGGAAAGCTTCGGCAAAGAAAGGTCGCAATTACTACCTAGTAACATATTTATATGCACTTTCAGCAGCAATTGCTCCCATTGCTGCAGCTGTTATTAATTGTTTCATATGGTTTAAACCATTTGTACAATCGCCCGCAGCAAACAAACCTTCAACATTTGTTGACATATCTTCTTTCACTTTGATAAAATCATTATCTGTCTCTACTTTCAAATCTTTGATTAATGTTGTTGTTGGAATTTGACCAATCTCAACAAAAATGCCATCTACTTCCAATTCTCTTTCTTTACCGGTACTAATATCTTCAATTATAAGTTTTTCTACTTTCAATTTGCCCTCAATTCTTTTAACCTTAGCATTGTAAATGCATTCACAATTATTTGTTTTAAGCTTTTCAACAACTGCAGGATGTGCTCTAAATTCTTCACGTCTGTGTATCAAATAAACCTTTGATGCAAACTGTAATAAATGCATTGCACCGCCACAAGCACTATTTCCGCCACCTATTATTGCAACGGTCTTTCCTTTGAAAAATGGAGCGTCACACGTCGTACAATAACTAACTCCCCGACCAAAGAATTTTTGCTCACCATCAACATTTAACTTTCTTCTTTTTGTACCGGTTGCTAAAATCAATGTTTTTGATAAAAGCGTTTCATTGTTAACTGTTGTTAACTCAAAGAGCTCTTTTTTCTTTTCAATCTTTACAATAGCTGTTGATTTTATTTGCCCACCTAATTTTAGATATTGATTTTTCATTTTTTCCATTAGTTCAACACCATTTATTTTTTCTTCGCCGGGCCAATTCTCGATATGTGGAATTTCTGATGCCAATCCACCAGGCTCTTCACCAACAATTAAAACATTCAAATTAAAACGTGTTGCATATATCCCTGCAGTATATCCCCCAGGACCTAAACCAATTATTATTAAATCCAAAATTTTTTCTTTCTCTGTTTTTGATTTCTTTTGCTCAGTTTGCATATTTTCACCTATCTGTATTATCAATAATTCTTCTTTATATAAATCCTTCTATTTTTCTTTCTTTCAAGCATTGTAGAGATTTCATTAAAAACATCTTCTGGAAGCAATCCCGTATTAACTGATTTGATAAAATTATAACTATCTATTGTTAAAAGCTCATCAAGTTTGCTCTTTGTTACAACATCTTGTATATGCTTAAATTTAGGTGTTCCTTTCACAGGTAGTTTGTAGCTCAGATCATTGTAAATTTTTAATGTTCCCAAACCACCATAAATGTTATCTATTTTTTCACGTTCAGCATATGCAAATATTTTTTCCTCAATTTCTGCAAGCTCTAATTTTAATTCGGCAATCTTATCGCTTTTTTCAAAATAATCCTTTGCTAAATTAACACCGTAGTCCTTTGAAAACTCTTCTAATCCCAATTGTTTTGTCTTAACAATGTGTTTCTTTTTCGGGCATAAAGATGCAAACTCACACCAATCACAAAGAATTGATTCTTTTGGAACAAATTCTTCTGCTTGCAATACCTCTATTTTATCAATCTGAGATTTAATAAAGTGTTTTAATGCTTCGTTTGATTCTGACTTAACCACTCTTATTTCTTTGTTAAATGCTAAGTAATGCCAAACCAATTCAACTCTCTTTGTTCCATTGTACTTGTCTTTCAAAGCTAATGCATACAAAGAAAGTTGCTTATCGTTCTTTATCTCATCTTCTGTTGGCAGAGTGTTTGATGTCTTATAATCATGTATTATTAAAACATCATCTTTCATTGCTAACCTATCAACGTATCCTTTTAATTTGTATTGACTATTGTTAAAAATATCAATTTCGACTTCTATTTCCAAGCCCAAAGTATAATCTTGGTCAAACGGACTGTACTTATCATAATAATCTTTCAAGTATTTTATTCCCATTTTTTTGTAATGATCAAAAGAATATTCAGATTTAACAATCTTTACAGAACTCTCTTTTTCGCCAACAACTGTTGTCCATCTATGCTTGTAATAATTTATTAATTGATCTTTTGTCAAAATCTTTTGATACTTTAGATCCTTGTACAATTTCTCCAAAGCATCATGAACCAAAGATCCCATTATTGCCTCAATAGAACTATCAAAATCTTTTGATTCTTTATCCAAATAACTAAATTTGTATTTTAACGGACATTGTTCAAATGTATTTAACCTTGAATATGAATAAACTACCATTTCAACACCAAATTATCATAAATCATTTGTGAATTTTCTGTATCTTTTACTATTCTTCACTTTTGATCTAACTAAATTAAGATATTTTTCAAAGTTTCCTCTACATGCCTTAAACTCTCTAATTGCAACCATCCTTCCCAAATAATTATTAATGCTACCATTTATATCTAGACCTACCATCGAATGTAATTGTCTTATTTTCAATTCTAAATAATCCATTAACCTAGAATTAGCCTTTGAGCTATAATGTGCCAAAATCTCAGATTCTGTTGCAATACCTGAATGCAATGCAAATGCCACTTCTAAATAACTCGCCATGAATTCTGAATCATAAAGTTTTTCATTTACCTCAAACACAGAATGTGTTATTTCATGAACCAAAGTCAATATATTTTCTACATCATCCCTAAAATGTAAATCTGGTCTTAACGCAATTCTGTGATACTTTCCAACTGTGTTTTCGTCAATATCTCTCTCAGAAATATACAATGCACCTAATGTTGTATTTTTTTCACCATAAGATTTTAATGCATTGATAAAACCAGCTCTATCATTTCTCTCTAAATAAAACTCTAGAGAATGCAAATGCTGATTTGTTTGAATATACCTTGAAATTAGTGGCATATCTGTACTGAATGTGTTAAAATTATCTAATAAAAATTTAAATGGATTTCCTCGCATTGTATCTAATATTTCGCTTATCTCACGGTTTTCCACTTCAACACCGATTTGTCTTAAGAAATCACCATATTCAAAAGCAACTTTCTTTAAATACTCAGGATTCTTAAAATAAAACATATCTCCCCATTTCTCTTTAACTTTTCGATTTATCCTATCTGTTGCTAAATCTATCTGTGTTTCATAGAAATCATATGCTTTATCCATAATAAGTATTTCTGCCCGTTTTCGATCTATCTTAAGGCCAAGTTCTGAAAATCTCTCAATTAATTTATCTATTGCTGGATCTAATCTAAATTTTGTTGGACTTTCTAATAACGGTTTATTTAAAACAGATGAAACTACTCCATCTAATTCTCTCAAAATACCTGATGAAATATTATCTGCAAGATTATCGCTTTCTATTGCATAAACTTTTTTTATCTTTTCAGCAAGTAAATCAAACGAAGAATCCATATCATATTTTGATAACAAATTAAGTGCTGCTTGCTTTAATTTATTTTTTGTTTTTAGCACATCATGTCCCATTGAAGATTTTATAGTTCTTATCGCTCTTCTAAATTTTGTTCTAGAACTTGAAGGCATATAAATTACTCCAATACAGCTTTAATTCTTCTAATGCCTGCAGAACTTGATTCTTCTTTTTGGATTTTTAAATGTCCTAACTCGCTGATGTTTGAAACATGCGGTCCCATGCAAATTTCTTTTGAATAATTACCTATTGTGTAAACTGAAACAATTTCAGGATATTTTGCACCAAATTCTCCTTGTGCCCCGGCCTTAAATGCGGCATCTACTTTCATTTCTTCTCTTTTTACATCTAATTTTTGTGAAATAATTTTATTGACTTCATTTTCTACTGCTTTTATTTCATCATCTGTTAACTTTCTATCTAAATTAAAATCAAATCTTAAACGTTCAGGAGTTATGTTACTTCCTTTTTGTCTAATATCCTTTGAAACAATTCTTCTTAAAGCTTCATTCAACAAATGTGATGCAGTATGCAGTTTAACAGTTTCACCTGATGTATCTGCTAACCCACCTTTGAATTTTTGTTCTGCACCAATTCTTGAAAGTTCTTGATGTTTTTTTAATTCTTCATTATACCCATCCAAGTCAACAGTCATATTTTTCTCTTTTGCTAATTCTAATGTCATTTCAATTGGAAAGCCATAACTTTGGAACAATAAGAACGCATTCTTTCCATCTAATCCTGATTTACTTAAACGATCAAACTCTTTTAATCCTTTCTCCAATGTGTTTCTAAACTTAATCTCTTCTTTTTCTAATTCTTCCAAAATAAATTGTTCATTTTGTTTTAACTCAGAGTAAAGCTCTGTGTAATTCTTTATCACAATCTTTGCAATATTATTTGTAAAGTTACAAGTTATTCCTAACTTATTGGCATAAACTATTGCTCTTCTAATTAATCTTCTCAAAACGTACCCTCTTTCAGTATTAGAAGGAATTACTTTTTCTGCTAATAAGAAAACACTTGCTCTCAAATGATCTGCAATTATTCTAAACTCTTTTTTATTCTCGGAGTATTTACTCTTTGATATTACTTCTATTTCTTTTATTATCGGTTTGAACAAATCAGTATCATAGGTATTATCAAATCCATTTAATATCGCTAACGTTCTTTCCAATCCCATTCCAGTATCTATATTTTTATTCTTTAATGATTCTAAAGATCCATCTTCTTTTTTGTTATATTGCATGAAAACATTATTCCAGATTTCAACCCATCTCTTATCTGAAGGATCAAAAACTTTTGGTGCGGGTTCTCTTCCGGTCCAATAAAATATTTCTGTGTCTGGACCACACGGACCTGTTGGTCCTGCTTGCCACCAATTATCTTCCTTTCCTAAAAACGCAATTCTTTCTTTTGGTACTCCCAATTTGACCCAACACTCAAAAGCATCAGTATCCCTAGGTAAGCCACCTTCACCATTAAAACAAGTAAATGCTAATTTTTCTAAAGGGATGTTTAACCATTTTTTATCAGTTAAGAATTCAAAACTCCAAGAGATTGATTCTTTTTTGAAATAATCTCCTAAACTCCAGTTTCCCAACATTTGAAAGAAAGTGTGGTGCGTGTTATCCCCAATTGAATCAAAATCAACAGTTCTTATGCACTTTTGAACATTTACAATCCTTTTACCCAAGGGATGTTTCTCACCAAGCAAATAAGGTACTAGAGGCTGCATTCCTGCAGTGTTGAATAAAACAGAGGGATCATTCTGAGGAACTAAAGATGCTGAAGGAATCTCAACATGCCCCTTGGATTTAAAAAAATCTATGTACTTTTGTCTAAATTCTTTTGCATTCATGAAAACACCCTTATATACAAAGGGGAGAAACATTAAAAAATAGTGGTGTTATGTTTACGTTAGGCGTAATATTAAAAAACAAAATAAAAAGAAGATTATTTCCTCTTTATTGATGGTTTTGCTGGTGTTTGTGTCTTAGTAAATTTCTTTTCTGCACTTTGTTTCCATTTCTCTAGTTCTTCATCTCTCTTTCCATAATGTTTTGGTTTCTCTTTTTGCATTGAGTAATAAAGGCCTAAAACTATTACAATAATTACTAAAACACCTACTAACCAACCCCATTGACTTGTCTTTGCAATTGGTTTATCGTCGATTATATCGTCAGAAGTAATCTTTGATGAGTCTTGTACTTCAAACTTTTTGTTAACTTCGGTACCATCTTCAAGTACTTCTTTAACATAATAATCACCAGTAAGTTCAAACACATCAGTAATATATCCATCAGCATCTGTAACGTATTCTTTCTCAGAACCATCAGGGAATACAACAGTTACTTTTGTATTTGGCTCGCCAATATAAATCTTTGATACTTCTCCAGTTATAAATTCACCAGGGATATTATAAATCAAACCTGAATCTTGTCCTTGTTGTTGGTCTGAACCATCTTCAGTTCCGTCAGATCCATCATCTGATGGTTCTCCACCAGGAGTTGTTATTGGCTCTATATATCTTGGTGCACCACCGCTACCACCACGACCACCTGTATCGTCATCGTCATCATCATCTATGGCAGTTATTGTGACTTCTTCGATATAACTGTTGTTATCAAGGTTTGCATCATATCCGTTGAAATCATTTACATTATAATCAACTACGCATTGTAAGTTATAATCTCCAGCTTCTGCAATCCAGCTAAAGCTTACAGTTGTATAATCTCCAAAATTTAGATCTTCATTTACATCTTCTGAATCAACGTAGACATCATCTTTGTAAAAGATTACATTAAAGTCACTTGTTGCGTTTGTGTCTTCGCTTAAGTTTCCAATATTACAGTCAACAGTTATTGTTCCTTCTGTTGTTTTACTTAACTCAATTGACGCAACACCTAAATCTACATTTGTATCTGATTGTGTTACATTTAAATCAGATGTTGCAGAGTTATTTGCCAAATTATAATCTGTTCCGTTGTAATCTACAACACAATTAAAGTCATGTGTTGTTTTCTGTGTTGGTCTCCAACTGAATGTTGAAGTATATGAAAGATCTTCTACAATTGTAGGGATTGTTAAAACTGTAGAAACAATTTCCGAATCATATTCTTCACCATCCACATACAAATAGATTGTATAATTGTAATCTGTATCAGTAGTACCTAAATTCTCAACAGTACAATTAATGTCTGTATAATGACCTACGTTTACATCTTCATCTATTGAGATTTCTGAAACTAAATCTACATAGTATGAAGTGTCAAACCCACTTTGATAGTTATAATCTGTTATTGAATTATTATCTGCATCTACAGGAACAACTATTAAATTGAAATCTAAAACGCCTACTAAATTTATATCCCACTGTACATTCAAATCAACGGAGGTATTTGCCAACAAGTCTTGATCATCAAATGTGAATGTTATTGTTTCAGCATCTCCATCGGCATTTAATCCATTAATATCTAAACTTACTGCAACACCATTACTGTCATAGTTACCGCTGTTACCAACAGTTACAGTTATTGTTTCGGTTTCACCATATATTAATGTACCACTTACAGACATTTGTCCAGCATAGACTTCTCTATAGTAAATTGTTAGTATATCCTCTGAGCAATTGTTATCAGGATTTACATCTCCGTTGTAATCTACACAAACCATTATATTCTGATCGCCAATACTTCCTGCAAACTCCCAATTATAATCTTGAGTTGTATTCGCATCTGAAAGTATAATATCTGAATTTGTGTACGTTCTTTCTAAATGATCATTCACATAGAACAAAATGTTGTAATCTTCATCTGTTCTTGAAACTCCTGAATTTTCATAGGTTGCAGTAATTGTTACATTTGTATCTTCACCCCAAATTGGCGTATCATTACCATATTCAATTCCAATTACCCCTAAATCTATGCTTGATAAAACATTTATTGCTTGATCAAATGTTCTATTGCTATCGCTACTCCAATTATCTCCAGACAATGACATATCAACATAAACATCAATTTCGCCTCTTATGTTAATATCTGCCCAATTAAATTCATGCACTGTTGCTTCAGCATTTGCTAAATAATTTTGGTTTGTAAATGTTTCCAACAAGAAATTATTATCGTTATTTGCATCTTCTAAAATCCAAACATAAACATCTACATTATTTGAATCATATGTTCCATTGTTTGTTACTAAAATGTTGAAATCCACATTTGAGTCAAAGTATGCGTTATCATCAATTGAAAAGTCTTCAATATTCAAATCTCTGTAATAGATGTTTAAATCATCTTCGGAGTAAACACAATCATTATCTGAATTTGAATCATTAGGATATTCAACACATGCACTTACATTTAAATCCAATCCTACAACATCTGGAGTCCATGCTAATTCCCAAGTTATTTGATCTCCTGCGTTTAAATCTGTAGAGATTGTTGTAGAACCAACATTAACATCTGCAACATAGTATGTCAAAACAAAGTTCTCATCTGCATTTACATCGCCTATGTTATTGAAAGTAAATGAAAGGTTTACATCGTTATCTTCGTCACCATATATTACGCTTGCAGGTGTAAATGTTATTGAAATTGCATTCATATCTGGAACGCTACCTTCGAATCCTTCCCATAGTAAATAAGGATAACCATCATTGTACCCTGCGTTAATTCCCCAAACTTCATTAAAATCCCAATTTGCATCTGTGAATGTTGTTTCGGTTTGCATTTCTAAAGTTGTTTTTCCTGTTCCCCCATCACTGAGTTCGATTCCTGAAAGTTCTTCATCCCAGAAAGAGTTTGTAACGGTACAATGAGTACAACTGTATATCAACCCTTTTGGTGCATTCAAAGAAATTACTTGCCCTGCATGATAACTGTTTGTTACTGTTGAATCTTCAATCGGACCTATTAAACCACCAACAAGCTGAATAGATGATTCATTACCGGAATTACCTCTAGCATAGCTATTAGTTATGTTTGAGTCATTTACTACATATCCTATCAATCCACCAATAGTTCCTGCTGCGTTTACATCTCCTGTTGCATAACATCTTAAAACATTAGTATCATTAATCTCACCAACTAATCCACCCGCGACATACTGTCCCTCATTACTTACATCTGCTGTAGAGTAGCTATCTGTAATAATGCTTGATAAAACAGAACCAGATAAACCTCCAACATAATTACCTTGGCTGATTACTGTACCTGATGATGAGGAATCAACAATGATACTATATTCCATGTATCCTACTAATCCACCTACATAGTCTCCAGTACTAAGATTTATAACGTTTCCGTCAAAGTAACTATCTGTTATGTTACTATCATTTACAAATCCAACTAATCCACCAATATTATTTCCTTCGCCAGTTATATCACCTGTAGAACTACATCCATTTATATCTCCACCTACATTAGATCCAACTAATCCACCTACATTACCCCCAGTGTTTGTTACCTCACCGGTGAAATGGCTGTTGGTTATGTTACTATCATTTGTAGCTTCACCTACTAAACCACCTACATTATTACCATTACCATTTACATTAACATCTGAGTTACTATCAGTTATATTGGTATTATCTATGTATCCTGCTAATCCACCTACATTATTCGTTCCGTTTACATCACCATCAGATGTGTGACTGTTTGTTATGTCTCCACCTATGTTAGATCCGGTTAATCCACCAGCATTATTACCTGTGCTTGTTACATTGCCACTAAAATTACTATCATTTATGTTTCCACCATTGTTATAACCTGATAAACCACCAACATTTGTGTCACCAGTTACATCACCTGTGGAATTACATCCATTTATGTCTCCACCATTGTTATAACCAATTAATCCACCAACATAATTGCCATCACTGGTTACATCGCCAATAGAACTACTGTTGATTGTATCTCCGCCATCATTAGATCCTATTAATCCACCTGTATTATTACCTGTGTTTGTTACATCGCCGGTGAAATGGCTGTTGGTTATGTTACTATCGTTTGTAGCTTCACCTATTAAACCACCTACATTATTACCATTACCATTTACATTAACATCTGAGTTACTATCAGTTATATCGGTGTTATCTATGTATCCTGCTAATCCACCTACATTATTCGTTCCGTTTACATCACCATCAGATGTGTGACTGTTTGTTATATTTGTATCTGTTGCAGATCCAACTAACCCACCAACATTTTCAAAACCAGTTATATTTGAATCTGTTAAGTTTACATCAATTATGTCTGCACCGTTAGTGTCTCCGAAAAATCCTACATTAGTATCCTCAGATCTGTTAATATACACGCCAGTTATTTCGTGACCATTACCATCAAATGAACCTGTGAAACTATTTGTGTCATCACCAATAGGATCCCATCCATTTCCATCATTCCAAAATACTCCGCCGTCTCTTGTATCATCATACATGTTAACATCAGATTCTAATACAAAGTTTGCATCTAGATGTTCATTTATCAAATTTAAATCTTCCGCACTTCCAATTACAAATGGATCTTCTTCAGTTCCGTTTCCTCCACCTGTAAATATTGGAGTTATTGTAAAAATTGCAGAATTACAATCATTATCTGAATTTGCATCTGCTAATTCTTCACTGAAAATTAAACAAACATTTACATCATGTTCGCCATAACTCATTTCAATTAAATAATAGTAATCATTCGAATCACTATCGCCTGTGTTCAAATCATCGCTAAATTGATAATTTGCTACTTCTTCATCATCAATGTAATAAACGATGTTATAATCTGAAGTTAAGTTTCCATCCAAAACTGAATAATTAAATGTTATTAAAACATTTGAATCATCTTGTGATGGTGCTTCGGGCGTGAATGTTATTGCACCTGCCGAAACATCTGCTTCATAAACATTCAATGTTTCTAATATTGAATTGTCTGATAAATCATCATCAATGCTTGTGTTATCTAAAAGATAACAATTGAAATCATATTCATCACTACTTGAAATTTCATTAGTTGTAAATCCAAAGTAGTTTGTGTCTCCTACACTTAAAGATTGGTTGTTTAAATCGCTTATTACATGGAAACTTTCGCCTAAATAAACACCACAAACTATGTTGAAATCTGTTGCATCAGAACTTGTTGCAGAATTACTAAATTCAAAGTTAACATCAACTGTATCTCCAATAAATCCAAATGTTGGAGTGAATGTAATACTTTCAGCAACTAAAATATTATCTGATGATAAAATCGGAACTAAATAAGGATATCCATCATTCAATAATTCATTCATATCCCAAACTGTATCAAAATCCCAACCTGCATCTGTAAATGTTGAAAGAGTTTTCATTTCAGCTGTTGTTTTCGGTGTTCCTTTACCTGTGTCAACCCTGCCACTTGTAGTAGTATCATAAAACGAATCTGTAATATTGGCTGAAACATCTTTGTATCCAATTAAACCACCATAATCTGAACTACCTGTAACCAAACCAGTAGAATAAGATTTGGATACTCCTGAATTCCCACTATTGTCACTCATATCTGAGCCTATTAACCCACCTACGTGCATTCTACCTGAAACACTACCACGAGCATAACAATTAGTTACAATACCTCCTAGATTAGAGGAACTCTCGTTATAACCAATTAAACCACCAGCACTATATTTGTCTCCTGAATTTGGAATATAAACATTACCTGTTGCAAAAGAATAATACACATTTCCTAGATTTCTACCAATTAAACCACCAGCATAATTAGTTGTTGCATCTACATTTCCTGTCGCATAACAATAAGATATATTTGTTGTTGTTGAATACACGTATCCTACTAAGCCACCAACATAACTTGTTCCTGAAACATTCGCTGATGAATAATTATTATAAAACTCTTTGGGAGCATAATACAGGTAACCTACTAAGCCACCAACATAATTTGCACTACTAGTTACAGATCCAGATGAAAAACTATTGTTTAAATCATAACTTCCACCACTACTACTAACATAACCAAACAAACCGCCTGCATAATCCCCAGAACTAACTATATTTCCATCAAAACTACAATTTGTAACATCTGTAGATACATTAGATCCTGGGCCATATCCTACTAAATAACCAACAACTCCACCTACTTGTCCGGAATTTGATGTAACTAAACCTGTTGCAGTTACATTATTTAAAATTCCTTCAAATTCTGCATGACTTGATGCAGGCAAAGTCAATGATCCTGCCAAACTACCTACATACCTGTTACCAGTTACATTCACATTAGTCAAAGTTAAATTTTCAACTGAAATATAAGTAACTGATCCAAACAAACCAACATTATTTGCTGTAGACCTATTTATGTACAAGCCATTTATTGTTTTATTATTTCCAACAAAAATCATATTTCTTAGAGACCCTGAATTAATAGGTTCCCAACCATTACCATCATTCCAAAAGTCTCCACCTTCTCTTGTTGCAGAATACATGTCAATATCATCCATAACTTTGAAATAAACTGGATCACCTATTGCACCAAAGTAATTTCTCAATGCATTTAAATCATAAATATTTCCGATTTGATAAGGATCATTTTCTGTTCCTAATCCATTGTATTCATGTTCAATTGTTAATGTTGCCGAATTACAATCATTGTCTGAATTTATATCTGCTAATTCATTGTTGTATGCTAAACAAACATTTATATCAAAGTTTCCAGATCTATATTCAATTGGTAAATAATACCCATTTGAATCACTATCTTCTGTGTTCAAATCATCACTAAATTGATAATTTGCTACTTCTTCATCATCAATGTAATAAACGATGTTATAATCTGAAGTTAAGTTTCCATCCAAAACTGAATAATTAAATGTTATCAAAACATTTTCATCAACACTTGATGGTGTTTCTGGATTAAATGTTATTGCACCTGCCTCGAGATCAGATTCGTAAACATTTAATGTTTCTACAATTGAATTATTTTCTAAATAAACATCTACTTCTTCGCCGTTTGTTATTAAGTAACAATTGATATCGTATTCATTAGAAGCTTGTATAGCAATTGTTGTGAATGCTAAATAATTTGAATCGCCTGCATTCAATGAAACATTATTTTCATCACTTAATGTAAACCATTCATCAATATTTACGCCACAAACTACATTGAAGTCATTTGCATTTGTTTCCTCTGAAGGATTACTGTAAATAAAATTTACATCAACTGTATTTCCAAAAATTATTCCATTTGGATCAAATGTTATTGAATCGGCGCTTAACATATCTTCAAGCAATCCATCTTGACCAATCAAGTAAGGATAACCGTCCATATTAAATCCATCAATTGCCCACGTTGTATCAAAGTTCCAGGTTGCACTTGTAAATGTATTCTGATCTTTCATTTCTATTGTTGTTTTTCCTGTTCCACCATCACTTGTTAATTGACCAGATGTTTCAGTATCCCAAAATGAATTTGTTGTTGATGCACCGTGTCCATCATCATAGCCAACTAGTCCACCAACAGAAGAAACACCTGTTACTAGCCCCGCAGAATAACATTTTGATACTGTATAGTCTGAATCATTCTTTCCAACTAATCCGCCAACTTCTTCATCTCCATTCACATCACTAAATGAATATGAATTTGTTATAGTTGCAACTTGTCCGGGCTCACCATCATTATATCCAACAAGTCCACCAACAAGTCTTCCATTGCTTAGTGCATTTACTGTTCCCAAAGAATAACTAGATGATATTTCTGAGCCACTCAAATTCTCTCCAACTAATCCACCGATAGATGTATTTCCAGTTACTGTTGCATCTGAATAGCTTAATAATATTGATCCCGTATTAACAGCAACTAACCCACCAGTCCTATAAGCATAAGCATAGTCTTCAGAAAATAATTTTCCCTCAATATACCCGCTTGAGTGACAGTTTACTATAGTTCCGCTATTTGCACCAATTAATCCCGCAGCATAACTATAACCAATTACATTTCCATCAAATGAACTTTCGGAAACTGTTCCATAACTTGTTCCGATTAATCCACCTATCCCGTATCCTGTAGTGTATTCAACGTAAATATTACCTGTGGCATTAACATTCGTGATATTTGTGTCTTCTCCACTACTATATGATCCTGCAAGAGTTCCCGCTCTTTCAAGAACAAATCCATATATTTCAAAGTTTTCTAAATTTAAATTTCTTAATGAACTCGTGTTTATATGCCTGAACAACCCTACGACTCCTTCATAAGCTTGTTCTTGGCCATAAGGTCCACCGTAAGTGTGGTCCCAAGAAGAATCGCTAGTACTTATGTACACGTCACTTATTGTATGATTATTTCCATCAAGTGTTCCTATAAAATAATCATAACTCTCTTCATTTGCACCAATTGGAACCCACCCATAATTGGAATCTTCCGCCCAATGATGGCCATTTCCGTCACAATCTTCTTCATTGTTGTATGCGGCAAGATTATGATCGCTCAGGAATATACAGTGAGCTGGAACGAAATTCCAATATCTTGTTTCATACATGTTAATATCTGCTACTAAAACAAAGTTTTGTCCTTCAAGATAATGCCCTCTTATTGAATTCAAATCTTCTAATGTTGCTATCCTGTAAGGATTACTTACGCTCCCAACACCGCCAGAGAATCTTAATTCACCTTCATCTTCATAGCCTTGCCATGCAAGGAAAGGATATCCGTTATTGTCATTGCTATTTATTCCCCAAGTATCTGGGAAGTCCAAAACCGCATCAAATGTTTCACGACTTTTCATTTGTTCTGTCGTTTTACCTGTTTCACCATTATCTTCTCCTTGACTGTGATCTGCACCAGATGCTTCTATGTCCCAAAAACAATTACTTATTGTTGAACCAAAGTTAAATCCCCCTGAAAATCCATGATAATCTGCAACAACTGCTGTTGAATAAGAATTTGTTATTGTTCCAACATCGTTATATCCAACAAATCCTCCGAAATAATCCCAACCCGCAGTTACGGATCCCATTGCATAACTATTTGAGATAACTGCATTTTCTCCAGTATTCTCACCAACTAATCCGCCGGCATAAAATACAGTTGCATAAACTGTTGCATCTGCATAACAATTACTTACTACCCCTGTGTTGTATCCAACTATTCCACCGATATATTGTTCTCCAGATAAATTTGCATCAACTACACCTATGTTTGTTATATTTCCTGAAGAATATCCAAATAGACCAATTCCTCGGCCACCAAGGTCTGACCAATAAGAATACAAGTTGCTTATTGTGTGTCCATTACCATTAAATGAACCCGTAAAAAAGTTTGTATCATTACCAATTGGTCTCCAACCTGCATTGTAATCTTCATACCAAGTTCCACCATTGTCTTCACAATACGCTTCATTATCATCGTATGAACTAAAATTACAATGAGCGTCTATAGTCCAATATTTTGTATCAAAACAATCTAGGTCATTCATCAACACAAAGTTTGCATCTAAGTAGTTTCTAACTGCATTTAAATCTGCAAGCGTATAAACTTGGTACGGATCTTCTTCTGTTCCAGATCCGTGTGACAATGGTTCACCTTCTAGTAATGCAACAGTTATTATCTCTGAATTATTATTTTCCAAATTTGTATCATCATCTGATTCAACACGACAGTAGAAATAATATTCTCCAGTAGGCATTTCTTCAGAATTATAAGGTAAGTAAAACATCGCATATGAACTTTCACCCATTGCCAAACTTTCTAAACTATCGTTATAATCCATCATTTCTGAAGGTTCACCATCAAGATATAATCGCACATTATAATCGCTTGCGGTATCTGGACCGGCATTGTAAATTATACAGTTAAAATCTGCAGTTTCACCAAATGCTAACTCCTCAACATTAGAATCAAGTGTTGCATTCAAATCTACTTCATTTGTTAATGGTTCATGCGCAGTTAATGTATCTGCTAAATTCCAATCGTTTAAACTATTTGTATCTGTTTCTTCATTGCTTACTAAGTAACAATTTAAATCATATTCTCCAGCACTAGGTACAACCATTGCAACATCATAATAATTGCTATCTATTCCCAGACCATATGTAAAGTTTTCATTAACAATATCTGATGGACTTCCTTCAACGCCACAAATTAAGTTAAAATCTGTTGCTGTACCAGGACCTAAGTTTGAGTAACGAATATTTATGTCTACTGAATCCCCTGCATTAACATCATATGTGTTCAAATCTACTGCATTTAAAACTAAATCAATGTTTACAACAGGTTCAGTTATAGTTAAAGCTTCACCACTAAAATTGCCAGCTGGATGTTTATCATTGTTTGAATTGTCATCGGCTATACCATCAACAAAGCAAGAAATTGTGTATGTACCCGCAACATTTAAATCTTCAACAGTATCAACAGTAAACACATGATAACTACTTGCGCCGTTTGCTAATCTTGAATCTGATTGCCAATTATTACCTGTACCAAATTCTTCCCAAGCACCAGGCATACCTACAGGTATTTTCTTTAATATTATGTTAAAATCATCTGCAATTGTCGGACCATTGTTTGTGTAGATACAATTTATATCAACACTTTCACCAATTTCAATTGAACCATCGCTCAAAGTCATTTCATCCATTTGTAAATCTGCGTTTTCATCTGATACCACTAAAGTATCCATTACTTCCCAGTCATTTAAAATATTTGAATCTGTTTCCACATTACTTATCAAGTAACAATTAACATCATATTCTCCAGCCATAGGTACAACCATTGCAACATCATAATAATTGCTATCTACACCTAAGCCGTATGTAAAATTTTCGTTAATTAATTCATATGGGAAAGGACCTAAAGTTACACAGATTAAATTAAAATCTGTTGCAATATCTGGCCCTAAATTTGAATAAGCTACATTTATATCAACAGTGTCTCCAGTAAGCATATCATAAACATTGCTATCTGCTGAAACTAAAACTAAATCAACATCTGTTGAGTCAGGTTCACCATCTAAAACGGTGAATTGCGTGTCTGAATCTGTAAAACTGCCAACATCTAAATCAACATATATGTTATAGTCCCCAGAAGTTAATATTGACGAATTAAAATCTGTACAAGAAGATGTTAAGATATTCCAAGTATTACTTCCGTTACTATATCCGGGATAGTCTATACAATAAATATTACTATCATAACCCCACACAGATGTTTCAATTGTTGTACTAGGAGCACAACCGTTATCATAACCTGTAAAAGTTACAGTTACATTTATATCATCATTCTGATTAATTGTTGATGGATCTATAACAACAGAATCTAAAGATACTATCCCTGGCGTATCACAAGTACATGAGTCATAACCAGGACATGCCAGATCTAAACAAAAATCACCCATGCAATCACATAAGAATTGATCATAATCAGAACATTCCATGTTACAAACATCAGGGCAACCATAATAAGTATCGTGATCTGTACACCAACCAGCACTACAATAAGGCATGCTCTCTCCATACATACTATTACAATCTGAATCCCAACCCTCAGTCCAACACTCTTCCATAGGTGCGTCAGGATAACAAGTAACACCGCTACAATAATAGCCTACACCACAAAGATCATCAAGTTCATTACAATCAGCACATTCTACACCATTACAAAAATAAGTTGTTTCTGAACAAGTTTCATCATATCCTGTAGTTGAACAAGCAGTCATAAGTTCAGGAGCAAAAAATAAACTGAATAAAGGAGTGCTTGAAAACAAATTAATAGAATCCAAAGAAAAATTTAAGTTACTACCTACATTACTGACACTATCGTCAGGTTGAGATAAATTTGGGAGAAAACTAAACATAGAAATAGAAGCACTAACAAAAGATAAACTAAACAAAAAGATAACACTAAACAACAAAACAAACTTACTAAAATTCATTCATACACCTCAATACACCAAACAGTATAACTACAGGCTAAGCTGTAGCTGTATATTATAATGAAGTAAAATTTATAAAGATAATCCTCAGTATCAACAAGAAACAAATGTTATGGTTAATTCAAGTGTGCCAATCAAAGAAACTGGAAATGAATCATCTAATATTAATTCTAAAATTGATATAACAACTTTCTCCATGGAT
>Ga0172371_10003273_pt1 | contig 25233 bp, 13 predicted proteins | sample Lak12m_FD_114543 | JGI IMG/M metagenome (GOLD analysis project Ga0172371, IMG submission 114543) | Freshwater microbial communities from Kabuno Bay, South-Kivu, Congo - kab_022012_12m | ecosystem: Environmental > Aquatic > Freshwater > Lake | place: Democratic Republic of the Congo: South-Kivu... | reverse complement strand
CGGCAGTTGCCGCAGCGAGATCACCTTCCTCGATGGGGAAGAGGGCATCCTCCGTTACCGCGGCTACCCGGTCGAGGAACTGGCGGGGAAGTCTCGCTTCGTCGAGGTCGCCTACCTGCTGGTACACGGCCGCCTGCCCAAACGCAGGGAGCAGCAGCACTTCTCCGAACTGCTCACACGGCACTCGATGCTCCACGAGGACATGACGCTTTTCTTCAAGAACTACCCCGAGAAGGCGCACCCCATGGCGATCCTCTCGGCCATGGTGGTGTCCCTCTCGTCGTTCTACCCCGAGCTCTCCCAGGGCAACGTGGACGAGGAACTGGCCCACATCGACATCACCACCACCCGCCTGCTCTCCAAGCTGCGCACCATCGCGGCCTTCTCCTACAAGAAGTCCATCGGCGAGCCTTTCGTCTACCCGCGGCACGACCTGAAGTACTGCGCCAACTTCCTGCACATGATGTTCGATTCGCCGGTGCGCCCCTATGGGGTCAACCCGGTCTTCGAGAAGGCCCTCAACGTCCTGCTCATCCTGCACGCCGACCATGAGCAGAACTGCTCGACCTCGGCCGTGCGTGCCGTCGGCAGCGCCCGGGTGAACCTCTACGCGGCGGTTGCGGCTGGCATCTGCGCCCTCTGGGGGCCGCTCCACGGCGGCGCCAACCAGGAGGTCATCGACATGCTCCAGGAGATCCAACGGTCCGGCGGCGACACCAAGCGGGTCCTGGAGCGCGCCAAGGACAAGAAGGACCCGTTCCGGCTCTACGGGTTCGGCCATCGCGTCTACAAGAACTACGACCCCCGCGCCAGGGTCATCAAGCAGACCTGCATCAACGTCCTTCAGACACTGCAGATCAAGGACCCGCTCCTCGACATCGCACTGGAGCTCGAGGACCGCGTGCAGAACGACCCCTACTTCATCGAGCGCAAGCTCTACCCCAACGTGGATTTCTACAGCGGCATCATCTACCGCGCCATGGGCATCCCCGTCAACATGTTCACCGTCATGTTCGCCATCGGCCGCCTGCCCGGCTGGATCGCCCAGTGGAAAGAGTCTCAGGAGGACCCGGAGTTCAAGATCCAGCGGCCCCGGCAGATCTACACCGGGCCGAACCTCCGGCAGTACGTGCCCATCGACGAGCGTGAGTGATACACCCGAGCCGTCTGCCCCGGCGGGCGAGTGTCCCCCCTGAGCTCGCGCGCGCTGGCAGCCTGACGGACCCGCCTTCACTGGACGCCGTCTACCAGTGACGGAAGCTCCGATAAATGGGAGACTTACGGCTTCGCCGCAGCGCTCCCGTTGGCGTCTACGTAAGCTCCGCGCCCGCGGCCTGCGCGCTGAGGGTCCCTGGAGCCGGGATCTCCGCATCCCGGCACCGCGGCATACGGCGATGCCGCGCTCCACCGGCGGCCGAGAGCAGGTCATGCGGCGCGTCGCGGGGCTGCGGCACGGTGGTGGCGAGTCTAGGTCCGTCCGCAGCCGCTCGTCAGCGCACGCTGACCTGCAGTCCCTTGAGGTAGTAGGTCTCAGGCACCCGCAGCAGCCGTGGATGGTCCGGGGCCTGGGACAGCTCGCGCACCACCACCGCCTCCCGCCCGGCATCGACCGCCGCTTCGGCGACGACCCTCCCGAAGAGCTCCGGCGTCATGGCCCCCGAGCACGAGAAGGTGAAGAGCATGCCCCCTGGGCGCAACAGTTTCAGCGCCAGCAGGTTGATGTCCTTGTAGCCGCGGCAGGCGCGCTCGAGTTGGGCCCGCGTGTCGGCGAACTTGGGCGGATCGAGGATGATGACGTCGAACGTGGCTCGCCGGTCCCGCAGGCTCCGGAGTTCCTCGAACACATCGGCACGAACGTGCTGGCACTGGGGCTCGCCGAAGCCGTTCGCCTCGGCATTGGCCTGGGCCAGCTCCAGGGCCTCTGCCGACACGTCCACCTGCACCACGGACCGCGCCTGTCCGGCCAGCGCCGCGATGCCGAAGCCGCCGCTGTAGCAGAAGGCGTTGAGCACATCCCTGCCTCCGCTGGCTGCGGCCACCAGGCGCCGGTTATCCCGCTGGTCGAGGTAGAAGCCGGTCTTGTGGCCCTGGCGCACGTCCACGAGGTACCGCAGTCCCGCCTCGCGGATGGCAAGGCGCGCCGGCGGCTCCTCGCCGCGCAGCAGCCCGCAGGCGGGCTCCAGGCCGTCCCGCTCCCGGGCGTTCGTGTCAGACCGTTCGTAGAACGACAGACACCCGGTCAGCTCCAGCGCCTGCGCCGCCAGGGTCTCCTTGCACCGGTCGGCCCCGCAGGTGAGGAACTGCCCCACCAGCACCCCCTCGTAACGGTCGATAACGACTCCCGGAAGACCATCGGACTCGGCGTTGACCAGGCGCAGGGCCGTGTCGCCTTGGCTCCACAACCCAAGCCGGGAACGGTACTCCAGCGAGGCCGTCAGGCGGCGCCGGAAGAAGGCCTCATCGACGGGCTCGTCGGCGGCGAAGGTCCACATTCGGCAGCGGATCTGCGAGGCCGGCGAATACGCAGCCCAGCCAAGGCGCTGGCCAGCGCTGCCGACGACCGCGACGGTCGCCCCAGGCTGGGGGTCACCCAGCACCGCCGCCACACTCCCGGACAGGACCCAGGGGTGTCCCCGCTCCAGGGACCGCTCCCGACCGGGCCTGATGATCACCTGTTGCGCCATGCTCGTTCCGGTTGCCTGCCGTGGCACCATGACCGCGAATCTACCGTCCGGGCGGCTGTGTGTCCAGGCCAGGCCCGCGGGCGGCCAGGGCGGTTGTGCCGCGGGGCAGGCCTCGCCGTGCGCCGGCCTCTGCCGCAGGCTATGTCTCCCGCCTCGTGCGGCCCCGGGAGAGGGCAGGTGCCTCTGTCCGCGACGCACGCTGGCGGAAGGAAAGCCCGATGCTGACCGGCCGCCCAGTGGACGGACGCGGTCGTGAGCGAGCGTCTGCGACACTTCCCGCTGATCGTCGGCAGCACTCCCGACCGCGCGGCCCTGGAGGCCTTCCCCTACGGCAGCGGTTCCGGTGACCTGCGGGCCAGTCAGGCCGAGCTCGAGTGGAATGGCCAGCGCCTGGCTGCCGCCGTCGCTGCCGGCAAGCGTCCCGTCGTCCTGCCCTATCTGTCGGACGTGCCTGCCGACCGTCTGCGCGACGCGGCCCTGCTGTCCTACGCCTACGCCCGGCTCTACGGCTTCCTCTGGGCCGAGGCGTTCAGCCTCCTCGACCGGCCCGAAGCCCGGGAACTGGCTCTCGCCCTGTACCCGCTCCGGCTGGGACGGCCCGTCAGCCCCATCGGCTGCGAGGGCCCGGTCCAGTACCGGCGGTTTGAGCACGGCATCGTCGTGACCAATGCCTCGCCCGAGGCCGCTGAGGTCGGGATCCGCGTCGCGCACAGGAGGCCCCTCACCGACGTCGGTTACCTCGCGCCGCTGACCCCTGCCCAGGGCTTCGTGCGCCTGGCCCTGGCACCCCAGTCCGGACGCATCCTGGCGGTGCCGTGAGGGTGCAGCCGCAGGCAGGCCGCAGGCTCTGCGCACCGACTCGGGCCAGGGGGCCCTCAGGCCCGCCGGGTCCCTCAGCCCCCTCCCGACCGGTCGGATCGGTCGGATCGGTCGGATCGGCCCGATCCCCTCAAGGGCGGCTACTCCGCCTTCAGCATGGCGATGCGGTCGATGGCGATATGGAGGCCCTGCTGTGAGCCGGTGTCCAGGCGGAAGCTGGTGATGCGGCCGCGCCAACGGGGCTTCTCGGCCACCGGCAGCACGTAGTCGTGAAACTCGCCGTCGGCAATGAGCGGAACGCTGACGCTGCTGCCCTCGTCGACGGGGTGGGTGGCGGTCGCCCAGAAGAGTTGCAGCGCGCCCACGTCGGCCGCGGTCTTGTCCACGCGGGCTCGGACTAGGACACTGCGGTAGCGCCGGGCCCAGAGGTTGTCGATGGGGGTGGTGATGGCCGGGTCACCGGTGGTGGTGACCAGGCTCAGGGCTCCGTCGACGCCCTTCAGATCGGCGATGCCCATCATGGCGGCCCAGCCCTGGCTGCTATTGGCGAAGTCCCACTCATCCTGGGCGGCGAGGGTCGCGGCCTGGGGCAGGTCGTAGGGGCCCAGGCCGACATCGGCCGGCGCGTAGTTCAGCGGCCAGCCGTTTGCCGGCCTCTTGCAGAAGACCTCCCGTACGCTCTCGTACATGCCGAAGCCGAACTCGCGACAGGGCTCGGCGTAGGAGCCCTCACCCCACTCGTTCAGGGGCGCCAGGACGAGCCGCCGGACACCGCTCTCGTCGGCGAAGCGCTTGGCGTCCTCGCAGAGGCGCCGGAAATGGGGCACGGTACGGCCGTAGACGACGGTGCCCCTGTTGCCGTGCCAGGGCCGGTCGTCCCAGCCGGTGGACAGGTTCGGCAGGAAGGGCAGGATCCCGGTCTGCTGCCGTGCCCGCCAGTAGGGCAGGCTGGACTCCGCCACCCGGTCGAAGGGGAAGTAGCGCGGGTCCTCCGCCTTACCGCCGTGGTGCATGTAGTGGTAGATACTGGTCATGTTGAAGCCGGCATCGGCCAGCCACTGGATATCCTTGGCCTCGGTGGAGGCCTCGGGCCACTTCATGGCGACGAACCAGATGCCTTTGTAGCCGGCGGCGCGGGCCATTTCGCGGGAGATCTCCAGGAGGCGCTGCACGCCGCCCTTGCCCTCGAGGTCCCGGTTCATGCCCGCCGGGCTCCAGATCATCACCACCGGCATGTCGTCGATGCGGTAGTACTCCGGCGTGCCGAAGTAGTGGTCGATCCAGAACTGCGTGACCTTGCGCTGGTCCTCCTCCGAGTGGCTGCCGGCGGGATTGTGGTTGGCCCACATCATGGCCCACTTCAGGTAGGACTTGTAGCGGGCCTTCTGGAAGGCCTGGACCCAGTGATCCAGGTGCATGCCGCCGCGGTCCCAGTACCAGTCCACCAGGAAGTAGCTCAGGCCGTTCTCCACGGCCCACTTGATCTGCCAGTCGACGCACTCGGGGTTGCCCTCGTCATACCAGCCCAGCACCGGCTTGCGTTCCGGGGCAGTGGGCCAGATCCGGGCCCAGCGGTCGAGGCTGGGCCAGCCGGGGAAGTAGAGGGCCCCGAGCTCGTAGTCCGAGGCCACGGGCTGCGGTGGCGGCACGTAGGTCGCCTTGGGCAGCGACAGGGCCTCCTGCACGGCCATGCGGCCGGTCCAAGGCTCCTCCGGCGCGCCGGGGCCGTCGAGGCGCAGCTCGAGGTTGCCCTCCAGGGCCCGGTCGGCGACGAGGTCGACCCTCAGGGCGCCCACATCCAGCACGTCGATCTCCGGGAAGCGGTCCCAGCCCTCGGCTCCGGCGATACGGACACCCGCCGGCAGCTTCAGCGAGGCGACCCGCAGGCCGCGGCAGACCGCACCGCCGCTGTTCTCCACGCTCACGGTGAAGGGCAGGGGCCGTCCCGGCCGGCAGATGGCGCTGTCGACACCCGCGCTGCGGACCTCGATCACAGGAGGGCCCAGCGGGTCCTGGGAAACGCGCAGGCCGCGCAGCGTCACCTTCGCGCCCGGGGCGTCGCTGGGCTGCAACTCCAGGGCCAGGACGTCCCCTGACCAGCCCTTGGCGCCGCCCACCAGCACGTTGTAGAGGCGCAGGCGGCCGTCCGGCTTGACCGCGAAGGTCTCCTGGGAGCGCCCGCCGGCGCTCTGCGAGGCCCAGGAGATCGAGGCCGTGCGTCCCCGGTCCAGCGCCATCTCGACCACGACCCAGTCTCCCGCGGCGTCCGCACTGAAGGGCGCTATGGGGCTGCGCAGCAGCACCTTGTCGTCCGCGAGCCCCTGGGCTGTCCAGGCTCCGCCGGCCATGCCGGACGATTCGGCCCCGACGGCTTCCCAGCCGGCCTGCCCCTGGGTGAAATCCCAGGCGGTCGGAGTCTCACCGTCGTTCTTGGGCAGTTCCGCGATGCGGATCCAGTCCAGGGCGAAGGTCCGCCGGCCCTTGTCCTGGTCCGCCGGACGCGGCAGGTCCAGCCGCAGCAGAATGATCCTCTTCTCGGCCTGCCAGAAGGGGAAGATCCGGTACTCGTGCCACTGGCCGTCGCCACGTATGGTGAAGTGGGTTTCCTTACCGGGTGAGAAGCCGCCGTAGGGGCTTTCCGTGGTGTTCGTCCAGAAGATCTCGGCATCCCCGCCGCAGTCCGTCCTCAGCCGGATCTCCACGACCTGGTAGGGGGAAGCCAGGACCTCGAACTGCGGACCGATCAGGAAGGGGTCCCAGTCGTCAATGCGGCCCTGCAGGGCACCGTCGGCAACGCGGACTTCACCGATATGGTTCGGATGGGCCTCCCAGCCCTGGGGGCCGCCACCGGCGAAGCGCCACTCCTTGACCGCCGCCCCCGACGCCGCGATGGCCCCCAGCATGGCCATGGTACCTGTTGCTATCCACGCCTGCATGTGAGCTCTCCTGTTCGTTCCATTCCCATCTGGCTGGCTTCCTGGACCCTCCGGGGCCGGGGCTCCGGCGCCCGAGGGCGGCATGCGGAGATGCCGCCCTCCACCCTCGGCCGGCGGCATCAGGCCGGCCGCTCCGGGTCAAAGGCCCGGTAGAGGGCCCCGAAGTCGACATTTGCCACGCGGCGGTCCCGGTAGCGTCGGCGCAGGCGTTCGACGCCCTCGGTGAGGTGTTTGGACGTGATTCCGTGGCCGATGGACAGCGACGCCTCGATGAAGGCCGCGAGGTGGTCGCAGCAGCGGATGATCTCGCCGTCCACCGCGTTGGCATCCTCGTGGTTGTAGGTCGTGCAGAGGTCCTCTACGGTCAGGTCGTAGCGCACCTGGCCGCCCTCCACGGCGCGGTTCTCGAACTCGTTCTCCACGAAGTACAACAGTTCCCGGTGCCAGTTCCTCGGCACCAGGGGCATCAGGCGCTCTTCCATCTGGCTGTGCTCGTACTCCTTGATGATCCGCTCGAGGCCCTCCACCGCGGCCTTGACCGGCGAGGTGATATCCCGTGTCAGCACCTCGGGGAGGTCGTGGAACAGGGCCGCCCAGAAGCCGTTGTAGATGCGCCGTTCGCAGGCCCCCACCTCGCGCAGACACAGGTATGTGAAGATGGCCACGATCAGCATGTGCCCGAGCACGGAGGTCTCCGGGATCCGCGGCGACTGCGACCAGCGCCGCTGGAAGCGCAACTGGCCGCAGAGGTCCACGAAGCCCGCCGTCTTGCGGCCCAGGGCGATCTTCTGGACCCCCACCAGGTCATAGTGGTCCTCGATCTGGCCCTCGATGTCCTCCTTGATCCGGTCGATGCCGTAGACGAAGGGACACATCTTGAAGAGGATGTTGAACTCCCACTGCGTGGCCAGGAAGTGCGCCCCCCGCAGCAGCCGTTTCTCGCGCCGGGCGTAGGTGGTGTCGGTGAGGTGCTTCTCGAAGCGTTCGCGGAAACCGCCCTTGACCGGGGCCACCTCGGCCTCGAGGTTGCGCAGGACCCAGGCATTCAGCTCGGGGCCCTTCTCGCGCATCATCTTGTGGAACACCGGCGGCTTGATATCGGTGAGCAGGACCCGGTGCAGCATCTCGAAGATCCCGCCCTCGATCAGCCGGATCCACTCCACCCGGTTGCCGCTCTCCTCCTCGAAGCGGCCCAGGACGTAGGCGATGATCATCTTGTGGGCCTGCTTGTCGAGCTCGGTGAACTCGACCGGCCGCACCTGGTCGTTCCAGCGCCGGATGCTGGCACACTCGTAGACGCGCTCGATCAGGGCCGGGTTCAGGGACGCTGTGGTGTGGGTCTCTTCAGACTTCGGCATCCTGCGGCACTCCTTAGCCCACGGCCTGGACCCCGACGGCGCGCTGCGCCGCGATCAGGCGGTCCTCCCAGGTTTCCTGGTCGGAGTCGGGGATGCGGTCCTCGCGCTGCATGGCCCCGTAGACGTCGGCGATGGCCGCCTCGAGGCTGATGGCGGGGCGGAACTCGGGGACATCCCGCATCAGGCGCGCAGGGCTGTAGATACTGTTATAGGAGAAGATATCCCGGCAGATGCCGACGTTGGGGACCTTGGCGGCCAGCAGCGTGTCCAGAGGCACGCCCACCAGCTCGACCTCGCGGCCGATGACCTTCATGGCGGTGCGGTGATACTCGGCCCAAGTGCCGAACTCGGTCTTCATCATGTTGTAGGTCTGGCCCAGACAGCGCTCCCTACCCAGCACGAAGACGAACGCCGGCGCCGCGTCGTCCACGTGCAGCCACTGATGCAGGGCCCGGCCATCCCCGCAGACCGCGATCGGCTTGCCCTTCTGCACCCGGTCCACCCAGGCGCCCTCCCAGGCGATCTGGCGCAGCAGCGACCACTGAGGACCGAAGGTGGTCGTGGGCTTGATGATGGTGACCGGGAAACCGTCGCGGTAGAAGGCCTCCAGCAGCACCCGGTCCGCGGCCACCTTGTTGCGGCCGTAGTCCGTCACCGGCCGCAGGGGATGGTCCTCGCCGGCCGGGAACCAGTCATACTGCACCCCGTACGTGCATACCGTCGAGCAGTGCACCACGTGCGAGGCTCCGCGGAAGGCCCGTACCGTGCTGCGGGCGTCCTCAGCGTCGAAGCAGATCATATCGATGGCGGCGTCGAAGTGCTGCTCCTGCATGGCGGCTTCGAAGGCGGTGCGGTCCTTGCGGTCGCCGACGAGGACCTTCACCCCGGCGGGGACCGGTCCGCGCTTGCCGCGGTTGTAGACCGTGACCTCGTGCCCGACCTGCTGCAGGAGGCGGACGATGCGGGTACTGATGTTCCCGGTTCCGCCGATGACGCAGACTCGCATGGCGATCTCCAGCGCAGTCACCCGACGTCGGCCGGGCCCGGAGCCAGGATGGCCTTGCCCAGGGGGCGCTGATCCCTCAGCGTGCATCCGCGTTGCCCGGCCGCCTGCAAAGATAGGGCATCAGGGCCGTGGGCACAACCCCGCGCCCTAGGAAGCGGCTGAGCGCTCAGAAGGTGTGAGAGAATGCGGGTCGAGGATCTAGGGTCGAGGGAAGCCCCCCATGGGAAGTGCCCGATGCCGGTGGTGGCGGCGACTCCTTCACCGCTTCGCTAGCCCGATGGTGTTCCACAAGCCTTTGGTATCCACAGCGACGCATCATGGCAATCACGCGCGGGGCACACCTGCCCCGGCGGACGTGCCCTAAGGCCCGTCGGTTCGGCGGAGGTGGGGGTCCGTCAGGTGGAACTCGCCGGAGCCACCGTCGGGGAGGTCGAAGCGCAGGCGGGCGCCATTCGCGAACGGCTCCCGCACGATGAACTCGACGACATGCTCCCGCCACTCGGCCGTGAGGGGCACCGGGGCGGCCTCGGTGACGCCGCGCCAACCGTCGGCCACGTCGAAGCGCACGTCCTGCCCGGCAGTCCCTTTGGCCTGGCATGAGAACCGGTAGTGGCCCGGATCGAGCTTGCCGTTGTTGAAGAAGGTGTGGCTCAGGTTGCTGCCTTGTCCGTAGCCCCCACCACGCTGAGCACACGCTGACCCGCAGGGCCGGTCACCGGACCGTCCGCACGGACCCGCTTCTCAACCGTGTCGGACCGCCCGACCAACTCCCAGTAGCGCCACGGGTTGATCAGTTCCACCCTCGGGTCCGGCGTCCAGCGGGGCACGGCCGCCACCTCTGGAACGACCGGCGTCTGAACGCTCAGCAGCCTCTCCGGCACACGGTACGAGAGGGTCGAGTCGAACGCCGGGTTGCCGAAGGCGATGTCCGCCAGGGCGGTGGCCCGCGGGGCGACGCCGACACCGACGATCCCGAACGGATGCCAGCCGCCGGTAAGGTAGTTTCGCACGGCGAAGCGGACGCTCGGGACCAGGCCGCCCTGGCGGTCGAGGATCGCGACCGCAAGGATGTACTCGCCCGGTCGCAGGTCCGCCGGGGTGGTGGCGCTGCCGGCGGCGCTGTGGGGCTGTGCGGGGCTGCGGTACGCGAACGCTTCGCTGTCCCCATCGTGCCGTCCCAGTTCAGGTAGACGCGGGGCACCATCTTGACGTTGAGTTCCCCAAAGGTCTTGCCGTCGCGCTGGGCGATCCGGTTCGTGTAGGCGATGATGCGGTCCACGGTGTCGTCGGCGCTGATCTCAAGGGCGTTCCAGGGCATGTACGGCCGCTGAAGGAGCCCGTAGCCGTTCTGGTGGTAGTCCCGGAAGCCCTTGAGCGGGTTGTTGATGGCTCCGGGGAACTCTGCGGGGTGGACGGTGGCCCATCCAGGGGCGTCGGCCGCGCGATCGGCCGGGGCCGCTACGGTCACGCCGACAGCCAGCCCCAGACAGACAAGGACGCAGTTCGTCATCGTTACGCCTCTGATGTCAAGGGGGCGAGGCCTTCCCGGATCGTGCCCCGGCGCCAAGGCGACCTGCTGGCAGACCCCGGCAGATCGCGCACGCTGGCTGCCGGTTTCCTCCGGGCGGTTCCGGAGGCGTGTCTGACCCCTGGCCACCAGAGCCCACCGGAGCGCTTCGCCAGGACCGTGCTGAGGCCCGGGGGCACCCGCGACCTACAGCCGTGGCCCTGGTCAGCGCACGGCCATGGTACCCAGACGCTGGCAGAGATAGGGTGTCAGCACGGCCAGCACAACCGCACAGGCTGCCTGACTGCCGGCGTCCGTGAAGTGCACGCCGTCTGGAACGATGTAGCGCGGGCAGCCCTCGCGCTCCGTGGCCTCCCGCATGCCGGCGTACAGGTCGACGAAGAGGTCCTGATGACGCGTGGCGAAGGCCTGGGTGAAGCGCCGGTAGGCATGCAGGTAGCTGTTCAGCCCGCCAGCGGGGAAGAACTTGGCGCGGGCCGGGGCGTTATCGGGAGCGCTCCAGCCGTGCCAGACGTCGATGACCGGCGGGAAGGTCACCCAGGCGGAGTCGCTGCCCGCCTCGACCAGCCGGCGGCGGATGCGGGCGAGGTTGCGGCGGAACGCTGCGAGGCCGACGGCACGGGCTGGATCCGGCGTTGCGTCGTTGCCGCCGAACTGCACCAGGGTCAGGGCCGGCTGCCGCGCCAGGACGTCGCTGGCGATACGGGCCAGGCCCTCCCGCGATGTGTTTCCGCCCACGCCCGCGTTGACCACCTCAAAGCGCACTCCCGGGAAGGCGCGCTTGAGCCGGCGCTGCAGCAATGCTGGCCAGCGCCGGGCCGGCGCCAGGGCCGCGCACGCGGTCATGGAATCGCCAAAGGCCACCATGCGGAACCGTTCTGCCATATCACGCTCCCCCAAGCAGGTTCGCCAGTGCCTGTGCCAGCCAGCCATCGGCGTGTCGCCGCTGCGGCCGGGGGCCCAGGAGGTCCTCGATGTCTTCAGCCGGCCCGAGGACCGCCGCGCTCACTTCCCCGTAGCCACTTCCGGGCCGGGCCGTTCCTCGCGCAACTGGTAGTCCGGCCAAAGAGGGCAGTTGAGGTCGATCCAGCACTTGAGCGCGTGCCACTCGTCGGGGCTCAGTTGGACCTGGTTGTGCCCGGCCTCGAGCACCTTCACCAGGCGGCTCTGCAGGACGCCGAAGGTCAACGGCTCCCGCTTCTCGTTGCCGCCGGCGTTGTACTGGTAGTCGAGGTGGTGCACGAGGCCTGCCCGGATCAGCGTCTTGTACGAGGCGGGGATGCGGTCGGCATCCAGGACCCCGGTAAGGTCCAGTGACTTGGGGTGCTGGGCATCGTGGCAGCGGGTGCAGTGCCGGTCCAGCACCGGCTGGACCACTTGCTCATAGGCGAAGGGCACCGCCCCCCACGGCGGCGGCTGCGGCGCATCCGCCGCGCGCCGCAGGGCCGTCTTGCGGGCGACCACGGGGGCGGTGCGGCGGTCCTCGTGGCAACCGATGCAGGAGCGTTTCTCGCCGGGCTGCAACTGCACCACCGAACGCATGCGCTGCAGTTCGTTCAGGTCCTTGTCGAGGGCCTGCAGGTAGACCACCTTCCTGGCCGGCACCAGGAAGTGCGCCGAGCCATCCGCGTCCACCGGCACCAACCCCAGGCTGGCCTTGGCCACGTACGATGGCCAGCCGTAGGGGCCCGCCACTTTGTCCACCGGCCCGGCGTACCAGTGCATGAAGGGCTCGTGGTCCTGCCGGTAGCTGCCGTCCGGGAGCTGCGTCAGACCCGCGCGGACCTCGCAGGCGAGGCGCAGGTAGGCCACCCGGCCGCGCTCGACGGCGGGGCTGATGCCAGCATACACATCCGCTACCGTCATCTCGCCGAAGGCGTCGTCGCCCTGGCTCACCTCCACCTCCGGCAGGCGTGGCGCTTCGCCGTGCGGCCGCAGGGGCGTCGGGCACAGGCTGTCAATGGCGCGGTCCAGGTGCAGCAGCTCGCGGTTCCCGTAGCGGTCAATGACGTAGAGCCCGAACTGGTCTCGCGGCGCATGGGCGCAGAGGACCAGGTCGCGGCTGATAGGAAGCGGGTCGCGGAAGCACTCGCACTCCGGCCACATGCCAGGCCAGGGCACCTCCGGCGTCAGGGAGGTGATGGCGTCGCGGGTGAAGCGGCCCTTGTCCAGGTCGATCAGGGCGATGGGGCCATTGAGGTCACCGAAGTGCGAGATCAGGGTACAGGTGACCTCGTGGGTCCCTGGGACTTGCCGGCCATTGGCGTAGCCATTGGGCTGGATGATGGTGTTGCCGAAGACGAGTTCCGGGTGCGTTCCGTCCGGGCGGATCGCCCACAGCGTGTGGCTGAAGTCCGCGCCCTTGTCCACGTACTCGGAACGGGTCCAGAGGATGCGTCCGTCGCGCATCAGTCCCGGAGCCCACTCGCTGAGGTTGGCGTATGACAGGGGGCGCATGTCGGAGGCGTCGGCGGCCATCCGGAACAGCACGTAGGCCTGCGGGCGCCAGCACAGGAACCTGGCCCGGCAGCGCGTACTGACGAAGGCCAGGTCACCAGCGGGCAACGGGCAGGGGTAGACATCGTTGTAGGGGCCGTCACCCAGAGTGACCACACCGGTCCCGTCCGCCTTCATCCGGGTGATGCGGAAGTATCCATCCTGGGACGCCCGGTGGCTGAAGTAGATATGATCCCCGTCCGCCGTGGCCATCGGGTCCCGCGCCACCCCGGTGCCGGCGTCGAAGAGTGTGGTCACCACGCCCTTCTCCGGGACCAGTCGCTGACCTTCCCAGGGGATATCGAGCCGGCAGACAGCCCCGCCCGGGCGCCAGGTAGAGTCCAGGAAGTCGCTGTAGTTATGGGACGGATGGAAGGGATGACGCTTGACCAGCAGCACGCTGCGCAGGGCCTCCAGGTCAGGGTCCCGGAGGAAGGCTTCGCGCTTCAGCTCCCGCACCGCGAAGAACAGGTCACGGTCCCCGGCTGCCTCGACGCCACGGGTGTCCCGGGCCGTACGGCAGGCCGCCACGCGTTCGGCCAGGTCCGCGACGGCCACCCCGCGGGCCGCCAGGCGGCCCAGCAGCGCGTCCAGGTCGCGCAGGACCCGGCTGCCCGGGTCGTAGCGGAACAGGTGCAGGCGGAAGACCGGCAGACCCTCCGCCGAGATCTCCACATCCCGGAATGGCCCGGCGGGGCCCACGTCCCCCGGGACCGCCGCCGTCGCCACGCCCTCCCGCCAGACCACCGGCACGGGCCCAGCGCCCGCCCAGTTCAGGCTCAGCCCCGAGATGGCGGCGGGGGCTTCGAGGCGCACCGCAAAGTCACCCGCCGCAGTGGCTGGCCCTTCGGCCAGCGCCAGCGGCGCCCGCAGGAAAACGACCGCGCGGCCCTCTGCGGGGGTATGCCGGCCCCCCATGCCGAGCCCGACGCGGATGCCGGTGTTCTCCCAGCCCGGGAACCAGCTCAGCGGCAGGACGGCCTCCAGGACTCCACGCTTGCGGTCCAGGAGGCCCTTGACCGGCTCGGCGCCATCGGCCTCCACGCGCTCGCCATCCCGGCGGAAGCGCCGGAATTCCAGCGCCCCGGGGATCACGGTGATCGCCCCGCAGCCCTCGCCGTCTCCGGCCGACACGACCGCCAGGTGCGCACTGAGCAACCGGTTCGTCTCCACCGCCAGGCACAGTTGGTTCCCGGCCGTCCCGGCCCGGACCGCCGACACCACCAGGGGTCCCCCCTCGAACTCGTACGGCCAGGCCACTCGAGCCACGCCGCGGGAGGCGTGTGTCCAGCAGGCATCGTCCAGGCCGCCGTCCACGGCCGGGGTCCCGGGCAGTTCAGGCAGCGGCACCACATCCTCCCCCGCATGCCGGGGGTGGTCTCTGACCCGACCGTTGTAGGGCACCAGTCGCGAACTCAGGTCCGCGTGACCGGCTACCTTCAGCCAGGCATGCTCCTCGCCCAGGAAGGCGTAGCGCAGGTCCTCGGCGACCGGGTCCGCTGTCCGGTCCACCTCCGCGAGGGGCCCGACCTTGTCCGCGGGGATGGGATCGGCACTGCCGAACACCTCCAGTTCATCGATCCGCGGCAGGTCCCCGCCAGCGCTGGCGTCGATGGCCACACGCAACCAGCGCACCTGGACGGGCTTCACGTGGATCTCGACACGGTCCGTCACGGCGGGCCGCGCCCCATGCCGGTAGAGGGTCGTCCAGGCGTCCGTGCCGGAGTCGGCTTGGTAGCGCACCGCTCCGAGGAGGCGGAAGGCCAAGGGGGCCCGGTCCTGGAAGCGCAGGCTCTGGTCGCTACCGAAGGCCACGTGGCTGACCCAGAAGGTCGCCCCCAGGTCGATCTCTGCCCAGGCCGGCATAGCCCCGGCGATCCAACTGTGGTCATTGCCGGTCTTGCCATCGTTGAGATGCTCGGTTCGGTGGATGGCGTACCCCTCCAGGCAGGACGCTGCCGCCGGCTTGCTGCCGGCGGCCAACGCCAGGTTGGCCAGGCCGAACTCGTTGGCCCGGCGGGCCTCCCCCGGCGGCGTCGCGGCGCCAGCCGCCGCCTGTGCCGGCGGCAGCGGGGGGGCTGCCGCCACCACCCCGCGGAAGGTCCCTGGCTGTCCCGCCATGGTCGCGCGGCCCTTGACCTCAGCGACCTTCCGCCACTGGGCAGCATCCTGGCTCACCAGCACCGCGAACTGCGTCGGGATCCGGTCTGCGAACTGGCCTTCCCGGTCGCGGGAGATGACCACGCGGGCCACGGTCTGCACCTGTCCCAGGTCGATCTGGGCCCACTCGCCGCTGGCCTTGGCCGGGATCCAACTGGCGGCATTGCCATAGGCCCCGTCGTTGAGGTGCTCGACGGCGTGCGCGACATAGCCTGCCAGGCACGACGACGCCGAGGCCACGGCGCCCTTGGCCCGGGCCAGGTTGGCGTCTGCCGTCGGGGCATAGACCTCGAACTCGTCGATGCAGGGCTCCGCGCTGGAGGAGGCGGCGATTTCCAGCCGCACGTAGCGCGCGGCGACCGGCTCGAAGCGGATCGCGTTCGGGCGGTCTCCGTAGATGACCGTCTCCGCTGCCACGGCCCACCCGGCCAGGCCGGCCAGCGCCAACGCCCAGAGCCCTCGGACTCCCTGCCGCGCGATCATGATACCCGTTCTCCATCCGTGGTCGAACCATGGCCTGCAGCGACCCCGCAGTCTGTCCCGGCTTCCGGCCCGACGTGGAGCGCCCACGGTCCCCGGGCCGCGGGAGCACTGGCCGCGGGGGCGGTTGCCCCTGTGGCCGCGGCCGCACCAGCAACACTCCATGGTCGCTGTGCAGGCAGCATCGGTCCTACTCCAGCACCACCTCGTAGAGCATGCGTGCACCGGCATCACCCTTGACCGCCAGGTCAAGCACCAGGCGGTCCCCGGCCAGGCGCACCGGCACGGCCGTGAGACGCCGTCCGCCCGTGCTCAGGACCCACGCATCCGCCTTGCGCGCCGTACGTTTGAGCGTGACGGTCGCCGCGCCGTCCCGCACCAGGTGCGGCGGCTTGCCCCAGGCCAGCAGCGTCGTCCGGCCACCGTCGGCGTACTGGACGTCGGTGTTCTGCAGATCGGTGAGGTGGGTCACCAGCAGTCGCCCGCTCGAGACCACCGGCCGGCCGTCCAGGCTCGACACCCAGACGGTGGCATCCGTGTCGCGGATCTCGATGGCGGCCGAGGCCATCTCCACCGTGCGGCCTGCCGGGGCGTAGCAGCCGACCGTGCAGGGGGTGTCCAGGACCATGGTGTCAGCCGGTCCGTCCAGGATGAACTGGCCGCTGGCGCTCTGCGCCCGCCGCGCCCCCAGGTCCGTGCGGTTGCCCTGGCCGAGCCAGCCGCGTTCCGACAGCGCCTTGACGAGCGCGGGGCCCGTCCCGTCCGCGTAGGGCGATCCCTCCAGCCGGGTACTCCCCACCGGCGAGGAGGCCGTCACCGGGAGGGCCAGGTCAGCCGGCACCGCCGCGTCCCGCCCGCCCAGGAAATGGCCCACCTTGGCCACCGTCACCAACCCTGACCACGGTGGCACGATGCCACCCTGCCGCCCCTGCCGGCGCCCCAGTTCCGCCGGGTCCATCGTGATCGCCAGCGTCCGCCCGGCCGGCGACAGGTCCCCACGCAGAAACAGACACAGCGAGGCCCGCTCGGCCGCCTGGTTCAGCGGGTCCGTGGCCACATCGAAGTAGCCCGCGCCAGAGACCTTGAACAGGTTGTCGCGGCTGTGGCTGTAGGCAAAGCGCCAGACGCCGGACCAGTCCTGCAGGGCCGCCATGCAGCCGGTCAGGATGCCACCGACACCCCGGTAGCGCCCAGGGCCGGAATAGTTGTACTCGGTGATGGTAAACGGTTTGTCCAGCAGTCGCGTGAAGGCCGTGTTCCGCCCGCCCGGGGCCCCGACCGCCACCGGGCTGGTGTTCGGACACCGCGAGGGCAGGCGCCAGGGCTGTTCCAGGAAGTGCGGGTGGTCGACGTAGAAGTGGTCGTCGACGTAGTCATACTCGAGGCGCACGCGCTGGGACTGGGGCGTGTTGGTCCAGGAATTCATGTTGGTCAGGAGCGCCTGGCACTTGAGCTCGTCGCGGACCAGGGCCTTGGCACGGCGGAAAAAGGCCAGCTCGGTGTCCGCCAGGAACCCGGCGAAGTCCCGGGCCGGCACCGAGTCGTCATTGAAGCTCCGGGGGAACCCCGCGCTGCCGGCGGCCAGGTCACCTTCCAGGGGCTTCCCCCAGGCCGCAGCCACCGCCGCGGCCGTCCCGTAAGCCTGCACCAGCCAGGCGCTCCAGGCGCGCTGCCAGTCTGCCCGGGTCCGCTCGCTCAGACCGTAGATGAAGTTGCCGGCATTGCCCTCGTTGACGAGGCTCACCCAGGCCAGCCCGGGCTCGTCGGCAAAGCGCATCCCGGTGTAGGGGTTCACGTGTCCCAGGAAGGTCCGCGTCCAGGCGGCGAAGTTCTCAAAGGCCTTCTCGTTGACCTGGACGAGCATCTTGAACTCGTCCATGGCGACATTCCCCTCCGCTCCGGGCCAGACCTCGGCCGCATACACCTGCCGCGAGACGTAGAGGTCCGTGGTCATGTAGACGCCGCGCTGCTTCAAGGCCGCCACCAGGTGATCGAGCTGGTCGAAGGCCTCAGCCCGCGCCTGTGTCGAGGTGCCGCCGGACCGGTCCGCCAAGACCGACTCGTGGTGGTGGAAGCGGACGGCGTTATACCCCAGCCGCATCAGGCGCTCGGCCAGGGCCTCCGCCTGAGCCGCTTCCAGGTACTGCGCGGTGAAACAGAGGTTGACCCCGTAGAAGCGTCGCGGCACGGCCGGGGAATCCGCAAAGGCGAAGTGGCCCTCGGGGGTCGCGATGACCCGGCCATGGCGCCCGGCGGGCATGTCCGTCGGGCGCATGGCCGAGAAGTCGAGGGCCGACCCTGCGGCGATATCCATCTCGGCCGCCAGCGGCAACCACTCCGGGCCCTCCTTCAGGGTCACGGGCTCATCGATGGTCAGGCCCAGGCCCCCGGCCGCCGACAGGGCGACCTCCACGGCGAACGCCTCTCCAGCCGGCCAGTTCCGTGCCGGGGTCATCTGGGGGCCGACGCGGACGCTGAAGCTGGGGCCCCACTGCCGGTTGTCCTGCACCAGCACCGGCGCCGGCTCCGCAAAGGCCAGTTCCAGCCGCCCGCCATCCGGCCAGCGCAGGCCCAGGGCCCGGGTCGCCGCAGAGCCGTACAGGTGCGTGTCACCCCGCTGCGCCGGGAAGGCCTGTTCCCTGCCGTCCGCGACGAAGACGGCCCCACTGAGCCTCGGCTCGGCGAACTCGATGCTGACGTGCAGGCTGTTGAGGTCCAGGGCCTGCCGTGGCGTCAGCCGGTAGCTCAGGACGACGCTCTCCCCGGCCGCGGTAGCGCGCAGTTCGCAGTCGACCTCCTGGTCATCCGGGGCCTTGACCACCGTCCGCCGCGGTTCCGTTGCCGGAGCCGGCCTCGGCGCACCCGGTCCGGCACCGCGCCACTCCTTCTGGAACAGGCCCGGCGCGACCGTCGCCACTTCCTGGCTGCCGCGTGACAGCACCACCGTGCAGTCAGGCCGCACGAAGGCTGTCCACTCCGCCCCGGAGACCCCGGCCCCCACCGCCGCCGTGACCAGCACCGAGTACATCGCCCGCATCTGGATCTCCTGGAGCCGCCGAATGCAAAGCCGTCAACGGAACGCGCGCAGGGCACCCCGCAACGGCCACTTTAGCCGACCCGACGCGCCGGCGCAATGTGGCGGTATAGTTAGCTCAACGGCGACAGGAACAGGGCCACGTGCGGCAGACGTGTGCCGGACCGCCGGAGGGTCCCCGCCATGCCTGGCAAACGGGTATGGGTGATCGGCGATATCCATGGCATGTTCGACCCCCTGAACCGCCTCCTGCGCCGCATTCGGCTCGTGCAGCAGGAACGGCCGGCTCGGGAGACCCGGCTTGTCTTCATCGGCGACTACATCGACTACGGTCCCTCCTCCCGTGAGGTCCTGGACGCGCTGATTCGCCTCCGCGACGAGTACGAGTGCGTGTTCCTAGCCGGCAACCACGAGGACCTGCTGCAGCAGTTTCTGCGCCGGGACGACCTCTACCGCCGTTTCGGCAACGTCTGGTTCCGCCTGAATGATGGTGTGGAGACCGTCGCTTCCCTGGTGGACGATCCGGCCCGGCTGGGCGAGTTCTACGCCGAGGGGGCCGCCGCGGCCGTCACCCCGGAGAACCTCGGCATCCCCGGGCGCTACCTGGCATTCCTCAACGACCTCGCCTACGCCCACCGCGAGCAGTTCAGCAGTGGGCATAGGACCCTCGACTTCGCCTTCTGCCACGGGCTGCTCGAACGGAATGACGAGGCCCCCGACGACACCATCGTGGAGGGCATCTCCGCGGTTGAGGAACAGCTCTCCCTACGGACCTACGAGCAGTTCCACCGGTACCGTCGTGACCGTCGGAAGTGGATTGAGGACCTGCATCTGTGGAACCGCGACGCGACGCTGGGGAGGTATGGCAACTACATTCTCGTCCATGGGCATACGCCGACGGTCCTGCTGAACCGGTTCCAACCGAACCTCGGCGACTATGACTGTGACTCCGGGCTCCCCTTTCTGGGCTTCGCGGGCCAGCCGCCGGCGGTGCGCGTCTCCGGGGGCTTCCACATCAACGTCGACGCGACCCTCGATACCCTGGCCACCGTCGACATCGACACGGGGGCTGTCTACGGCAAGAGCCTCACGGCACTGCTCCTGGACGAACAGGACCTCCTCAACGACTTCACCATCTCGGCCTTCCAGGTGCGCCTGGACCGGCCCCATCGGCATGGCCAGGACCTGGTTCACGTCGAGTTCAGCTTCCTGCCGTAGCCTGGCCTGGGCGGCTCGCGAGGGGCTCGTACCCCCTGCACACCAACCAACCCGGCTGTGCGGACCCGCGCCTTCAGCGCTGCGGACCTACTCATACCACTTGGACGTCAGCCGTAGAGCATTGCTGAAGCGGCCGCGGCACCAGGGGCGAACGCCCCCGCGGCCATCCTACTGTCCAGTAGGACCGCGGTCGCGGGACCGTGGGTGCTCCGTGCGGGCCCCGGAGCCGGACCAGCCCGCGGGGTAGATGCGGGCCATGGCTCCAGCACGGACGCAGAACGGGCATCAGTCCCCGCCGTGCGACCGCCATCACTCCTCGATGGCGACGCGGAAACCCACGTTGAAGACGGGCTGCCAGGCGGGATAGGCGCAACGGTAGCCTGAACGGGCTCGGCAGGGCCGATCGTGCCAGGACCCCCCGCGCACCACCCGCTTCTCGCCGCGATCCGCAGGGTCGTTGCGGCCATCGTCATCACCGTAGGGGTAGGGCCGGTACATGGACCGGGTCCATTCCGCCACGTTGCCATGCATGTCGTGAAGCCCCCAGGCATTGGCCGCATAGGTGGCCGGCTTGGCCAGGTGCAGGACCTTGTCGTCCACGGACATCGCCGCCGGCAGGTAGCAGGCCAGTGGATCGGGATTGCCGACCGGCTGCGGGTCTACGCCCACCACCACCAGCTTCTTGGTGGTCACGTCGGCGAGGTTGGCCCACGCGGCGAAATCGGCGGTCAGGGCGCCGTAGTTCAGGGGCGTCGGGGTACCGGCCCGGCAGGCCCATTCCCACTGGGCCTCCGTCGGCAGCGCGACCCGCCGGCCGGTCTTCGCCGCCAGCCAGGCACAGAAGCGCATGGCATCCACCCAGGTCACCCGGATCACAGGCAACTCGGGCTGGTCCACGAAGTAGCCGCGGCGGGTCTGGTCCTTCCAGCGCTGGTCGTAGACCCCGTTGTCGTGCTGCGGATCGAACTGGGTATACTGCTGCACGCTGACCTCCGTGCGTCCCAGCCAGAAGGCCTTGGCGACCGCCACCGGCGCCACGGGCTGCTCGTCCAGGTCTCCCTCGGCATCGCCCATGAGGAAGGAGCCTGCCGGGACCCGGACGAACTCCATGGTGACGCCGTTGCCGAGGTCGACGGAGACCGCTGGCTCAGCCCCCTGCACCTGCCGCGCCTGGTCGGCGGTCAGGGGCCAGCCCTGGGGGGCCGGCGCCGGTGCCGGTCGGGCCGGTTCGGGCGCCGGGGCCTCGACGGCCGCGTCTCCGGCATAAGCATTGGTGACCGCCTCGCTGTCCTCTTCGACGCTGGCGTACTTGCGGCGGCTCTCGGCTCGTGCCGTCACCTGCTCGGCGCCGATGTTGGGGGCCGCTTCGCGCCAGGTCCCGTAGAAAGGCACGTTCAGGTCGATCCAGGTGATGAGCCGATCCCAGGTCTCGGCATCCAGGCGGACGCCGTGGTGGCCTTTCTGCAGGCGCTGCACCAGTTCGCTGGTGTCGGCATGGAACTCCATGGGCGTCAGCGTGTGGTAGTCGCCCTCAGGACCGTTTCGGCGGACATAGCGCATCAGGGCCAGGTAGGACTTCGAGTAGCGGTTCTGCGCGGTGTCGAAGGAGACCCACTTGCCGTCGTCGACGAACGAAGGGACGTCCTCCCGCTTGCCCGAGTGACAGCCCACGCAGTGCCGGTCCAGGACCGGCTGGACCTCCCGCTGGAAACTGAAGCCGCGCGCCGGTCCATACCAGGGCTTCAGAGGCGCCGCCAGGGACTGCGCCGCCAGGGAGGTGCGCGAGGGCGGCACGGAGTTCTGCGCCTCATGGCAGCCGACGCAGGAGACGACCTCGCCCGGCATGGCCACGAACCAGCTCCGCATCAGGGCCAGGGCCTTGCCCTCGGCGTCCAGGGGCTGCACGGCCAGCGGCGTGTTGGCGGGGACCTTGAACACCGCCGAGCCGTCTGCCAGGACAGGCGTTGTGCCCAGGACCCGGTGCACGTCCCAAGGCCCCTCGTAGCCGATGACGTTGTGGCCGCCGGTGTTGCGATAGGCATACTCATACTGGTAGACGCGCAGGCTCTTCACCACGCCGCGGGGCAGGTTGCGGAGCCCGCGGCCGACACTGACGTCCTGGATGTAGACGGTGGCCTCTTTCTCGCCCGGACGGATGCGGTCGGGCAGTGCCTGGGGGCAGGGCGTGGGCCGCAGCGGCACCGGCTCCATACAGTGGACCCCAGGGATCACCTTGAGGGGCACCATGTTGTCGAAGATGTCCACCAGGTAGATGCCCCACGGGGAGGAGGGGGTCAGCTTGCCGGACACCAGGAAGTGCGCCTCACTCAGGGGGTAGGGGTGCAGGAACTTCGGCCACACGGCCCCCACCAGGTCGTCCTTGGTCACCGCCTCGACCGTCTTGCCGTAGCCGGGGATCCTCTGGAGCGCGCCGCTGGCCTCATGGCGGCCCCGGGCGGCATCGAACAGCACCAGCTCACCCATGCGGGCCGGCCCATGGTGTCCGGAGACGATGGCCACGAACTTCGTCGAGCTCCCGGGAAGCGGGCGCGCATAGAACATCGAGTTCGGCCAATAGGAGTTGCTGCCGTAGAACTCGACCTGGTTGGTGCCGTCCGGGTTCATGTGCATGAGGACACGGGCGAAATAGTGCGCCGAGTCGGTGTACTCCCAGCGCGTATACAGGACCCGCCCGTTGGCCAGCACCGCCGGGTTCCAGTTGTTGTCCTGGTCAAAGCACAGACGCCGGATACCGGTGCCATCGGCTTCGCAGACATGGAGGTTGCCCACGTAGTCAGCCCCGCCCACGCAGGGCACCGCATGGTAGTTGCAGTTCGAGACGAACAGGATGCGGCCGCTGGGCAGGTAGCAGGGGTCGTAGCTCGAGACCTCCGTCACGACCTGGCGGAAACCCGTGCCATCGGCGCGAACCTCGCAGACGGTGCCATTGGTCGAGAACAACATCCGCTCGCCGTCGAAGTTCAGGTCCACATCCCCGACGAAGATGGGCTCTTCGGGACGGTAGACCCGTTCCTCGGGCGCCTCCTGTTGGCGGATGCGGAAGGTGGTGATCTCATTGTCGAAGCCGCGGCCGTGGAGCGGGTCATTGCCCTGCCAGTTCTGGGTCAGGCCCTCCGAGCCCTTGCGGCGGATGAAGAGGACTTTCTCGAAGTCGATGAGGGGGTTGGCCAGAAGCAGTTCCCGGCGCAGGTCGTCCCAGCGGTTGCGCAGGCTGGGCAGCGCCTTGAGGGCTTCCGGATCGCGCGCCGCCGCGGCGGTGCACAGGCGGTCCGCTTCCCTCTCGAAGGCCTCCAGGCGGGCGAGGTTGGCCGGTCCGGGGTACCGGTCCGGGAAGCGTCGGGCCAGGTCCTGGACCGCCAGGCGGACGCTGGCGACCTGGATCTCGCGCCGGACCGCCTCGGCCTTCTCGCACCACTTGGAGGTGTAGTAGGACTGGCGCACGGCCTGCAGATCCGCCTCGGTCTTGCAGGCCGCCGCCCCGGCCTTGGCCTTCTCGGCGAACTCCGGCACCGCGCAGAGCTCGGCGTAGCGGCGGCCCAGGGCGGCCAGGTCGCCGGCCGGCCACGGCGGGTCCCAGACGCCGTCCTCGCGTTCCCAGCCGATCTCGCGCTGGGCATCCTCGGACGCGAAGTCGGCAACCAGGCGAGCCCAGATCCCATTGAGGGCCGCCGCGCGCGCCGAGCCGGGCGTCTGGTTGGTGGAGAAGTAGTAGTAGTGGCCGCCCTGGTTGTTGTAGATCATCAGGAGCAGCTCGTTGTCGCCGGCCTTCAGCGCCAACGGGGCCTGGTCCTGGTTCGGTGCCGGTCCCCGGTTGGCCGGGTTGGCCAGGATGCGCTCGCGGTTCAGCCAGACCCCCAGACCATCGTCGCTGCCGAAGTAGGCCGGGATCGTGACCGGCGCCGCCGCCGTGACCACCCGGTACAGGAAGGTGGCCGCCTGCCCCGGGGCCGACAGCTCGATGACCTCTCCGTCCTCATAGGCGCCCTTGCGCTGCCACGGTTTGTCGCCGCACGGTTTCGTCAGGTCGACCCCGAGCAACGGCGGGAACTCCGTCTCGAAGCCCTTCTTGGGGTCCGCCCCGAACGGGCCGGCCTGGTACCACGGTCCGAGGGTGACGCCCTGTGGCCCGGCGCTGGTCCCCTCTGGCAGTGTCGCAGCCAGTTTCTCCAGCGCGAGCCGGAGCGTCTCCTGCCAGGTCTCCCGCCGGGCGTAGGGGTCGTCCGCGCCCCGTAGCGTCGGGAGGATGGACACACAGGCCACCAGGCTTGCGGCCGCCAGGCGGAAGGGCAGGGGAGAGGTATGCATGACGCACCGTTGGGTCGGGGAACAACGTCGTCGGCATGGCCCCTACGCGCGGGGCCATGCCGACGGCCGTCCGACTCTCGTTAACTTTTCGCCTGGAGATCCTTATACATCTCGAAGGCGGCCTCCGGCGTGAGGCCATCGTGGACCACGGCCCGCACCGCCTTGATCATGGCCCGCGGCGCTTCGGCCTGGAAGATGTTCCGGCCCATGTCCACGCCGGCGGCGCCCTGGTCAATGGCCTTGCGCGCCATGGCCAGCGCCTCCTTCTCGGGCAGCTTCTTGCCCCCGGCAATGATGATCGGCACGGGGCAGGCTGCAGTCACTTTCTCGAAGTCCGGCTCGCAGAAGTAGGTCTTGACGAACTGGGCCCCATTCTCGGCGATGACCCGGCAGGCCAGGCCGAGGTAACGCGCGTCGCGGGTCAGTTCCTTGCCGACCGCGCAGACGCCGAGGGTCGGGATGCCATAGCGGTTCCCGGTTTCTACCAGCAGGCAGAGGTTCTTGATAGTGAGGGCCTCGAACTGGCTGCCGATGGCGACCATGGCCGCCATGGCCGACGCGTTGAGGCGGATGGCATCCTCGATCTCGACGCCGATCACCTCGTTGTTCAGTTCGGTCAGGACCGTGCTGCCCGCCGAGCAGCGCAGGGCGACCGGCTTGTTCATCGTCGGGGGGATGCAGGCCCGCAGGGCCCCGCGGGTGCACATCAGGCAGTCCGCCAGGTCGCCGATGGGCAGGATGCTCAGGTCGATGCGCTCCAGGCCGCTGGTGGGGCCCATGATGTAGCCATGATCGAAGGCCAGCATCACGGTCCGGGTGGACCTGGCGTCGAAGATGCGCGCCAGCCGGTCCTTCATCCCCCAGTCATAGTTGTTGGCCCCTTTGAGGGGAAAGGCCGGGTTGGCCACCGGCACCCCGATCCCGTAGTCCTTGTCGGCAACGGCATTCCTGTCTGCGTCCGGCATGGTTCGGTCCTTTCTTGGGCGCTCGGAGCCCGGGGCTCGGAGCATGGATCGTCTACCCGGAGGCACCCTACCGGAGGCGCACTCCGTCGCGGCGCCACGGCCCTCCGGGCCAACCGGGCCCGCAGTGTGGGAGGCGCGCTCCGTCGCGGCGCCACGGCCCTCCGGGCCAACCGGGCCCGCCATGGGGGAGGCGCGCTCCGTCGCGGCGCCACGGTCACCCGGG
>Ga0172371_10003271_pt1 | contig 25243 bp, 42 predicted proteins | sample Lak12m_FD_114543 | JGI IMG/M metagenome (GOLD analysis project Ga0172371, IMG submission 114543) | Freshwater microbial communities from Kabuno Bay, South-Kivu, Congo - kab_022012_12m | ecosystem: Environmental > Aquatic > Freshwater > Lake | place: Democratic Republic of the Congo: South-Kivu... | reverse complement strand
CGCCATTTTTCAATGGATACCGTCCTCAGTTCTATTTCCGCACAACGGACGTGACGGGCGTGATAACACTTCCCGAAGGAGTAGAGATGGTGATGCCAGGTGACAATGTTTCCCTTGAGGGTCTGATCACACCCATCGCGATGGAGAAGGAACTGAGGTTCGCCATCAGAGAAGGTGGTCGAACCGTCGGCGCAGGCGTTGTATCTGAAATCATTGAATAACAGACAATATAACTAAGCCGCATTTGATTCGAGGTTCTGGAATGGACACACAGGCGCTTAAAATTAGAATTCGATTAAAGGCTTACGATCATAAGCTTCTAGATCAATCCGCGGCTGAGATAGTCGATACAGCCTGGCGAACCGGCGCGAAGGTCGCGGGCCCTATACCGTTACCGACAAGAATTCATAAGTATACGGTTAACCGTTCTCCACATATCGACAAAAAATCTCGAGAGCAATTCGAAATACGAGTCCATAAGCGACTCGTGGACATTCTGGAACCAACTCAACAAACGTTGGACGCCTTGATGAAACTGGACTTGTCTCCTGGAGTGGACGTCGAGATAAAGGCCTAGCCGCAATGGGGAGCTGGACATGATCAATGGAATGATTGGAAAAAAACTAGGCATGGGCCAGACGTTTGACGATTCCGGCCGAGCAATAGGCGTTACGGTCGTGGAAGTGGGACCGTGCTTTGTGGTCCGGAAAAAAGGCGACGCGACAGTTCAGGTCGGATATGGTCCGACCAAAGAAAATAGAGTTTCCAAGCCGCTTATGGGGCAATTCAAAAAGGCTGGCCTGACTCCTTTCCGAGTTCTTAGAGATTTCCAAGTCGATGAGCCCGGATCGTTGGAAGTGGGCCAGGAGATCCGGGTAGATATATTCAATCCGGGAGAGAAAGTGAAAGTGGTCGGGACCAGCAAGGGCAAAGGATTTGCCGGAGTTATGAAGAGATGGAATTTCGGCGGCGGCAAGGATACACACGGTTCGAGATCTCATAGAATTCCGGGCTCGGTCGGTCAATGCGCATGGCCTAGCAGGGTTTTCAAGGGCAAAAAGCTGCCGGGAAGATTGGGCGGTGTAAGAGTTACGGCTCCTCGGGTTGAAGTGATCGAAGTCCGCACTGATGAGAACGTTATTCTTCTCAAGGGGCCAATTCCAGGCGCCCGAGGTGGCATTGTATTTATAAGGAAAAGCTGATGGCGTTGATAGATGTAGTCAATCAAAAAGGCGAAAAGGTCGACTCCATAGAGCTGGATGAAAAGATTTTCAACTCGGAAATCCGCGACAATCTGGTTCAAAATGTGGTGGTGTGGCAATTGGCCAAGCGGCGAGCCGGAACGGCCTCTACCAAGACCAGAAGTGAAGTCCGAGGCGGCGGAAAGAAGCCGTGGCGTCAAAAGGGCACCGGCCGCGCTCGAGCGGGAACAAATAGATCTCCGGTATGGTCGGGCGGCGGAACAATCTTCGGGCCCAAACCTCGTTCATACGATTTTTCGGTGAACAAGAAGGCGAGAAAAGCGGCTCTGAGGTCCGTCTTGAGCGCCAAACTCAAGGATGATCGACTAACTGTAGTGGACAAGATCGAACTTGAGTCTCCGAAAACCAAGCTGTTTCTTGAAACCGTTAAAGCTCTCGGGCTAGAAAATGAAAAGACACTTTTTGTGATTCCTGAAAAAGATGAAGCTCTGCATAGATCCTCAAGAAACCTGTATCGTGTGCTTGTTCTTCCTACTGCGGGCATGAATGTTTACGATCTTCTGCGCTTCGAGCATCTGGTTCTGCTCCAGGCGGCCATACCGACAATTCGCGAGAGGTTGGGCTGATGTTGGAAGAATATCAAATACTCCGGCGACCGATAATCACTGAAAAGAGCTCGACTCTCAAGGATGAGAACAATCAGGTAATTTTCGAGGTCGTGTGCGAAGCGAACAAATCGGAGATCGCCAAGGCCGTCGAGAAGCTTTTCAAAGTTACGGTGCTCTCGGTGAGGACCCAAAACCGTACCGGGAAACGTAAAAGGCTTGGCCGCCACGAAGGCCGTCGTAAAGACTGGAAGAGGGCGATCGTTACTCTGAAGGAAGGCGACCGGGTAGATTTCTTCGAGGGAGTTTAGTAACGGGCCCGCCGGCGCTGACTTGTCAGGCGCAAAGATGAGGAATGGCGGACCTTCTGACTGAGAGTATCTCCGAGGTTTAGATTTATGGGTATCAAAAAATACAAGCCCACTTCACCGGGAATGAGGTTCAGAACCGGTTTTACTTTCGAAGAGTTGAGCGCCGACGAACCTCTCAAATCCCTTGTCTCGGGTATGCGCAAGAGCGGAGGCCGCAATAATCACGGTCGCATAACTCTGCGTCACAGAGGTGGCGGACACAAGAGAAGCTTCAGAGTGGTAGATTTTAGAAGAGATAATGCTGATGTGCCGGGTAAGGTCGCGAGTATCGAGTACGATCCAAACCGCGGCGCGCGACTGGCGTTGATTAATTTTGCCGATGGAGACAAGCGCTACATTCTTCAGCCTCTTGGGTTGAAGGTTGGAGACACGGTCGTTTCAGGCGATAAGGTGGATATAAAACCTGGCAACTGCATGCCTCTGAAAAATATTCCGCTTGGGACTATGGTTCATAACGTCGAGATGAAGATCGGCAAAGGTGGCCAGATGATCCGTGCCGCGGGCGCCTACGGTCAAGTGATGGCAAAAGAGAGAGGCTATGCGCAAGTCAAACTCCCGTCGGGAGAAGTGCGCATGGTTCTAGACCGTTGCCGCGCGACAGTGGGTCAGTTGAGCAATCCGGACCACGAAAAGATTTCTCTGGGAAAGGCTGGTAGGAGAAGACACTTGGGCTTACGGCCCAAAGTGCGCGGGGTGGCTATGAACCCTGTAGACCATCCGCATGGAGGCGGCGAAGGAAAGACGTCCGGCGGGCGTAATCCGGTTACTCCATGGGGCGTGCCGACCAAAGGTTACAAGACTAGAGAGCGGAGAAAAGCTTCCGACAAACTAATCGTTAAACGTAGAAAGTGAATGCCATGCCTCGTTCGACACATAAAGGCGCCTTTGTCGATGATCACGTACTAAAGAAAGTCAATGAGGCCCGTGAGTCCGGTTCTCGTAAAGTTATCCAGACGTGGTCTCGCAGGTCTACGATTATTCCCGAAATGGTGGGCCTCACTTTTGCGGTGCATAACGGCAAGAAATTTATCCCGGTCTTTGTTTCGGAGAATATGGTCGGACATAAGCTGGGCGAGTTTTCGCCGACCCGCACTTTTCATGGACACGCAGGCGACAGAAAGGCCAAGAAAGGGAAGAAATAATGGAGTGGGAAGCAAACCTGAGGTATGCTCACATTTCCGCTCGCAAAGCTAGACTGGTCGCGGATCTTGTGCGGGGAATGCCTGTAGATGCGGCTATTTCTCTGCTGAAATTCACGCCCAAGAAGGCCGCGGGATTAATACAGAAGGTAGTCGAATCGGCCTTGGGTAATGCGTCTCAGTCCAGCGGTGTGGATCAGGACAAACTCTATATTAGCGCTATTACGGTCGACGAAGGGCCTATTGCCAAACGATGGAGCCCTCGGGCTATGGGGCGAGCTACAAGAATCAGGAAACGAATGAGTCATATTCGAGTCGCGTTAACGGAAGATTAACCGCCGTGCTCCGGAGGATTCTGCGATCTTGCATTAGAAGAATCCCCGGGTAGACCCTTAGGAGGGGTATTTTGGGACAAAAGGTACATCCAAACGGATTTCGTCTCGGCATCACAAAGACCTGGGATTCTCGATGGTTTTCGCAGAAGGATTTCGGAAATTTTCTTATCGAGGATCTCAAGTTGAGGGAATTTGTCAAGAAACGGCTATCGCAGGCCAGTATCTCAAAGATGGAGATCGAGAGAGCAGCGGGGAAGATTCGGCTTGTCATCCACACGGCCCGGCCTGGTATTGTAATCGGTCCCAAAGGCAGTGAGATAGAAAAGCTTCGACGAGAAGTGCTCGCCATGACCGACAAAGAAATCATTATAGATGTTAAAGAGATCCGAAAACCCGAAATTGACGCGCAATTAGTGGCAGAAAACGTTGCGCAGCAGCTTGAAAGGCGAATCGCATTTCGGAGAGCCATGAAGAAGGCCGTGACCAGCTCATTGAAATCCGGAGCTAAAGGCATTCGAATTGCTACCGCAGGCCGCCTTGGTGGAGCGGAGATGGCCCGGCGAGAATGGTACAGGGAAGGGCGAGTCCCACTGCATACTTTGAGAGCAGACATCGATTATGGATTCGCGGAAGCCCGAACCACTTATGGTGTAATTGGAGTAAAGGTCTGGGTCTTCAAGGGTGAGATAATTTCCACCGCGTCGACGGAGAGCTAATATGCTGGCGCCAAAAAAAGTTAAACACCGGAAACAGCAAAAAGGCCGTATGAGAGGCCAGCCATTGAGTGGCACAACTATCGCATTCGGTCAGTTCGGCCTAATGGCCTTGGAGCCTGCTCATATCACGGCCCGCCAGATAGAGGCAGGCCGAATAGCAATGACGCGCCATGTGAAAAGGGGCGGCAAGATATGGATACGCATGTTTCCCGATAAGCCCATAACCAAGAAACCCGCAGAAACGAGAATGGGTAAAGGCAAGGGAGCGCCGGAAGATTGGGTAGCGGTAGTGAAACCTGGGCGAATTCTTTATGAAATGGAAGGCGTCGGTGTTGAAGTGGCCCAGGAAGCATTCAGACTGGCCGCAATGAAGCTGCCCATCAAGACCCGGTTTGTAATGCGTGAGGAACAGATATGAAGGCCAAGGAACTAAGGGATCTTGCACCGGAAGAGCTGCAGACGAAAGAGAAGGAATTCCGTGAGGAGGAATTCAAACTTCGCTTCAGGCACGCGACCGGTCAGTTGGAGAAAACTGATCGTCTTAGGAAGGTTCGTAAAGACATTGCGCGTGTGAAAACTATTATCAGAGAAAAGGAGGCGTCTGAATGACGAACTCCTCTGAAGTGACAAGTCGACGTAAAATTCGGACCGGAGTCGTTATTAGCGACAAAATGAACAAGACCGTCGTGGTCGAGGTGACTCGGACGGTAATACATCCGGTTTACAAAAAATTTGTGCACCGCCGGAAGCGATTTATGGCGCATGATGAGGAAAACCGGTGCCGGATCGGCGATGAGGTCATGATCGTCGAGAGCCGGCCGCTAAGCAAACACAAACGCTGGCGTGTCCGGAAGGTTCTCAAGGAGGCGGCATTGCCGGGAGGCGCCTGATGATTCAACAACAAACCAGAATGGATGTGGCCGATAATTCCGGGGCCAAAGAACTCTTTTGTATCAAGGTCTTAGGAGGCACCCGGCGCAAGTACGCGAGCGTAGGTGATGTAGTCGTGGTATCGGTAAAAGAGGCCATTCCTAATTCCAAAGTGAAAAAGGGCGAGGTCCATAAAGCCGTCGTAGTTAGGACTCGGAGAGCGGTCCGGCGCCCGGATGGATCGTATATACGTTTTGACGATAACTCCGCTGTGCTCATAAATAACCAACTTGAACCTATTGGGACTCGTATTTTCGGCCCGGTAGCTCGCGAGCTAAGAGCCAAAAAATTCATGAAAATTGTGTCCCTGGCTCCGGAGGTCCTTTAGAATGTCAAAGATCAAAAAGAATGACAAAGTCGAGGTCCTCTCGGGAAAAGAGAAAGGTAGACAAGGAAAAATCATTAGGATTTTCAAAGAGAAGGATATGGCCTTGATCGAGAGGGTCAATATGGTGAAGCGCCATACAAAACCCGGAGGAAAAGCAGGCCAGCAGGGCGGTATTGTTGAGAAGGAAGCCCCCTTGAAACTTTCTAAACTTATGCTTGTCTGTCCTAAATGTTCTAAGACAACTAGAATCGGCAGCAGAGTTCTCGATATAGGCGAAAAAGTTCGATATTGCAAGAAGTGTTCAGAGCAGATAGACAGCTAGAGGTAAACTGTTATGGCTTCTCGGCTGAGCGAATATTACAAAAAGTCGGTTTCCCCAGCCCTTGTGGAGCGTTTCAAGTATCGAAACCTGATGCAAGTCCCCGCTATCACAAAGATCGTTGTGAATATGGGATTGGGCGAAGCAATTCAGAACCCGAAAGTAGTGGATAACGCCCGAGATGAACTGGCGTCCATCACAGGTCAATGGCCCGTGCTGCGAAAGGCGCGGAAGTCGATAGCCTCCTTCAAACTTCGTGAGGGAATGACCATAGGGTGCAAGGTGACCCTGAGAAGGAACAATATGTATCATTTCCTTGACAAGTTGATAAATGTGGCGCTTCCACGGGTACGTGACTTCCGAGGAGTGAGCCCGAAGGGATTTGATGGTCGTGGGAATTATTCTATGGGTATTCGAGAACAGATCATTTTTCCTGAAATCAACTACGATAAAGTGGACAAAATTCGAGGCATGAACGTCACAATAGTAACTTCCGCCAGGACCGACGAAGAGGCAAGGGAACTGTTGGGACAATTGGGAATGCCTTTTAGAAAATAGACTAGTTCTCTTCCGAGGAGGAAGCGGTGGCCAAGAAATCTATGATAGTCAAGGCGGGAAGGCCTCAAAAATTCATGGTGCGCCAATACAATCGTTGCGCGATTTGCGGTCGGCCGCGGGCCTACTATCGGAAGTTCAAATTGTGCCGGATATGCCTGCGCACCCAGGCCCTCAAAGGCAACATCCCTGGCATGATCAAATCGAGCTGGTAGGAGAGTCCTCGCATGAGTATGACTGACCCGATTGCCGACATGTTGACACGTATGCGCAACGCAAAGCACGCACGTAAGGAACAAGTTAATATCCCGGCCTCGAATCTTAAGATCAGTATCGCCCAGATAATGAAGGAAGAGGGATATATCAAGAAATATAAGGTGATCAGATCGGCAAAGAACAAACAAGGTGTGTTGAAACTCACCCTACGATTTGATGATGAGACTCAGTGCGTCATCGACGGGCTTACCAGAGTCTCGAAGCCCGGCCTGAGGGTATACGTGGGGCGCGAGCATAATCTCAAGAGCCATGGGGGCGTAGGAGTTTTGATTGTCTCCACATCTCAGGGCGTAATGACCGATAAGGAAGCCCGCCGCCGCGGTATAGGTGGCGAAGTTCTTTGCAGTATCTGGTAAGCGTATGCTTCAGGAGCTTTATTAATGTCCAGAATAGGCAAGGCCCCCATTGTTAAACCTGAAAATGTGAAGGTAACCTTTTCCCCGCCCAATTTGACTGTTGAGGGCCCGAAAGGTTCGCTCCAAATGTCCGTTCTGGATTCGGTTAATGTGGAGCTGGATGAATCTCAGATCCGCGTGTCCGCTATCGGAATGAACCGCAAGAGTCGTGCGTTCCAGGGACTAACACGCAGCCTCATTCAGAATATGGTTACGGGCGTTACGCAAGGTTTTACAAAATCGTTGGAAATTCAAGGGGTCGGGTACCGAGCCGAATCGAATCCCAAAACCCTTACACTAAATGTAGGTTTTTCGAATCCGGTTGTGGTTTCTATTCCCGAAGGATTAACCATCGAAGTTGAGAAAAATACCATTATTCACGTACGTGGGATTGATAAACAAAAGGTCGGCGAAATGGCTGCGACCATTCGCAGACTAAGAAAGCCGGAACCATACCGAGGAAAAGGCATTCGTTACCTCGGTGAGGAAATTCGGCGCAAGGTTGGCAAGGCAGGAGCCAAGTAACAGGGCTCAACTTAACATGTATCTTGGGCCAGCAAGTTTGGAGAGGATTCTGGATGTCTGGAGAGATAGAAAAATTTGGCGCCCGAAAAAAACGCGCAAAGCGAGTACGGTTTGATATTAAACGCTCCGGCGAGCGACCCCGGCTCACGGTTTTTCGATCCAATCGTCATATTTATGCGCAGATAATAGATGACCGACAGGGAATGACTCTGGTACAGGCTTGCACATTGGATAAAGATTCCAGGAAGAAATCGGGTGAGCCGTTTAATGTTGAAACCGCGCGCGAGGTAGGCAAGCGTCTGGCGGCCCGGGCGCAGGAACGAAACATATCTAAAGTGGTTTTTGACCGCGGTCCTTATCTTTACCATGGAAAAGTTAAGGCGCTGGCTGACGGCGCCCGTGAAGGCGGACTTGAGTTCTAGCCGGTTAGAAGGAGGAAGCGCTTGTTGATCAGATCCGAAACGACTGCTGAAGGCGAATTGAAGGATCGCGTAGTCCATTTGAGTAGAGTCGCCAAAGTGGTGAAAGGTGGAAGAAGATTCTCCTTTAGCGCAATTGTCGTCGTCGGCGACGGTAATGGACGCGTGGGATACGGCCTGGGGAAGGCAAACGAAGTGCCCGAAGCGATTCGTAAGGGTGTCGAGCGCGCCAAGACTTCGATGGTCGAGATCCCGATCATCAAAGGCACTATCCCCCACGAAATCCTCGGAAGGTACGGAGCGGCCAGAGTCCTGCTAAAACCCGCCGGATCCGGAACTGGAGTCATCGCGGGTGGACCTGTGAGAGCCGTCATAGAAGCAGCCGGTATCAGCGACATTTTGACAAAATGCATTGGAACGAATAATCCTCATAATGTAGTGAAGGCCACTTTTGAAGGTTTGAAAAGTTTACGCACGCATCAACAAATTTCTAAGAAACTTGGCAAACTTGATGGATCTTCGGACGAGGATTCGGAAAAAACAGAGGAGTACCTGCCGAATGCTTAAGGTCACTCTAAAGAAAAGTCTCATAAAAGCGCCGAAACGTCAGAGAGAGGCGGTGCGGGGACTCGGCCTGAGAAGAATACAGCAAAGCCGCATTCTTCAGGACACTCCCGAAATTCGCGGGATGATCCGAAAAGTGGGGCATTTAGTCGAACATGAGGAAGTTGCGGAGTAATTCGCGCCCCGGAAGGGGAGGAGCTTATGGATCTTTCGAATTTAAAGGGATCTGAGAAAAATAGGAAACATAAGAGAGTAGGCCGAGGAGAATCCTCGGGCTTGGGGAAAACAGCGGGCAAAGGCCACAAGGGGCAGAAAGCTCGGTCCGGGGCGGTTATCTCACCCGGTTTCGAGGGCGGACAAATGCCTCTCCAGAGGCGATTGCCCAAGAAGGGTTTCACCAATATCTTCAAGGTTCGCTATAACATTGTTCGAATTAAAGATCTGTCTCGATTTGAAGCTGGCACAGAGATAACCGAAGACCTTCTAAGAAGAGCGGGAGTCATAAAACGGAAAGGCCCAATCAAGCTACTCTCGGAGGGCGACATTACCGCAGCCTACAGCGTAAAATTGCCCAGAATTAGCGCTGCGGCCAAATCGAAAATCGAGGCCGCCGGAGGCACAGTAGAGGATCTGTGATCGCGCCGCGAGCGACTTGTTAAAGTTTCGCCGGCGCGTCATTAGGAGAATTCAGTCGTGATAAGTTCCTTGGGAAATATTGCCAGGATACCCGAATTGAAACGAAGGGTTATTTTTACTCTTCTGATGCTACTGGTTTATCGTTTAGGCGTGCATATTCCTACACCTGGGGTAAATACGGCAGTGCTCAAGGACTGGTTCGAAAGGGCCTCACAGACTCTTTTCGGGGTTGTGGACATGTTCACCGGGGGCGCGATGGAGCATTTTTCCGTCTTTTCTCTTGGTATAATGCCCTATATCAGCGCTTCTATTATATTGCAGCTCCTCACGGTTGTAATTCCGCATCTTGAGCGTTTGTCCAAGGAGGGCGAAGCCGGACGAAAGAAAATTACTCAGTATACGCGCTATGGGACCGTCGGGCTGTCGTTGATTCAGGGAATGGGGATCAGCATAGGGTTAGCCCATGCCGAAAACATGGTCTATATTCCCAAAATGTCTTTTATTATTCTGTCGATGATCACTCTCACAGCGGGCACCTGTTTTATAATGTGGCTCGGTGAGCAGATTACGGAACGCGGAATCGGCAACGGAATTTCCTTGATCATTTTCGCGGGCATAGTCGCCAGAATGCCGTCAGCGCTTGGGAACACTATCCAGTTGGTGAAAACGGGGGACATGGGCTTCCTCATTCTTCTGCTTCTCATTGCCATTATGCTGGGTGTCATAGGATTGATCGTGTTCGTCGAGCGAGGTCAACGCCGTATACCGGTCCAGTATGCGAAACGTATTGTGGGAAGACGAGTTTATGGTGGCCAGAGCACACACCTCCCGCTCAAGGTGAACACTGCAGGGGTTATACCTCCGATTTTCGCTTCATCGTTAATCATATTCCCGGCCACAATAGCCCAATTTCTCAACGTGCCGTTCTTGACCGCTATGACGAATTGGCTACGGCCGGCGACAGGCGTCTATGAACTTATTTATGTCGGTCTCATTATCTTCTTCTGTTATTTTTACACGGCCGTGACATTCAATCCGGTGGATGTGGCTGAAAACATGAAGAAGTACGGAGGTTACATTCCAGGTATCAGACCCGGCAAGAAGACATCTCAGTACATAGACAGAGTGCTTACAAGACTTACGTTTGGAGGAGCGGTATACATTTCTTTGGTGTGCGTGCTCCCCTCGATTTTAATTGCACGTTTCAATGCGCCCTTTTATTTCGGAGGCACTTCACTGCTGATTGTTGTGGGAGTCGCTCTGGACACCCTAAGTCAGATCGAAACCCATATGATTCAGAGACATTATGAAGGATTCATCCGAACGGGCCGAATCAAGGGGCGGCGGTAGACGCTGCCCTCCGAAAAGAGGCAGGAAAGTAGCATGAGAATCGCACTTCTGGGAGGACCAGGTTCAGGTAAGGGTACACAGGCAAAGAAGCTTGTGGAGAAGCTCGGGATTCCGCAGATTTCTACGGGCGATATTTTCAGAGCCGCTCTCAAAGAAGGGACCCCTATGGGTCTCAAAGCGAAAACCTATATGGATAAAGGTGAACTGGTTCCGGATGAGGTAGTAATAGGCGTGGTCGAGGAGCGATTAGCCAAGCCCGATCTGAATAAAGGTTTCATGTTGGATGGTTTCCCAAGAACACTGCCCCAAGCGCAGGCGCTGGACAAAATTCTTCAAGCGCAGGAAAAGCCGCTTGATCATGCTATATTGGTTGACGTCCCGGAAGAAGACTTGGTTACGAGACTTTCCGGGAGGAGAACCTGCAAAAATGCCGAATGCGGAATGATGTACCACGTGAAATTCAACCCTCCTAAGAAAGAAGGGATTTGCGACAAGTGTGGTAAAGAGCTATATCAAAGGGATGACGACAGTGAGGCTACTGTCAGGGAACGGCTCACCGTTTACAATAACCAAACTGCCCCCTTAATCGACTATTATCAGAATAAGGGTCTACTGCGTCGTGTTGAAGGAGTTGGCCCAATAGACCAGATCTTCGCGTCAATCGAGAAGGTCCTGGGCTGAAGACAGGAGGCTTGCCCATGAAAGTCAGGGCATCCGTAAAAAAAATTTGCGATAAATGCAAGATTATTAAACGAAAAGGAATAGTCCGGGTGATCTGCGAAAACCCGAAGCACAAACAGCGCCAGGGTTAGGCCTGTCGCATTCCGCGTATCACCAGGAGGAAGACAGTGGCGCGAATTGCAGGGATTGACCTCCCTAAAAACAAGCGTATGGAAGTGGCCCTGACGTACATCTACGGGATTGGACGCACCACCTCTCGAAAGATAATGGAAGAAGTCGGACTCGATCCGAATATGAACTCGGATCAACTAACTGAGGTGGACGTAGCCAAAATTCGTGAGGTTCTGGATCGTCAGTATAAAGTCGAAGGCGATCTGCGTCGAGAAGTGAGCATGAATATTAAGCGGCTCATGGATCTCGGAGCATATCGTGGCCTGCGGCATCGGCGCGGTCTCCCGGTTCATGGACAGAGGACACACACAAATGCCAGAACTCGTAAGGGTCCGAGAAAGATGCAGATAGGCCGGCGCAAATAGGGCTGCTCGCGAAACATGCAGCAGATTAGGCGGCTCCGATTTTGGACTGGACCGGATGATGATAATTCCTCAGATGAATTTTTGACCGGGAGAAATAAATGCCAAAAAGGCGTGCGGTTCGTAAGAAAAAAGAAAAGAAGAATGTCCCGAGAGGGGTGGCCCACATACAGGCTACGTTCAACAATACCATAGTTACCATAACTGATTTTGAAGGGAATGTAGTTGCGTGGTCTTCCGCCGGCACCCAGGGTTTTAAGGGCTCCAGAAAATCGACCCCTTTTGCGGCCCAACTTGCCGCTGAGGATGCGGCCCGAAAAGCGATGGAACAGGGGATGAGGTCTGTGGAAGTGCTGATAAAGGGACCTGGCGCGGGTCGGGAAGCCGCTCTGAGGTCTTTGCAGGCAGCAGGATTTCAAATTACTCTTATTCGGGATGTAACGCCGATACCGCATAATGGATGTCGGCCACCCAAAAGAAGAAGAGTATAATCACGGGAAAAATTGTCTTCCGGAAATCAAAGGAGATCCATTGGCACGTTATAGAGAATCTGTTTGCAGATTTTGCCGTAGGGAAGGCACGAAGCTGTTTCTAAAAGGAGATCGCTGCTTTTCAGACAAATGCGCCATTGAGCGGAGGAATTATCCTCCAGGTCAGCATGCCCAGAGCCGTCCGAAACCTACGGATTACGGAACGCAGCTGCGAGAGAAACAGAAAGTCAGACGTATTTATGGAGTGCTGGAGAAGCAGTTTCGTAAATACGCGCATTTGGCGGAAAAGAAGAAGGGAGTCACGGGAGAGAATCTCCTTCTTCTGCTGGAGTCGCGACTGGACAACTTGGTTTTTAGGATGGGGTTTGCTTCATCCAGATCCCAGGCCCGGCAACTTGTCACTCACGGACACGTTTTGGTAAACGGCCGCAAGGTAACTGTGGCCTCATTTCAAGTCAGACCAGGCGTAGTGATAGAAGTTAAAGAAAAGAGCCGAGCCATAGGCCATATTGAGGAGTCCCTTAAAACCACAAGTCGTCGCGGGATCCCGCCCTGGCTGGAAGTGGAAGTAGACAACTTCAAGGGAGTGATGAAAGAATTACCTTCCCGAGAGGCTCTGCCCCCGAATATTAGAGAGCAGTTGATTGTCGAGTACTATTCCAGGTAGTGGCGCGAGTGGATCTTTGAACAGGCGTTGAGCTATCGATAACGGCTGTTATCCAATATTGATTTTGGCATTCTCCGTTTCCAGGTTTATATGCCTGAGAAGCGGCTTCAGGAACATATTCCGACTGTAGCTATTTACAAATTTCTAGGAAGAACGAGGGAAGCCATGAAAGAAGCAGGGCAGCCCCTTATGAGCCGAAACTGGACAGAACTCATCCGGCCTCGCCGCATGGAGGTGGATGAGAGTACGCATACTCCTTTTTATGGAAAATTTGTGTGCGAGCCCCTGGAACGAGGGTTCGGCATCACTCTGGGGAATTCTCTGCGGCGGGTTCTGCTCTCCTCTTTGCAGGGAGCCGCCATAACGACTGTAAAAGTGGACGGAGTCCTTCACGAATTCTCCACTGTTCCGGGCGTTAAAGAAGATGTCACCGATTTGATCCTGAATCTAAAACAGATTCGTTTAAAGTTGTACTCCGACCAAGCAAAAACTGTCAGGCTCGAAGCTATTGGCGAAGGCGAAGTGCACGCAGGAGATATTCTCAGTGACGAAATGGTGCATATTATTAATCCCGAACAGATCCTGGCGACACTTTCCAAAGATGCGCGTCTATCCATGACCATGAAGGTCGAATGGGGCAAAGGCTATGTTCCGGCCGAGTTGAATAAACATGAAGACGACCCGATAGGAACCTTGGCGCTGGATGCGGTTTTTTCGCCGGTGCGCAAAGTCAGTTACAACATTACCAATGCTCGTGTTGGACGACGGACCGATTACGACAGGCTGACAATCGAGATTTGGACCAACGGCACTATTTATCCTGAAGACGCATTGGCGCAGGCGTCAAAGGTCTTGCGAGAGCAGTTTCTGGTCTTTCTCAATTTCGAGGAGGAAGAAAAGGTCACGCTGGAAGAAAAACCTCAACTTCAACCTCAGATCAATGAAAACCTCTTCAGAAGCGTCAGTGAACTGGAACTTAGCGTGCGTTCGGCTAATTGCCTCAAGAATGCCGATATTAAATATATCGGCGAGTTAGTCCAACGTTCCGAAGCCGAGATGCTGAAGACCAAGAATTTCGGTCGAAAATCTCTCAACGAAATTAAGGAAATCTTGGCCGACATGGATCTGCACCTGGGCATGGGCGTTCCCAATTTTCCCAGCAGAGAAGAATTGGATAGGATGCACCAGGAGAGGCAAAGCTATATTGGTGAATGAAACGGGGAGTTGCTCATGCGTCACAGAAAATCAAGATATAAGCTCGGAATGAGAACCGCTCATCGACAAGCAACCTTAAGAAATATGGTTACATCTCTTTTGGAGCATGAACGCATTGTCACTACGGATGCGCGTGCCAAAGCTCTCAGGAGCTTGGCTGACCAGATGATAACACTTGGGAAAAAAGGCGATCTGCATGCTCGGCGCCAGGCTTTGCAGCTAATACGGTCTAAAGAGGTGACCCGGACCCTGTTCGAAGATATCGCTCCTCGCTATGCCGCAAGAGACGGTGGATACGTGCGCGTAATAAAAAAGGGATTTCGCGCGGGTGACAACGCGGCCCTGTCGGTTGTTGAACTCGTTGAAAGAAAACCGGAATCAACTAAGGGCAAAAGCGCCGGCAAAGGAAAGAGTCTCAAAGAAAAAATCGTCGGCGGCTTGAAATCAAAGGAAACCGCCTCAAAGGACTGAAAGCCCAACCAGGTCTTAAGCTGCTGTTCATGATCCTCTTAAACGACGTTTCTTTTGCCTACCGGGGCGCAGACAATCAGGTGCTCCGAAGGATCAGCCTTGAGATCGAGCCGTCTTCCAGGGTGGTTGTCACCGGTCTGGACGGATCCGGCAAAACCACTTTGGGAAAACTGATAAAAGGCCTCTTGGAGCCGAATTCTGGGTCAATAACTGTGGGGGATCACTCAGTAGGTGATCCTGAAGCAGGTGTGGGCTATGTTGCGGGAGATCCTTTTGAATTCCTGATCGGCCCTACGGTGGAAGAGGACATGGTTTTCGGGCTCGAAATTCTTCAACTTGCCCCGCAAGACATGGAAGATCGTCTGCTCCGCTGCCTCAGTTGGGTAGGTTTGTCCGGAATGGAAAAAAGATTAACTCATACGCTATCCGGAGGTGAGCTACAGAAACTCGCGTTGGCCTCGGTCCTGGTCATGGAACCCCGCGTTATTGTCCTGGATGAGGCTATGTCGATGCTCGACCGACCGACTACCAAAGCCATGCGATCGCTTATCAATTTAACAAGAACAGAGCATGATTTAACGGTAATTGAAATGACCCACGATCCGGACGAGATCTTGAATGCAGACAGGATTGTATTTTTGCATCAGCGGGAAATTGGTTTTGACGGATCCCCCTCCGAATTTCTTGACACTCCATTGGGCCGCAACTGGATATTGTTAACAGACGGCCTCACTCCTCTACGAAGCGCCCTTTCCAGCTTGCGTCACAACATCATTCCATGAACTTTAATTTCCTGCGATTTGGATAATTAATTCATCATTTAAATCTCAAAAGTTACTGCTATAATAAATGAGTTGATAATTCTGAGCTTTAGCGCTATAAACACAACAAAAAAGCGAGACCGCAATGGCCGCGGTTTCTTGTGTTGTCGGAGAAGCCTAGAAATTCAGTTCAAATAGAGATATACTGTGCTTCGTGAAGGTTGAGCTATGAAACTTTCGACAAAAAGAGCTGTCAGATATGCTCAGGTTACGATTACTATCATAGTCGCGGTTTCCGTGGGAGTGTTAATAAGCGAAAGAGGTCTCACCGAAAGGCAAAAGCTTGAAGAAAAGAAAGCTTCCCTTGAGAAGGAGAATGACCGGCTTGTAGGTGAGATCAAATCTCTCGAGCATAAAATAACCCTTCTACGCGATGATCCCAAGACTATTGAAAAGGTCGCAAAACGTAGACTGGGGATGGCCCGACCGGAAGAGACGATATACATCTTTAGTCGTCCAGATTTTCGACCCCTTGCCGACAATAAACCAGAATTAGGTTTAAGTAATAAGTCTAACGCCCCATAATCTTAACTTTTATATTGACAAAATTGCAATTTATTTATATTATGCGTCCTGGGCGCACACGTTCCCGCTGGAACGCTAAGGAAAAATGGAATGGTAGTTCAGAAGATCATAGGATTAGATATAGGCTCCAGCGCTGTCAAAATGATCGAAATCGACCGCTCGAAGAAATTCACACTGGATTTCGCAGGGATTTCGCCTTTGCCGGATGGCGCCGTTGTGGACAAATCCATCAAGAAACCTGACGTAATACGCAACGCTGTCAGTACCTTATACAAGAACTCTAAAAGCGGCAGCAAAAAGGTAGTGACTTCACTCGCCGGAAAGTCCGTCATAATTAAGCAGGTGTCGATGACTTCGATGGGCGACGCCCAGCTAGAAAAGCAGATTCAGATGGAGGCGGAACCGTACATTCCTTTTGATATCAAAGACGTTAATCTTGATTGGTACATAATGGGGGAAAGGCCCGAGAGAGAAGGAACCATGGATGTGATTCTCGTGGCCGCAAAGAAGGATTATATGGCCGAGTACCTTGATCTGATAAGCTCATTGGGTTTGGCTCCGATTGTGGTGGACGTAGATCCGTTCGCGCTTGAGGTTATGTATGAGTTTTCTTACCCGAATGTTCAGGAGGAAGTCGTCGCTCTGGTTAATGTGGGCGCGTCGACGATCAATATCAATATCTTGAAATCGGGCGCTTACCAGTACACCAGGGATCTCCCCATCGGCGGCGATTCGATCACAAGAGAAATTATGCGGCTGCTGGATGTGGATTTCAACTGGGCCGAAAACATAAAGCAAGGCGCCCGCCTGGAAGGCATAAATTCAAGAAACCTGCGGAAAATCTTTCAACGGTCAGTGGACTATTTTGTTTCGGAATTGCAAAAGATTTTTGAATTCTTTTCCACCAATGTTTCCTATGATCCGATTCAGAAGATATTTATATCGGGTGGAGCCGCATCTACCTACGGTCTTATCAGTACAATGGAGTCGGAACTGAATATTCCAGTTGAAATTGTGGACCCATTCCGCGGACTGAGGCCCGCGGATCAAGTGTTTGATCTGAATTACCTTACCCATATAGGGCCTTCCATGGCAGTCGCCGTAGGTCTGGCTCTCAGGGATGAAAAGGATAAGCAGCTCTAAATGGTCAGAATTAATCTTCTTCCCATTCGAGAAATTCTTCGCAAGCGTGAGCTTAAGCAATTTTTTCTGTTTGCGGGCGCTGCTGTGGCCTCGGTCATCGCGCTGACAATAGTCGCATATCTTTATCTCTCATGGACCATAAGCGCCTATCAAACGAAACAGTCAAATTTGCAGAAGGAATTGAATCAACTCAAACAGAAGAACAAAGAAATTGAAGACCTGAAAAACAGAATTACCAGGCTTCAGAAGCAGGTTGATACCATCGAGCGTCTGACCAAGACAAGAGACACCCCTGCGCCATTCATGGCCGCGCTCTCAATGGCCATTCCTGATGAAGTTTGGGTTACGACCATTACGAAATCCGGCAGGGGCTTTACCCTGGATGGGACAGGCGTTGACAACACGGCTGTGGTGCATTTTGTGGAGAGACTTCAAAAGATCAGACAGGATTTTACGGCAAAACAGCCGTTCATCAATCCCGCGAATCCAAAAGACAAGAGCTTTTTTTCTGATGTGAACCTTGTCCAGGTCCTGGCCGCGTCGGGAGCAGGCCGTGGGCCGGGACTGGGCACAATGAGCTTTAAAGTCACAGGCAGCGTCAGATAAGGTTCTAGATATGACTCCGCAAGAGCTATTTGAGAAGGTCCCAAAACTCTACAGAAAGCCCATCGTCGCTGGAGTTTGCATACTTTTATTGATAATTTTCTATTTTTTGTGGGTCTCCGATATGATGGCGCAGATTGATAAGTTGCAGGCGCAAATCAGCCGTACAGAGATAGAGATTATCAACCAAAAAAAGATCCTGGCGGATGGGCCGAAATTGCTCGGACGAATAAAGGAACTCGAGCAAAAACTCCAGACCATGGTGGCGTCTTTGCCGGAACAAAAGGAAATTGAAGGACTGCTGAAGCAGATCACAGACTTGCTAAGTGAAAGTAACCTTGTCTCAAAGAGATTTGCGCCGGGAAAGGAACAGATAAACGAGGAGCTTTTCTATGCCACCATACCGATTCAGCTTAATGTTCGTGGTGACTATCAGAAACAAGGTTCTTTCTTATTAAGTTTGAACGATCTCCCGCGAATCGTGAATGTTCCGACAATAAAGCTGATCAAGGCCGGAAGCCTGTCCGGCAGAGAGGGAGATCTCGCTAAGAAACTCGATGTCGTATCGCTTGACGCTGATATCAGCGGAGTCACTTATCGCCGACTTTCTCAGGATGAGATTAAGGCGATTGCGGCCAAAAAAGCGGCAGCGCGTAAGCCGGCCCGTGGCCGTGCCACCAAACCAAAGTCAGCGGATTGATTGATTAAGGAACACCTATGCAGCGCCTGATGACTATAAATGCCTTGAAGAGAGCTTACTGCGCGGGCCTGGCCATAGCTATAATTTCCTGTTTGTCCGGTTGTCAAGAAGCCAACATGGCAATAGATTTCATTGTTGGACGACAATCTCCGGTAGTGTCCGCTGCTCCCCAATTCGAGCGTCCCCCGATCATTCTGGCCGCTAGACGGTCCGCGGGTGAAAGCTCGGCTCCAGCCCCCACTGCAGCCGGCCCGACGGCTCAGGCAGATGAGGCTCCCGCAGCCGTTCCTGCTCCACAGCAGGGGAAACGGCGCGCTCCGGGGGTTTTTCCGCCCGGCGTCGTCTCTGAAAGGCCGGAAGAGAAGCGAGTGCGAGACATTTTCGACATCGAACGAGATCCTTTCAGACCGCCCACAGAAATCTTGCCCACTGAATGCCCTCCGTCGATGCCTCTGTGCAGATTTGACAGGTCACAATTGAAGCTTGTGGGAATTATTCAGGTGGGCGACGGTCAGTTCAAGGCTATGGTAGAGGATCCGGATGGCCGCGGATATTTCGTAACGTCCGGAATGCAGATCGGAGGCGCAACGGTGACCCAAGTGTCCAACAGAGGGGTCACGCTCCACCTGCACAAAACTCAACAAGACGTCTTAATCCCATTGTTCAGAGAAACTCGGGAAGCTTCTGAGATGTGAATTGCCTCTATTTGAAACAGCCGAGCTGACATGAATGTATCTTAATTTTCATCTCGTCGAGCAGCCTACCTATTTCAATTTTTGAAGCGCCTATTTGTTCGGCGATTTCACAGGCGGCTTCACATGATATCCGATTGCCGGACTGCTTTTTCATTATCAAGTCTTTGATTTCCTTATCGTCCATCTGTTTGCTTCCTTTCAGATCGTGCCATACCAATATGAGTTTAGATCGCGCCCTTTGGTCGGCTAGCCGGCATATGCTGGCTGTCTGAGTGGTCACTGGCATTAAATAATTTTTAAGCCTGGATTTTCAGCGCCGTGGGAATTAACATAACTCGGAGCAAATTTTCCGGCAAGGCTTGCTTTATCACTCAGCAGATTATCCGGAGAGCCGTAGAATACTGATGAACGAATTTAGGCAGATTAAATTGAGTGACAAGGATGCTTTCAATGAGTTTTTTTCGAAGGACCCGCCGGTCATTTCGGAATTAACATTCACCAATCTTTTTATGTGGCGGCATTGTTATCACACCCTCTGGCAAACTAGAGACAACTGTCTGCTCATAGTTATGCGCCCCGGCGATCAACCGCTATTCGGGTTACCACCGGTCGGGCATGGGAACAAAATTGAAGCGCTGAATTTCCTAGTGGATTATTTGCGGGAGGTCTCGCCTGACGCGAGAATCTGCCGGGTGAGTGACGATGTCATTGAGAAACATTTGGACAAGGACCGTTACACCATTGTCGAAGATCGGGACAACAGTGACTATGTATACTTGGCGCAAGAGCTCGCCGAACTACCTGGAAACAAATTTCATAAGAAGAAGAATCACTTGAACAAGTTTTTGAAAAACTATCAATTTGAGTATCGAAGACTTGATGATGAGTTAGTCGACCGCGTTTTGCAGATGCAAGAACAATGGTGCGAACTTAAAGATTGTCTTACAAATCCGAATCTCTTGGCGGAAGACCGAGCTGTGTATGAGGCGCTGACAAATTACAAAAGCCTTGGATTTACGGGCGGGGCAATTCTGATTGGTTCAAAGGTGGAAGCCTTCACTTTGGGCGAACGACTCAATCCGGACACAGCCGTCATCCACATAGAAAAAGCTAATCCTGAGATTCCCGGCTTGTACGCCGCCATTAATCGTTTTTTCTGTGAAGACGCATTGTTAGAGTTCACGTACGTCAACCGAGAGCAGGATTTGGGGGTAGACGGTCTGAGAAAGGCCAAACAATCCTATCATCCTAATCACATGGTAAAGAAGTTCACATTAATACCAAGAGACTGATGAAGCGGTAGTCCTCTCGACGATCTGGCGACGGATTATCTCAAGAATCTGCAGGAAATGGCGGCAAGGCTCGATGCGGCACTCAGCGAGCAGAAGAAATGATCGCCTGGCTCATATGTGGGTTCGCTATATCGCGCGATAGATCAGGACCAGCCAAAAGCTGATGCGACCCCTGCCTCCTCTCACATCACTTTTCCGAATTGACGCAATTTGAGAACAAGGGTAGACTTCCGCAAAACAAGCGTAACCCACGACTACGCTTCTAACATATGAATTTGAAAAAGTCTCCTAGTGGTCCTACCTAATATTCTCCCAAAGGATGCAACGCATGTTGACAGACAAGGAAAGAATGGTCGAGATCGTTCAGGAGCAGCCTGATGACAGCACCTACGAAGAAATACTTCGGGAGTTGGCATTTGCTCGAATGATAGACCGCGGTCTTGAGGATTCCCGTGCTGGTCGGACGATTTCTGACGAAGACATGGAACGGCGCATCAGGATATGGCAAACATAAAGTGGACACATGAAGCCGAGAAATGGCTGAAGGACATCCACGATTACATCGCTAGAGACAATCCGGTTGCTGCCGCAAAGGTCGTTTCCGGAATCTGCAAGAGAGCACGAGAGATCGCGAGTTTCCCTCAAATTGGGTACAAATATCGCACGGAACCGGAAGGAGATGTCCGAATTCTTTTATACGGTCATTACCGCATAGCGTACCTGATCAAAGAGCGAAGAGAAGAAATCGACATTCTCGGCGTGTTTCATGGGTCTCTTGACATTGATAAGTATCTTCCTTGAAGAGTATCAGGAAGAGAAAAAGGGTCAGATCTGCTCTTAGCTCACATGTGAGACTCGTGATACCGCTCGCGATAGATCAAGACCAGCCAAAAGCGGATGCGACTCCTACCTCCCGCTCGCATTATTTCATTCCGAATTGACGCAATTTGAGAATAAAGGTAGGCTTTTAGAAAAGAAACTGGGTCCGTCACCAGGAATAAACGGAGTATTGTATGCTGTCTCGCGATGAAATTATAGATAAAGCCCATGAGCTGGATTTCGCGGACATAGGTTTCACCACCGCGGAACCGTTTGACTCCCAGAAAGAAATACTCAAGGAACGTGAGGCGGAGTACGCCTGGACTATGGCGGCTGGATTGGACCTCATGGCTGGCACGGATCCCATAAACGTTTTGCCGGACGCGCGGACCATCATAGTGCTCATGGAGCTATACTTCCGCAAGAGCTATCCTCGAAATCTGGAACCGTTTTTCGGTCGGTGCTATCTGGACGATGATAGGATTACCAAGGATGGACTGGCTGTGCGTCTCAAAGCTTTTCGCTCTTTCTTAAGACAGAACGGAGTTAATTCCAAAGTACCCTTTCATCTTCCTCATCGATTGGCCGCGGCACGCGCCGGCTTGGGCACGTTCGGTAAGAACTGCCTTCTCTATTCAAATAATGTGGCGCGACAAAGCTCTTGGACCTTACCTATTGCGTTCGTCGTGGATGCCGAGTATGAGCCGGATCAGCCGACAATGGAAATAGGCTGTCCGGACTGGTGCAAGAATGCCTGTATCGTGTCCTGTCCTACAGGCGCGCTTAGGGGGCCACGCCACATTGATCCTCAGCGATGCGTGTCATATCTTACTTACCGTGGGTCAGGTCTTACGCCGCGGGATTACCGTGCAGCCATGGGTCTGTACGTATATGGTTGCGACCGTTGTCAAAATGTGTGTCCGCGAAATGCCCCTTGGCTTGCCACGGACCTACCGGAGAATGACAGAGTCACAAAGAAAAGTTCTGACTTCCAATTAGAAAAGCTGCTTCACATGGATCAGTCTTATTTCGAACAGCGAATCTGGCCGCACATGTTCTATATGCCCGTCACTGACATCTGGCGCTGGAAGATGAACGTGGCTCGATCTATGGGGAATACACGCGACGCCAGGTATGTCCCGGAACTCGCCCGAGCCTTTCAAGAGAGCGCTGACGAACGAGTGCGGGCAATGTGTGTCTGGGCGCTAGGCCGGATAGGCGGGGCCGCGGCACGACGCGTCTTGGAATCCATCCGGCCGCTGTGCGATGGCATAATAGCTGAAGAAGTCGAGTACGCGCTTAACGTGTGTAAGTAGAATTAAGAAAAGCGCAGACCGGAAACGCCGAAAGTCACGACACCGGATAGTCGACACCCGAGTCGTGACCCCCGGCGTTTAAGGGCTTGGGCCGCGAGGGCTAGCCAGGAACGGTGGAACAATGTTAAAGCGTCTGTCGCCCCGGCTTAACTGCTTCAATAGACGCGGAGGCAATCAAGTCCTTGATCTTGCCTGCCTTAAGCCAGTCACTAATGAACTCGCCGCTCCGGTCCTTGCATCGAATCCGTACATCCTGGAAGCCCGATTCGTGAAGCATTCCTTCAATTTCAGTAATGCTGATTGCTCCTGAAACACAGCTTGCGTAGAGATCCAGATCGTTCCGAACATTTTCGGGCAATTCTCCGGTAGCGACTATGTCGGAAATGGCCAGGCGACCTCCCGGCTTCAAAACACGAAAGGCCTCGCGAAAGACGCGCAGCTTATCCGTCGAAAGATTTATCACACAGTTTGAAATGATTACGTCCACGCCATTATCGGGCGCGGGGATGTTTTCGATTTCACCCAATCGGAATTCCACATTCGAGTAGGAATCGTTTTTCGCAAGCTCCCTCGCTTTGTCCACCATTTCCGGGGTCATATCCACGCCAATGACATGCCCGGTTGGCCCGACCTTTTGGGCTGCCAGAAAACTGTCAAATCCTGCTCCGCTGCCGAGGTCCAGCACGATGTCTCCCGGTTTCAAATTGGCCAGGGCCTGCGGATTGCCGCACCCAAGCCCCATCTCGGAGCCTGCCGGCGCTGTTTCGACATCCTGCGGAGTGTATCCCACTCGTATCGCTGAAAGACTGTCCCGAGCAGCCGCCGGTCCCGCACAACAGCTTGGCGGGCCGCATCCGCACGACTGCTCCTGCTGCGCGATTTCTCCATATCTTTTCCTCACGGATTCTCTAATTTCACCCGGCTCCATTTCCTTCATGACGAGATCCTTTCAGTGAATTCTTTTGGTCACAGCCTCGCTGCAACCGGACAGGCGGCGCTACAAGACCGGGCTGCTTCTTTTCGCGGCGCCGGCTTTGGTTCAGTATTCCAGTCGAAGCCATGTTGATCAAGAATTGTCCTTACTTTCCGGTACACAGCCGCGACAATCTGAGGACACCTCATAGGCATATTTTGCGGATCATCCTCGGTGATTTCGCTGCAATGGATCCCGCCGTATCGCCTTTCTTGCTCAGTCGAGAACCAGTCCAACAACTCTGAGATCATAATGTTGAGCCTGGGGTCCTCTTCTTCGTCCGATGCGCCCCTGCCGGCATAGAGTCCGAGAAGGCAGGCGCCTCCTGTGAAGGCCCCACAGATGTCTCCGGAAGATCCTATCCCGCCGGCCAGGCTCGAAACGGCCCTTACAGCATCAGGATTGGCTTTTCCCTGAGCTTCCAGGCCCATTAAGAGTAGTATGTCACTACAATGGAATCCTTGTTGAGCCAACTCCATCATGCGTCCCAATTCCGCTGTGATTGCGCTTGACGGAAACATGGCAAATTTCCTCCTTTGTGTATGATCGGGACATAAGTCCCGTTGTTCAGTTCCATCCGAGATCCTAAGACCCCGTTGATTCAATCGGACATATCCATTCAGTTACGCGCGGGAAGGACAGGTTGTGACCCTGGAGGGGCCAACCAACGGTAGTCCCGCGGGACGCGGGATGAAGACCCGGGAAACAATGAAGTCTCAGCCCAGCACGACCGACCCTGACGGGGTCGACCAACACCAACGATTCCGAAAAGTTGGTGGACCCCTTCCGGGGTCCATAACGGGCTGGTGATGGACCGTTTCCCGTGGGTTTCCACCCACAGCTACTATTGGATCGCCCCTCTGGGGCGTCGGCGCCATTCCCCCGCGTAACTGAATGTTTACACTCGGACGAATGCTGCTGTTGACGCCGCGTTGGATAAGGCCTTTTAGCTGCAATCACATTGTTCTGTCGCGCAGCAATCACCACTGGCGGTCCGCGCTTCTGAGGGCCCGGTTGATGACAGGCCCGTCAGCAGCTCCGTTATTGCGCCAAGCGCTTCCCCATCGACCCAGCATTCTATGTTCTTGCCTCGTCTCTCCATACGTATAAGGCCCGCGTTTCGGAGTTCCTTAATGTGATGAGAAAGAGTAGACGGCGCAATGTCCAGTTCAGCCCCTAGTTGTCCTACAAAACGCCGCGCCTCAGGTTCTGAAACCGCCGTCGGCCCCGGCGGGCAACATGATGCCAGTCGGAGAAAAACAGCCAATCGGTGCGGATTGCCGAGAGCTTTGAACATTTCGGCGAGACGCTGCATGTTGTCAGTTTGATGGTTCGACATATTTAGAAGTATAGAAGCGTTTCTATCATTGTCAAGAAAAAAATCAGGACTTCCGCAAGAATCCGGAAAATCGTTGAGGCTCCGTTCCTTTCCTTCCATAGCATTCCCGTGGATGACAATTCTCGTGGTCAAACCGCGTCACGCAGGCAAAATATCCAGCAGTGCGTCACGCCTGGGCGCTCTGAGGAATTGACCCTTTCGTGCTCTTATTTATTGACCCGTCTAATGCGCGAGTGATTCTTGGTTCATTTTGATTTGGATTTTTGTTTCTTGGAAGAGTTTTGATTTTGAGAT
>Ga0172371_10003270_pt1 | contig 25254 bp, 23 predicted proteins | sample Lak12m_FD_114543 | JGI IMG/M metagenome (GOLD analysis project Ga0172371, IMG submission 114543) | Freshwater microbial communities from Kabuno Bay, South-Kivu, Congo - kab_022012_12m | ecosystem: Environmental > Aquatic > Freshwater > Lake | place: Democratic Republic of the Congo: South-Kivu... | reverse complement strand
TAAATACAAATCAAGTTATTGACAATCATTTGTTTATAACCGTGCAAGAAATGAATATATATAACTATTATTATAAATCAGTTTAAACCAAACAGGCCCTCCGACTTTTCGGAGTGGACTCAATCATTGATTCCTCAAATCTCCGAAACATACCTGAATGTGGACCATTTTATTAACCAGGAAGCCCGTTTTCTTCTTTCGGAGGAGATCAATGAACCCCTGAATTATTTTTCAATCCTCAAATCGATAGCTGCCGGTAATCACACTATGTCTGGAATATCAAACAACCTGAAGGTTCCCATGTAAAAAATTTCCCCCTATTTGCATACCTTACAGCAGATAGGGTTGATCAAACGAACCGTTCCTGTAACTGAAGATGCCCCCCATAAAAGTAAAAAGGGAGTCTATCAGATCAGTGGTTATTACCTCCGGTTCTGGTTCCTGTATGTATTACCTTATCAGTCAGATATCGCAATGGGGAGTACCGGATGGCTGATCGATAAAATTAAGAAGGAATACAGCCATTTTATGGGACCGGTTTTTGAGGATATCTGCCGTCAACTGATCCTGAGGCTTTTCCCTGGCGCATTTCAGAAAATTGGTTCCTGGTGGAATAAGCATTCTGAAATTGATATTGTTTGTCTTAATCCCGAAAAGAGAACAGTTCTCCTGGGAGAGTGCAAATGGGCCAACAAACCGGTGGGAAAGGATGTCACTGAACACTTGATTGAACAATCAAAGAAGATTGACGTGGGATTTCATGCAATCCGGACAAGTTATATCGTATTCTCAAAATCTGGTTTTACTGAAGAAGCATTCCAATGTCATTCTGAAACACTTACACTGGTTGACCTCAGAGAGTTATCTTTTTAAGGTTCCAAATAACCAGCAAAGAATAACGAGACCCTGCCTTGAATTGTACCCACAGGACCCAATCTGCATATCCGGTCTTCGCTCATGAGGATTTTTCACAGCACAATCCCTGCTATCACCTTCTCGGCCGTTTTTTCACTGTTTTCCGCAGAAACCCTGGACAGCACCTCCATGAACTCAGGATATTCTTCCTTGATTTTTAGGAAATCTTCGAGTGACAGGATAAAAATCTCGCTGAACCCTTTGGATACCACTGTTACAGTCCTTCTTTCGCGTGTCATGATAGAAATGATCCCAAAATAATCTCCCCGGGTAAGTTCCAGGTATTTTTTCTGCATGGTCTCATCCAGGATATCAATGGTGCCTTTGCTGATGAAGAATATTTCATTCCCCATGTCACCGGCCCGTGCTATCACACTTCCCGGATCGTACGTCCGGGGTTTCAACGCCATCAGAAGAACATACCTGAGGCCCTCGGAACTGTACTTGAACAATGCCACATTCTGCAGCAGGTGTTTGGTCAATTCAACCATCAGTTCCAGCCGCAGGGGAACCGGAAGATCGCTGAACAGTTCATTCTCATCCCTTCCCCGGTGATGGACCCAGAGGTATTCATAGTAGTTGATCACCCGGTCATTGAGGATTTCCGGAACGCTCCGTTGTTTCAGATACAGCCTGACATCCTCCTGTTTCATGCGAAAGGCAGATTTCCTTACATCCAGGTTGCTGATCAGTGAAGCAATGTTCCCAATGATGAATGCATACATGAAGGCTCCTGTGACCATAGCCACTATTACGAACACACACCCTCCCATTCCAGTCCGGGAATTAGGAAAAACAACGCGTCGAAAGGGAAAGTGGCAACCAGGTCGAAACTGAAGTTTGTTTGTAAATAGTGTCGCGATAAATCTCTTGATGAGGTGATCTCTTCACCGGCGTATCTGAACGATGTCCGGAAATTAAGGATGATATCAATGATGAAAAAGAGGTCGATCGAATAAATAATAATTGACCCGAAAGCCGTGACCTGATGCTGGAAAGCGATCTGGAATGGGATGATCAGGACCGTTATAAGTATCAAAATGAGAATGGTCAGATCCCATCTGATTCTGAATCCTATTTGTTCTTTGATCGTTTGCATAATGAAAATCAACTCTTTCCAGGGCCCAAAACAGGGAATTTAAATTATCGTGTTTCAGCTTTGTTTTGACTCAATCATGGTTCCCCTCTTGTCAGACGGGATCCAGTCGGGGCCATCCCAGAATTTGACCCTGATCAGATAAACTTTGACTCTGGCTGTTGTTTTAAACCCATTTAAGAACCAGATATCAGGGAAATAGACATCCGACAGGGATGGAGTATACTCCTGGGAATTTCCCACGAAAACATTTGCTCCGGTAATGCTGCTGTTGACAGGTGTGCCATTTTTGTCAAAACAATAAACCTCAATGGTATATTGGGTGATGACGTTCAATGTCACATCCTGGGCAAATAAATTCAGGATAGGAATTCCGGCCGTATCGTATTCAAGGGTCACTTCGATCAGAACAAGAGGCATTTTGTTTTTCAACGCATAATCGATCCTGGAGTGCCGGAGATTTTCATTCAGTGGTTGTTGAAATCTGGACGGGGTCTGAGCCAGGATTTGCAGAAAACCGATCAGCGAAAAAACAATTGTAAAAATCGCTTTCATGATGTTGTGGATTTTCAATTGCCAGGGATCAAAGATACTGTAAAAGTACGAAGTAATGTCGTTGGGAGCAGAGCGAAACGAACGAACAACGAATTACGAATGCAGGAAAGCAGGAATGCAGATTTTGTACTGCTGACTGCTCACTGTCTATAGCCTGGCACCAACCTCTTGCAAGGATTCCTCCGCCATTGTGATCATCTGCCAGTAAGGAGGAATATATCCGTTTGCTTTAAGAAACTGCCTTGCCTTCTCTTCAGAAAGCGTACGGATTTGTTCATGATGTTTTTCGAATGTATTGTTCTTTAATCCCTGGGTGGCGCTCATTCCTTCCGGAATTGGACCTTCTAGATTTAAAAGATTGAGAATCAGCGAATAACCTTTCACTACCCTGGCAACAGGCAGCATCCATGGATTGATCTTTATCTCTTTTGCTGGATCTGCGCTTTCAAGCATTACATCCATCACAGCATTATACACATGATCTTTGAACAGGGTTTCTGGATCACGCCATTCGGCGACAACCGCCAGTTGCGGATCGTATTCCAGATCGGAAGGCATCATCGTGATAAAATTTTCAACCCCGAACTCATGCAGAAGCCTGACGGTCCCTGGTGAGGAGATGGTTGATATTGCCTGCCAAAGGTCAATCCCGAATCGGTGGTATGCTGTAGAACCCACTTCAGAACAGTACATGGCAGATGAATTGTGGGATTCCATTTTAAAGTCATACGGAATATGCCGTACGAGCGCCTCATGATACATCCAGGACGCAGCCATCTGGGGGATCATGGAATCAGCAATGAGTTGCGGAAGACTGGCCCTGGGTCTCATCACCATGAAGCGCAGTTTTTTATCTGCAACATACTGTGCTGCTGTCGAAACCGCCACACCCTTTTCAATATGGGATTCCACCAGGTAAGGAATACCAGTTTTATCATCAACATAGATCAGGGCTACGTGGGAGAAGTTCCCCGGATAGTCATTCCCCCTGGAGATCAGGGCTGAAACCACTGCTCCTCCCCTTGATACCAGCAGGTCTCCGCTGTGAACAGGAATCCCGAAGATCGTTGCCGCAGGTGTAGCCGAAGGTTCTTCCGTCACCAGCATCACCGGATTGAACGTCATCCCCGGTAATTGCAACAGGACCTCTTCCACGGCTGCCCGCGTGCCGTATAGTAGTTTATAAATGGTATTCCTGACATCCCTTGAATCGATATCCCAATTGTGAGATTGCTCCTTGATGCTGCTGCGGGCATGGATGTAATAGTCGTTAAACCACTCCACATACAGTGGACTGGCTGCAACTAAAGGGGCCATTGCAAAGAAATTGAATAGGAACGTTGAAAATACAGAATCCTGGGCTGGGAAATGAGTCCTGTCAATCGTCGCAAGAACGGAGTCGGCGATCCCGATCAAATTAAGCAACCGGGCCTCACGCATGGATGGATTTGCCTGTTTTGCCTCCCTGAAATTGTTTTCAAGCCCGTTCCAGAGATCATCCCGGTTCCATGCAAAGGGATGATTTCCGGCTGCAAGCTGAGGCTCAGTGGGAGAGGGGGCAGGGATCATCAACAGGAAGTATATCAATAAAAGTGAAGCAACAATGGCTGAAACAACTTTCACGGATCTCTTCATGTAATCCTCCTGATCTGAATGTCTGCGAGCTGGTTTATATAGATACAGGATAAAATGAATCCAGCAATGCTTGAATGCTTGAATGCGGGAATGCATGAACCGGAACGCAGCGGTTACAGGCGGAGCCAATTCAGATGTTGAACTGCTCCCTTCCCGATGCTGAGGGTTGAAGGTCCTCCGGTGAACTAATTCAGAGTTTAAAGAATTTTCCGATCAAGCGGTCATTTCCGGATCTTACTTCCAGCAGGTAAGGTCCCGGCGAAAGCTCAGAAATGTTCCAGGTAACATGATCCTGTCCGGGAGGCAGCCGTTTGTTCATGACCGTCCGGCCAGCCATATCAAGGATAGATACCGTGTTCATCCCCGACGCTGACTTTCCGTTTTCCATGCTGACATTGAGGAGATCCTTTGCAGGGTTTGGCCAGAGGCTGATCCCGACTTCAGATGGTTCGCCGTCGTCGATCCCAACGCCAAGCACCAGGGCGATCCCAAAGTCAATGACTCCTGTTGAGGTACCTTCGAATCCCGTGAATTTGAGTCTGTAGACATTTCCTGCCTGCTCCTTCACGTAAAAAACCATGGAATCCACGATGGAATAGGTAAACGATCCCAGGTCAAACCACTTCCAGTCCCACCCTATGGTTGAACGGCTGCTGTCCCAAGGGGCTGATTGCCAGTCGTTGAAATCGGGATCGACCGGGTAAAACTTTTTGGCGACAATGGCCGGGTTGCTAAGGACTCCTGTCACCACGACCGGAGCTCCGGTGGGATGCCATGCCATATATTTGGTGAAAAGGATATCCCAGCTCTCTTTCACAGGCCGGTAATCGACCGGAAGGTTTGTCTGCAGGTTGAATCCTACTAAATCCTTCCCGGTGTATGGATCGCAGTCAAAAGATACCTCCTGGGAATCTGATCCGTCCAGGTTTGCGTACCGGAAGAGCCAGCTGTTTTCAGCGGTGTTTTTCTTCACGATCCATATCTTCTTGTAGCTGCCGTCTGCCAGCTGAATTATATAGAGGGAATCACCGGTGATCACCTGGGATGCCTGGTTGTATGACCCCCAACCGTAGTTGGGATAGCCGGTTGAAGTTCTGTTAAAGGCACCGTTGTTCCATTCGTCCGGATCGTTATACAATAAAGGATAGGTATACAACAGGAATGTATCAAGTGTCGCCCATGCGGTAGTGTCACCCCACGGATAAGACCAGAGAGTTGTTAAATTACCGTCATTTATCAGGATGGAGCCACTTTCCGGTGATGTGTTGAACGAAAGGTCCCAGGAGGTACGGGGTGTCTCATAGGTATTAAAGGTGGTAAACTGGTAATAGACTTCGTTTGCATATCCCGGGCCCATGACAACTGTCTGGGGCAACATGGGGACCTGGGCCAGCGACGCTGTTCCGGATATCAGCAGGAATATAAGGCCGGTAATAGAATGGAGGTGTTTTTTCATAACTGTCGGTTTTCTTGTGTGTGATTGAAGCAAAGTTAATAAAAAAAAGCCCACTGTCCACAAAAGACTGTGAACCTCATTATGGAGATTATTGAATCATCAGCTTTTTAGTCTCCAATCTTGTCCCTGACTGAATTTTCACCAGGTAGATACCTCTTGCCAGCGTACCAAGAGGCAGCGTAATCAGGTTTTGGAGTGAAAACATGTTCTCCTGGATCTGACGTTGCAGGATGAACCTTCCTTTTATATCATAGATAGAAATATAACACCGTTGAAAATTGGATGTTGCCGGGAACACAATCGTGATGATGTCAACTGCCGGATTGGGATAAATCAATATCGAGGCTGCGTCCCCGTAACTCTCCTGGAGACCTGTTCCCCCATTGAGGGTCTTTAGAATGGCACCATCTTCACCAACAACATATCCCGTATTGGAGTCAGTAAAGTACACAGAATTTAATTGGGTTTTGATAGTCGCCACACTGGTCCAGTTAGCGCCTCCATCGGTGGTTTTTAAAATGATGCCGTGCAGAAAAAATTGTCCCCCGACTGCGTAACCGGTAGTGGTGTCGGTAAAGAAAACCGACAATAAATTATCCGGTATACCACCCGATAAAACAGTCCAGCTGGAGCTTCCATCAGTAGTTTTAAGGATCAGACCGTTATTTCCGGCAACATAGCCTGTTTCAGAGTCAGGGAACATTACTGAAGTCAGATGCTGTTCGGTCACCGGGTTCTGAACGACCCAGTTTGTTCCTCCGTTGGACGTCTTCAGGATGCTGCCGGCATTTCCGACAGCATAGCCGGTGTGTTTGTCGGTAAAATAGATGGAATTCAAGTCCTGGGAAGTCCCCGAAATTTGAATTTGCCAGGTCGTCCCACCGTCGGTGGTTTTGAGAATTCTACCTGAAGCCCCTGCAGCGTAGCCCGTATTGGCGTCTGAAAAATAAACGGAATTCAAAGCCTCAGAAATTCCGGCATTCATGACCATCCAGTTCATGCCTCCGTTAACAGTTTTTACTATGGTACCATTATAGCCAACTGCGTATACAGAATCCGGGGTTGGAGAATTGATGGAAAAAAGTGTTTGATCTGTCCCGGAATTTTGAATGGACCAGTCAGTTCCACCATTGGTGGTTTTCATGATGAGTCCCCCTTCACCTGTGGTATAGCCTGTTTGTGCATTGGCAAAACAGACGGAAGTCAGCCAGTTTGTAGTCCCCAGGACTTGCCTGGCCCAGGTTTCGCCTCCATCTGTGGTTTTGAGGATAGTGCCCTCACCTCCGGTTATATAACCGGTATTTGACCCGCCTTGTGGAACAAAAAAGACAGAGGTAAAGTCCTTATAAATTCCCTGATTTTGTTCAATCCATGTGGTCCCGCCGTCCGTGGTTTTCCGGATAACTCCTTCTGTTCCAACGATATATCCGGTTTCCCTGTCAGTAAAATAAATGGAAAGGAAAAAATACCTGGTGGGCCCTATTTTAGCCTGAAGCACCCAGGTATTTCCACCATCAATGGTTTTCAGAATATAGCTCGTGTCGGCAGCAGGACTGCCGCCAGCCGATTTGTAATATTCATAATGTCCCAGGGCAAAGCCTGTATTTGGGTCGGTAAAAAAAACGGATGTCAGTTCTTTGTCAGTCCCTGAATTCTGGTTAACCCAGGTGTTCCCTCTGTCCGTGGTTTTCAAAATCGTCCCCCAGAGACCAACGGCATACCCTGTATCCGGATCAGGGAAATGAACGGAAGCTAATCCCATTGAGGTCGCCGAGGTTTGCGTTGTCCAACTGATTCCTCCATCGGTCGTTTTCAGGATAGTACCAAAATATCCGACGGCAAAGCCCGTACCGGTTCCATCCTGTGGAATAAAACAGACTGAGTTCAGGGTATGATCCGTTCCTGATGGACGGATTATCCAGTTCTCGCCTCCATCGGTGGTGGTCAGAATGATCCCTTCTTCACCCACAGCGCAGCCATTATCGGGATCCGTAAAACACACGGAGGTCAAAACGGCTGAGGTTCCTGAGTGCTGGCTTGTCATTGTTGCGAATCCATTATTGGTTTTTATAATGGTGCCCTCGTCACCCACTGCATACCCGGTGTTTGTATCGGCAAAATAAACAGAGGAGAACCGGTACCCCGGGGGGCACGGATTCAGCCATTTCCAGTCTTGAGCCTGCACCATTTCGATTATCGAAACAGCTAACATGAATAGGTATACTTTTTTCATAAATATTGTTGTTAAAGGTTCAATCTGGTCTTATGACAGTAAAATTACGTGTTATTTTTTCATCTTCGTATGCTATTTATATTGTTATGACATTAAGCGATATGCATACAGGGTATCAAAGACTGGTCAACCTGACCACTGGACGGTACACCCGCATTTTAAACGGAACCTGGTGGTACAATGTACATGGACCGAAGGGCGGACAAACATAAAATTTTGAGATGACTAAATTTTGTACATTTATCTCAAAATTCGTTTCACGGAGCCATGGCCATGAAATTCCACATACGCTACCAGATCATTGTATGGTCGCTGGTCATCATCGCGCTGATCATGGCCGGAGGATTCCTGATCATCTCCTATACTTACCAGGTCCAGGATACCAGTAATACCATCATCGAGGAGAATATCAGGAATATCCGTGCAGCCAAGGAGCTGGAGATTACGCTTCACGGCATCAGGGCAATATCCCTGAATTACATCATAGATAAGGACAGCACCTGGGTAGAGAAGCTCAGGGAGAAAGAGGCGGAATTTGCAAGGGTTCTTGAAAATGCCAAGGAGTCGGCCAATACAACCGAGGAGAACCTGCTGATCCAGCAGATCGGGGCGCTTTTTACTAACTATGAACAGAATCTCAACACCGCACTGTTGTCGGAAAAACAGGGAGATACGCTTATTGCCAATGCCTTGCTGGTACATGGCAGCCGTGACCTGATCAACACCATCGTAGACAAATGCGGAGCCTGGGTTGTATCAAACCAGAACTCCCAGGTGGATTATGAGCGGCGGATCCGCCGCAATAACGACATCATCCGGGTTGCGATGTACTGGTTTGGTGTAGGCGGACTGGCACTTGGACTGATCCTGGGATGGCTGGTGGCACGCATCCTGCTGAATCCTATATATAAACTTGTGCTGAAGGTTCGGGATGCTGCCGGCAGTGAACTGGTGGAGCATGTAAGGATGTCGCCGGGGAAAGAACTCGAGGAGATAGACCTTCACATCAATCAGATGATCACAAGGATCAACCAGGCACATGAGGACCTGAGAAAGAACCAGGAGCTGCTGGAGAAGTCATTGAAGCTGGCTGCTATCGGCAAGATCGCTCCGGCTATAGCCCACGAGATCAGGAACCCGCTGGCCGCGATCAAAATGCTGATCTATACCATGAAAAAAGAGTGGGGCATCAGTGAAGAGAAAGAGTATGATCTGAAGGTGATCCTTGGAGAGATCAGCCGGATGGAGAACTTCCTGCAGAGTTTCCTGCAGTATGCCCGCCCCGGAAGGCCACAGCTTATGGAGGTGGAAGTAACGCCGGTCATCCGGGAGATGATCCATGTGATGGCACCCCAGATGAAGCAAAACAACATCGAACTGAAGGAGTTTCATGCAACCGGACGGATATTTGTTCAGACAGATGCCGATCAGTTGAAGCAGGTACTGATGAACCTGTTGCAGAATGCAATAGAGGCGATGAAAGACGGGGGAGTCTTATCTGTTGCCACTTCAGTGGTGGATGAAAATAATAAAGAAGGTGCTGGTACATGGTTCCGGATCACCATCAGCGATACCGGCAGCGGGATCCCCAGCGACATGAAGGATTCGCTGTTTGATCCTTTCGTAAAGGGAAGCACCACTGGTACCGGCCTGGGGCTCTCCATTTCCCAACGCATCATAGAGCTGCATCACGGGTATATCAGTGCTGCCAACAATCTACAAAAAGGTGCTACCTTTACCATCCATTTACCTGTATCTTCAACCACTGGTCATGAATAGAATTCTGATTGTTGATGATGAACCGACGGTTCGTTACTCGTTCAAGAAGCTGCTGCGAGAAGATAACTACGATGTGCTGGAAGCGGCTAACGGAGTGGATGCCTTGCGCCTGCTTGCGAAAGAGAATCCCGACCTGGTTGTGATGGATATTGAGATGCCGGGGATGACAGGACTTGAAGCCATCCGCAGGATCAAGGACCTCACTCCCCAGGTCCCCGTGATCATCATGACGGCTTACGGAACCACTGACCGGGTGATAGAGGCGATGAAACTGGGCGCTTACGAATACATGGAAAAACCGTTCGACATTGATAAGATGCGGACGATCATCAGGGAGGCGCTGGGGGTGAGAATGATGAGTGAAGGAGGGATCCACCTCAGCATGAAGAAGCGGGAAGAACCATTTGATGAACGGATCGTAGGGAAAAGTCCGGCCATCAAGGAGGTTTACAAGATGATCGGCAAAGTTGCTGCCAGTGATGCCGGGGTTCTGATCACCGGCGAAAGCGGCACCGGGAAAGAATTGGTTGCCAAAGCGATACACATGCACAGCAACCGGGCCCAGAAACCTTTTCTGACCATTAACTGCGCTGCGATTCCTGATACACTGCTTGAAAGTGAACTGTTTGGGTTTGAAAAAGGTTCTTTCACAGATGCGTCAAAGACAAAATCCGGGAAGTTTGAAGCCGCTGATACCGGCACTATTTTTCTAGACGAGATCGGCGATATGAGTCTTCCTTTGCAGGCCAAATTGCTCCGCGTGGTGCAGGAAGGGACATTTGAACGGCTGGGCAGCAATAAAACCCAGAAAGTGGATGTGAGAATCATCGCCGCGACCAACAAAAACCTTGAACAGGGAATCCAGTCCAAATCATTCCGCGAAGACCTTTACTATCGCCTTAAAGTGATCACGATCACCCTTCCGCCATTGAGAATGCGAATGGAGGACACCCCGTTGCTGACAGAGTATTTTATCGAGCGGCACAACAGAAGTATGAAGAATACTGAGATCACAATTCCCCGAGAGACCATGGAAAAACTCCTTTCGCACACCTGGCCCGGGAATGTCAGGGAACTGGAAAATACACTGAAACGAGCTCTCCTTCTGAGCAAGAATCAGGTCATCACCCCCGACCTGATCACCCTGAGTCCTGATGGTGAATCCACAGTGACACCAGCGGTGACTGATAAAACTCCTGCTTCAAAGGAGGTGCCACAAATTTCCGAAACCGCAGAATTAGGGCCGGGACCCTGTGTCCTTGTGAATTTTCCGGAAGAACCGGAAAATTTTGAGGGGAAACTCTACCATGAAGTCATTGAACAAATGGAGACAGAACTTATCCGGCTCACACTGAACCATACGCATGGAAACCAGGTGAAAGCCGCCAAACTTCTGGGCATTTCGAGAGTAATGCTGCATGACCGGATGAAGAAATACGGACTGGACTCCTCACAGGCCATTATCTGATCGTTTTGTTTACACCTCTGTAAGGAATCTTTACATTTATGTATGTAATTTTTACAGTATTTCCAATTTTCATTACTCATTTCACGAGATGTGATTTTAGTTAAATATCAGATAATAAGCATAATACATAGTTTGGCACGGAAATTGTTAATAGCGGTGCAATTCATTAACCAAAAAAACAACAACAAATGAAAAAGAGTTTGCTTTATGTACTGGTTGGATTTGCCGCTTTGACGATGCTAACCACCAGTTGTGCCAAGTTGCCGCAGGAAGAATTGGATGCTGCCACAGCAGCCGTAGACGCTGCCAAAGCAGTAGAAGCCCAACGTTACCTCGCCGCTGATTTCAATGCCCTTCAGGATTCAATGAACAAGGCAACGACAATGATCGAGACCCAGAAGTCGAAATTCTCCTTGTTCCGCAGTTACAAAGAAGCCAAAGCTTTACTTGCTACGGTTACAACCATGGCTATTACGTTGAAAGACGATGCAGTTATCAGGAAAGAAGAAGTTAAAAATGAAGTTCAGACTGCTCTCACTGAAACAACCACTCTTGTTGAAGAGGTAAAGGCACTCATCGCCAAAGCTCCACGCGGAAAAGAGGGAAAAGCAGCTTTGGAAGCAATCCAGACTGACCTGGCTGGCGTTGAAGCTTCGCTTACAGAAGTCGCAACGTTAGTTAATAACGGAGATTACCTGACTGCCCAGGAGAAGGTAAACGCTGCAAAGGATAAAACCAACGCGTTGAAAACGGAACTGGAAGAAGCGATTTCCAAAACCAAAAAGAAATAATTGTTGCAACTATTGCTGATTCTTTCAGGTTCTTAACAAAAGGACTCCAGGGAATGCACAAATGCGCAAAGGAACATGAACGGATTTCTTAATCCTTCATGTTCCTTTGTTTTTATCTTTGTGCGATTTTATTGAATTAGATTCTGACGATCCATGAAACTCCGACGTAGAGGAAAAATAGTTCTTACCATCCTCATAGTTCTCCTCCTGAGCGGGGGAGGCCTGCTGATCCTTCTCTCTTTCTCTGCCGATCCGCCTGTAGAAAGCATCGACAGGTGCAACCAGGTGATAAGCAAAGCAAAGCTGGCAGAAGCCGGGGAATATGCCCGGGAACTGCTGACGGATGCTGAAATAGCCTACCGGGAGGCGATAGTGGAGTGGAAGATCCAGAATACGAAGTGGTATATTTCAAGAGACTATTCCCTGGTTCACGAAAAAATACAACTGGCGCTGCAGAAAGGGGAAGCGGCCTACCGCAGGTCCATCTCCGTAAAGGATTCGATGCACCACGACCTGGCTATCGTCCTTTCGCAAGTCGAAAAAGATTTAAAACATTATTCTGACCATTATGGTATCCTCCCCTTGAATCAGCAATCGAGAAAGGATTACCGGTTGGCGGAAATGCTTTTCCTGGAAGCCAGGAGCGCCTATGAGCAAGGCAATTACAACCGCGTTGTTCCCAAACTGGATAAAAGCAGGCAGCTTATCGGCGAGTCCATCAGGAAAAACCAGGAGACCCTTCAAACCTATTTTGCCAACATTCCCAAATGGAAACGGTGGGCGGATGAAACTGTAGCATGGTCCAAAGCAAACAACAAACCTGCAATTATTGTGGATAAATTTGCACGGAAATGCTACATTTACTCCCGGGGAGTTCAGATCCTTATCCTGGATGCAGAGTTTGGAATCAACTGGATAGGGGAAAAGAGATACGTGGGGGATAAAGCCACACCTGAAGGCCGCTATTCCGTTACCAAAAAGAAGAGTAAAAAGGGAACAAACTATTACAAAGCGCTGTTGATCAACTATCCCAATTCGGAAGATAAAGCACGGTTTGCCGAGGAGATCAGGCAAGGAAAGATATCCAAAAGGACCGGCATCGGCGGGCTGATCGAGATCCATGGAGGCGGAGGAAAAGGGCTCAACTGGACTGATGGCTGCGTGGCGGTGACCAACGAAGATATGGACAAGGTTTACCGTTTTGCGGAGGTGGGCACCCCGGTAACCATTGTGGGTTCACTGAAACCCCTGGATGAGGTCCAGGTTGCTGAACGATAAATGATTTTTAGAAAACGAATGCTCTTTCATGGAAGAGAAGGAATTGAAAACAGGTTTCTGGAGGGTTAACATGATCAGGTATTCTGTTCTGATCCTGATCGCTATCTCTTTGTCCCTGTTTTTTTCTTTGATCCTGATCCGTCGTGCGGGCTCCATAGGCGAAGTTGTGGTGAGGCTGGTGCCTTTATCGGAAGATGCCTCCCTGTTAGGCCGGGTCCCGGTCAACAAACTTCCCGCATATCAGGCATCTGTAGAAAAGGATGTACAGTTGATGCAGCGAAAACTCGGCAACCTGGTTCCAAACCAGCCTTACCTGGTTGTTAATACAACACATAACACCTTCAGACTGATGCAGTCGGATAAAGTGCTGCGAGAGGGAATCTGCTCCACGGGAAGTTATACCATCCTTACCCGGGGCGACGACCAGAAATGGGTCTTTGAAACTCCCCGCGGTATGATGAAAGTCAGAAACAAGCAGGCGAATCCTGTGTGGGTACGGCCCGACTGGGCATTCATCGAAGAGGGGTTGCCGGTTCCATCACCGCGGCATCCATCGAGGTACGAATACGGGACACTGGGAGATTACAAGCTCGAGCTGAAGGATGGCTACCTAATCCACGGAACGCTCTACAAAAGGTTTTTGGGTATGGCTGTGACACACGGATGTGTTCGTTTGGGCGATGATGACCTGAAGGTGGTTTATATGAACCTGAAGCCGGGATCCAAAGTTTTCATCTATTAAACCAGCCGGAAAAAATGAGACCGTCAGCGATAATAAAACGGGTACTGAAAGAGATCTACCACTTCCTTTCGTGGTTTTCCCGTTCAAAACCTGCCATGATCCTGGCAATCGTTTTATTTCTGTTGCTGCCGGTTTATGTTTTCTACCTGGCTATCGTGGTACCGGCAAGCTCCTGCGACAGCGATTTTGCCACCGGTGATACAACCCTGATCGAATTGCCCGGGATTGACCCGGATTCCAGCCAGGGTATCCTTGAAACAGTGAAGGCCATCGGGAACCTGGAACTTGAAAAAGCTTACCTGGCAAACCTTCTGGAACTTTCACAGCAGGATTCAGCCTACCTGTATCTCAATCTTTCTGACAGTCTTCTCAACATGGAGGTACAGGGTGTTACGATGAGAAGTTGTACCCTGACAGATATCAGGGTTACCCGTCGCCTACGTTGCCTCAACCAATCACAGCTTCTCAACTGGGTTTCAACTCCATTCATGGGCCAGGCCGACCTTTCAACCATACCAAAGATCAGGTATGTTGTGAAAGAGGCCCCGAAGGATACCAACGAAGCGGCACTGCAAAGCGCCAAACCGATCCCGCCCGATTCCAGTTCAGTTTATTTCACCCTCTATTTCGACAAGCATCTTACCATTGAAGTAGGACAGAATGAAGAACCTTATGATGAAGAGGAGGAGATTATTGACATCTACCAGGAAGGTATCCAAAGCGTTATCCGCAGTGAAACCATGCGGGCAATCCTTCACGGCTCTTCCCCCGAGCCCCAGATCCTGATCCGGCTTCAGGTGAGTAAAGCCGATGCCCGCGCCATCTACCGGGGGCTTCCGGTCCATCCGGGACTGGCGCTGAAGCTGCAGTAAAGAATAGCATCTATCGGGCGTAGCGAAGGCCCATCAAAATTTCACATCCTGTAGTTCGGTGGAATAAATTAAGTGATCAGCCAATAATGTTATAAATCATTCCCGACAACATGCCGCCCAACAGGATCATCACAACATACAGAGCCAAAGCTTTCCGTTTTAGGATCAGTGTCAGTCCGCCGATCACTCCTACACTGGTGGCTGGTCCCGTGATCATGAAAGCCATAACGGCTCCGTCACTCGCGCCGGCATCCCGCAGAACCTGCAACAGTGGAACAACCGTAGCATCTGAAACATACAGCGGGAGCCCGATGAGGGCAGCCAACGGCACCGAGTACAATTTTTCACCGCTGAAAAGTTCCATCACCCAGACGGTTGGGATAAAAGTCTTCACCAGGTAAGCAATGGCTACAAATAACAGGAATAAAGGGAAGATCTTAAGAAGCCCGACAGAATAAAGAGAATTGAACAATTCCGGGAGTTTCAGCCGATCCAGGAAAGATCCTTTCGGAATTTCCACCGTTCCTGTTTCATCAAAGGAACTTCTGTTTTCTTTTCTGATTTTTAACTGCCCTTCCAGAAAGGAAGTATGCCGTTCGATCCAGGTTGCAAGCCAGCCGGCGCCAAGGCCCAGGATCACCGAAACAGTGGCCAGGGCAATGGTAAACCTGATTCCAAGGATACCGGAAAAGAGTACAAATGTATCGGGGCTCATCAACGGGCTGGAGACCAGGAATGCCATAATCGGGCCCCAGGGAAGCGCTGTGGTCATCAGTGAAAATACCACCGCCATCGTCCCGCAGGCACAGAGGGGGGTGAAGGCGCCGAACGCCACACTTCCGCTGACAAGGTATTTTGGATAGCGCAAGAAAATGGATCTTGCTTTGTTGGCATCCAGGTAAACACTTAATACAGCAGCAAGAAAGATGCTCAGGAAAAGATAAAGACTGTCAGCTTTCAGGGTTTCCCAAACATAGCCGGTAAGGTTCAGCAATTGATTCAATAAAGGTGTCATCATGATAGTATCCTCCGTTTTTGATGCAAAATTGGAGGCTTTATGCAGGAATTCTCTTGACCTTTGTCAAGAAATGCGGTGAGCGGTTTTTTTTCTTACCCTGCTGAGGGTTTCTGGTTTGATCCCCAGGAATGAAGCAATGTAATGAAGAGGGACACGGTTAATGATGCCCGGGTTTTCTTTAAGTAACCGGAGGTATTTTTGCTCCGCGGTTTCACCTGCATACCGGATATGATAGTTCTCAAGGAAGAGAAATTCAATCTCTGCAACCTTCCGGGCAAATACAGACCAGAAGGGATGAGATATCCCGAGTTTCTGCATGTGCCGGAAACCAAGCAGGACTATTGTCGTCTCTTCGATAGCCCGGATGTTTATATAGGAAGGGGTTTGGGTGATGAAACTCGCGGTGGATGATGCAAACCGGGATTCACTGCAGAGGCAGGTAGTGATCTCTTCTCCATCCCTCAGGTAGAATGACCTTACCAATCCCTCTGTAATATACCCAAAGTAGCGTGATGTTTCACCAGCACGCAAAAAATACCCCCCTTTCGGTATTATTCTGACAGTCAGTAGGGGATAAGCCGCTGCAAAGGACTCATTCGAATACCCTTCCAGGCTTTCCAGGTAGCTCTTGAATCTGTCGATGGCTTTGGAAGTATTCATGCGCTAGAAGTAATGCATCACCCCGATCTGAAGATGCTGCCAGTACTTTTTCGTCCTATTTACCCGTTATCTCCCGGTAAATTTTAAGAACCTCGTCTCTTTTGTCGGACGGAGCTTCAAGATATCCCCATCCAAACTCCAGTTCTGAAATGCCTCCCAGGGCTGAATCGGTTCGTTCGATAATCGAATAAGGGATATGACATTCATCCAGAACTTCACGTATGCGTTCGGCTTCAAATGCATTATCGAGCCGCAGGATTTTTTCATAGTGCTCCATACCAGTCAGGTTTGTGTTGTTTTAGACAAAGATAAGGGATGTTTGGAGAAAAACCGTATTTTTGAGAAACAGATAAGTTCTATATGAACGCAATAAGACTTCATCTCGTCCTCCTGCTTTTTATTCCCGGAATTTTGTTCTCACAGTCAGAACAAACACCTCCTACCGTCGTTACAGAGTTGTCACCGGGTATTTACCGTATCTTTTATGCCAGCCGCGTTTCCCTTGTTGCCTTTACGGGGGATGAGGGACTGATGTTGGTGGATGATGCCTATGAACGGTCGGCCGGTGAGATTCGCAGTAAACTGGACAGTATCGGTGCCGGCCCGCTCAGGTATATTGTAAACACCCACTGGCATGGAGATCATACCGGAGGGAACATCTCTTTTGGAGAGGGCGTGGATATTATTGCACATGAGCAAGTGAAGGAGATGCTAAGCCATGACCAGCAATCTCTGGGAAAGGAGAAACCGGCTCTACCCGAATATGCCCAACCAAACATCACGTTCAGCGACAGGATGACGATCCGGTTTAACGGGGAAGATATCCAATTGATCCATCTCCCGGGAGGACACACGGGTGGCGATATCCTTGTCTGGTTTTCCAAGGCGAAGGTCCTGGTGATGGGTGATCTTATCTTTGCCGACAGTTTTCCTTACGTGGATGTGGAGCATGGCGGGAATCCTGTCCGGTATGTGGAAAATCTGAGATGGGTAACTGAAAACTTCCCAGACGACATCACCATTGTACCCGGACATGGCCGGATCTATTCCATGGAAGACCTGAGATCCTGGAAGTCGGACCTGCAGAAGACGATCGAAATTATACGTGAAGCCTATGATAGTGGGCTTTCTCCTGATCAGATGAAAGAGCAGAAGGTTCTTTCCCCTTATGAAGACCTAGGAAAATGGTGGATCACGGAAGATAACTGGATTGATGTGGTGATGAAGAATCAGGATAGCTATATTTTTCCATGAATTACCGTTACCAATCTCGAATATTCAATTTCTGTCGTATCTTTATAACTTCATTTTAAACCAATAACCATGAAAAAGACTCTTGCCCTATTCAGCCTCCTATTTCTCCTTGGAACAGTTGCTATCGCCCAGGAAGACTATTCCAAGAAACCTGACCAGAAGGAACAGGATGAGATCAAGACCCTGTTCCGGAAGGGGAAACCGCATCAAAAGCCGGTGATCGGCTACTTCATCGGTCCCGAATTCGGCTATACACAATTTAAAGGAAACAAGAATGTTTTCCTGCTGGGAGCCAGCATGGGGGTCACTATCAACCATTGGTGCTCCATCGGACTGGCTGGCTATGGTATCGCAAATTCAGGGAGCATTAAATACGATACGCTGGTGTATGACGACATCGATAGAAAGTGGCAGTCGGCGAACCTTTACGGTGGTTATGGCGGACTTCTGCTGGAATTCCTGGTCTTACCGAAATCGCCTGTTCATGTTGCCTTCCCCATCCTCATCGGCGGAGGCGGACTGACCTACATGTACCGTCCTGAATATGTGAACAAATACGACTGGGGAGGATACCAGACTGTTGACTGGGATGCCTTCTTCGTGATCCAGCCGGGTGTTAAGGTAGAATTTAACATCGTGAAGTTTTTCAGGATTGGTGTTGGGGCAAGTTACCGGTATACACCGGACCTTGACCTTGTAAACACCTCCGCGAATCTGATAAACCAGTTCAACGCAAACCTGTCCCTGAAGTTCGGAAAGTTCTGATCACCTGTAAATCCTGGACTGAACCCTGTTGTCAACAAGAAATCAGTACAAGGTCACCCATGAGACCTTTTCGGGAGCGTCACAACAAACTCACTCCCGAGACCCGGTGTACTGGTGACCCGGATCGTGCCTTCGTTTCTGGTGATGAACTCACGGCAGATGGCCAGACCTAACCCGGTCCCATCTTCATTTTCGGTTCCTGGCCTGGATGAATGAAAATCTTCGTCAAACAGGTGATCTATCGTCGCCTGATCCATCCCTATTCCATTGTCCTTTACTGAGATCTCTATATGATCCGAGGCGGGAATTTCCCTGGCTATGATCTCGATCAATCCTCCCTGGGGCGTAAATTTCAGAGCATTACTGATCAGGTTGCGGAATATGGTCCCGGTCATATTCAGGTCGGCATAAATTTTCATACCTGCCGGGATGTCGAGAGTCAGTGAGATCTCTTTCATTTCAGCCTTTTCGGTATACAGGTCCAGAATCTCTTCTACAATGGCCACAAGCTGAAAATCCTCCGGTTTGTAATTCATGATCCCTTTCCTGGTCTGATACCATTGGATCAGGTGTTCAGAAAGGCTGAGGACATTGCCTGATGAGCGTGAAATAGAACCTATGATCCGGATCCTCTCTTCAGGGTTTAATGTGTCAAATTCATCCAACAATATTCCACTCAATCCATGAATCCCGGATAACGGGCCACGAAGGTCATGACCAACAATGGAGAACAACCTGTCTTTTTCAAGATTCATCACCGTAAGTTTCTTATTCTGAGACTCAACGATCAGAAATTGCTTACGGACCATCCGCTGAAAGAAAAAGATCCCGGTAAACCCTATCAGGAGGATACCTGCGAAAATAACCGACCGGCTAAAGATTATCTGATGGAGTGTATGAAAATATTCTGAACTTGGAGTGGTCACACTGATGCCGCCCCGGATCTGCCCAAGGGTGTATCCCTGCTTGGCATGGCAGGTCAGGCATGATTGTTCCACCAGGAGAGGAGCCATGTACCGGAAAACTTTCACACTATCCTGGTCGACCAGTTCAAACTGTTCTTTGCTTCCCTGTTCGAAAGACATCAATGCTTTTTTCTCCCATTCATCCGCTTTGTTCAGAGGGCGGATTGGATTCAGGCTGGTAATGTGGTAGAAGACGTCATTCTCTTTGCGGGTTATCTCCGAGATCTGGCGGGTCATGTAAGCAGGATTGACTTTCGTCAGTTTCATCCCATTTGTTGTGGTGAGATCCCTTAATGAGTCCTCCAGATATGGGTTTGGCTGTAATTTATCGTTGATAACCAGGTATATCCCCCCATGAGAAGCATTCCACGAACGGGTATTGACGATTTCCTGGAAGAACGCTTTTGATGAAGCCTTCACAATTTGTTTATTGAAACTGAAGGTGAAATAAAGACTGAGTAAATAGGTGCCAGAAATGACAATACCCCACACCAAATAGAGTGTTATAAACCTCTTTTTTCGCATGTGAATCCACTATCGTTGTAAAGGTACAACAAAATTGGATCATTTCCCGTATATTTTTGAGAGAGGAAGGGCACTCATTCCGTGAAGGAAGACACTTAACAGGACCGTCAGGACCACCACAGACATGATCTGTTCATAACCGGTAAAACCTAAACTGATGAGAACAATCAGAAGATACAGGATAGAAGCGATCCCCCGGGGTCCGAACCACCCCATGAACAATACCGACTGCCGGGTTAGTCCCGAGCCCAGGAGAGAAATGGCAACAGGAATCATTCTGATAATAGTTAGGCTCAGGATGGCATAGATCCATGTATTTATGTTCCAGAAGGGAAATGCTGCCGGAACAAGGATCAACCCGAAAATAGCGAATATAAGAAGTTCCAGCGCTTCTCCTTCCGCTTCACCAAAATCCTGGATCCGTTTCCGGATCTCAGGGGTTCTTGTGCCCAGGAAAAGTCCGGCAAAGAATGTTGAGATGAAGCCGTTTCCGTGGGTCATCTCGGCCAGTGAAAAGGCCATGATTGCCAATGCCAGTGAAGCAAGCCGCTGGAAGATTGAATTCATCCATCCCGCTTTGGAAGCTTTATCAACAAGAACGCCACCTGACCATCCAACAGCAGCGCCAATCATTGGCCCCAGGATCAGTTGCTTAAGAACGAAAAATAGCCAGTAATCGAAATCCGTATGTTGTCCGGGTGTCCCGGTAAGGGCAGCAATGCAGATGAGGATGGGAGCGAGAGCGATGCCATCATTCAACCCGCTCTCTACATTGATTGCTTCACGGATCTTTCCGGGGATCCTGGCGGATGTGATGACCACCTTTCCCAGGGCGGCATCGGTAGGGGAGAGCATAAAAGCCATCAAGCAGAGAACCCAGATGCTGACAGATGGGAAGAGCGGGATGGCGAGTAACGTTCCCACCAGCATGGTGAGAGGAAGCCCGATAAACAGAAGCCGGAATGGAATCCCTTTCTCTTTGGTCAATGTGTTAAGGTTAATATTGGATGCGTCAATAAAAAGGATCAACGCCAGGGTAAGTTCTGCTATTACTTTAACCATCGGGGCCTTGATGCCTCCCTTCAGGAGATCGATCGAAACAAAGCTGGCGGCAAATCCTACGGCAACAAATACCATAGGCGCCGTGATCATTGATTGCCCTGATTTTTTTGAAAACAAGCCGTATCCGAAGATCATCAAAGCGATAAGAAGAAATACAGGATAATCGTGCATAGATACAAATATAGTGAAATGGTAAAATGGTGAGATGGAGAAAATGTCACATTGATATTTCTATATTTGCATGTATATTTTGATCCGAAATTCTATATGGGAAATCCGAAGCATAGAAATAAGCCCGAAGATCAGACAATCCTGCTGGTGGATGATGATTCAGATCACCTCAGGATATCGTTCAGGATTCTAAGTGAAGAGGGATATCATGTAAGAACGGCCGGAAACGGGGAAGCTTGTATGAAGACCATTCAGGATGAAATCCCTGCCCTGTTAATACTTGATGTGGTGTTACCGGATATCAGCGGAGTGTCCATCTGTGAACAACTCAAGAACGACCCGGCTTATTCCTGCATTCATATTCTGTTAATTTCCGGATTAAAGAAAGAGTCACACGATATCTCGGAAGGATTCGAAAGCGGTGCAGATGGGTACCTGTTTAAACCATTGGATAAGAGAGAACTCCTCGCTCGGGTGGAAGCGGCTTTCAGGATTGTCAAAGCAGAGCGCAATCTTCTGAAAGCGAAAGAGATAGCAGAGGCGAACGAAAGAAAATACGAAATACTGTTCACGACGATGACAGAAGCAGTCGCGCTCAATGAGATCGTTTATGATGATCAGCAACAGATGATAGATTACCGTATCCTTGAAGTGAACAAAGCATTTTACGAAATGACCAGCACGACTTCCGAGATGGTCATCAACAACCTGGCCACCCAGCTTTACATGATGCCGTCAGAAATGATCAGGTCATTCTGGGAGCTGCACAAGGGACGGAAGGACACTGCATATTCAGAAATGATGAGTCCGTTAGGTGATGGAAGGTGTTTTTACATCTCCACATCACCATTTATCGACAATAAGTTCGTAACGGTTTTCTTTGATATTACGAACCTTAAACAGGCTGAACTAGCCCTGAAAGAGAAGAATGAGGAGTTGGTAAGAGCCAAGGAGAAAGCGGAACAGAGCGATCGGCTGAAGTCGGCTTTTCTGGCAAATATGTCCCATGAAATCAGGACTCCGATGAATGCCATTGTTGGATTTTCTGAGATGCTGACCGAGCCGGATCTTGGAGCAGAGGAGCGGATCAGGTTCTCACGGATCATCCAATCGCGTTCAGACGACCTGATGCACCTGATCAATGACCTGCTGGAGATTTCACGCATAGAATCAGGAAACGCTGTTGTTATCAAAGAAACGGTTCTGCTGAATGGGATATTGGATGAACTGATGACTGAATTTAGTCAGAAGCTGGCGCGATTGAAAAAAACAGACATTACGCTGAACCTCGTAAAACCAATTCCAGATTCCGATTCGGGAATGAATACCGATTACCAGATCATAAAGCAGGTCTTTTCCAATTTAATAGACAACGCCCTGAAGTATACGCGGGAAGGAGATATCCGTTTCGGATATGATGTCCCAGAAGGAGGTACCATCAGGTGCTTTGTGTCAGACACAGGGATAGGTATCTCCCCGGAGAACCAGAAAGTGATCTTCCAAACTTTCAGACAGGCCGATCTCGAGGACCCGTATCAATACGGCGGGACCGGACTGGGACTTGCCATTTGCAAGGGATCCCTGGATCTGTTGAGAGGCGCCATTGAGGTGATTTCCGAACCAGGAAAAGGGAGCATGTTCACCTTTACCCTGCCATTTGAAGCTCCTCAGGCGGATGCTTTTGAAATCTATCCGTCGAGGCAAACCAAGGGGTTTGTAAGAAAATATGAATGGAGCAATAAACAGATATTACTTGTTGAGGACGACATTTCAAACATGGAATTTCTGAAAGTCGTCCTGTCACGCACCCGGGCCAACCTGACCTGCATCGATTGTGCAAAGGAGTTTGAACCACTGTTGCCGGTTCTCGACAAATTTGACATTATCCTGCTCGATGTCAGGCTTCCTGACGCCAATGGCTGGGATCTGGCAAAACAGATCAAAGATCGCTACCGGGACCTTCCTGTGATAGCACAAACGGCTTTTGCCATGCCTGGCGACAAGGAAAAAAGCGAAAGATCCGGATGCAATGGTTATATCTCCAAACCAATTCAAAAGGAGAAACTTCTGGAGGTGATCGCAGGGTACCTGTATTAGAAGGCGCATTGAAGCATAGTTAAAAAATGAACATCAGTCTGGATATCCCGACACTTGTATTCATCCTGGGAGTCACTCACCTTATTCAGGTAGTCGTTTTTATTCACCAGTACAGGGTGAACAAAACCTACCCGGGTGTCGGGTGGTGGCTCCTGTGGAGCGTTGCAGAGGTTTTTGGTTTTCTTTTCATTCTTCTGAGGGATCTCCAAGGGGTACAACCGCTGGTAATCATCCTGCAAAATTCCCTGATCGTTGCAGGGACTCTTTTCCTTTATATTGGAGTGCGCCTCTTTCTTGGCCGGAAAGTAAACGTGAGGATGATAATTCCTGTGGCAGGATTTTTCCTGTCGGGTTTGTTCTTTTTTTTATTTTTTCGACCCGATTTTGGATTGCGTTCTGCTGTGATAAACGGAACTCTTGCTTTCATTTCCCTGGCGACAGCGTATAGCCTTTTCACTGACAAGATTGGCTCTATCAGATCATCAGCAAATTTCAATGCCGTAATTTTTTTATTGCACGGATTGATTTTTGGTTACCGTACAATCGTGTTTCTTACCGGGGCTACAGACCCCGATTTTTTATCTCCTACCATATTCAATTTCATTCCTTTCTTCGACGCCCTGATTGTCAGCCTGATATGGACATTCGGCCTGATCATCATGATGAATCAGAGGTTGCATGCGGAAGCTGCCGAAACCAGGGAACACCTGCAGGAACTGAACCGGGAAAAAGACAAAATGATGTCAATCCTGGCCCACGACATGCGAAGTCCCTTCCATACTTTCCTTGGCCTGACTCAAATCCTTGTCGAGGAACTTTATAGCATGAAGTTTGCGGAAGTTAAGAATATTGCGGAAAACCTGAACAGGTCTGCAGTGAGTCTGTATAAGTTACTGGACGACCTGCTTGAATGGTCATACATTCAACGCGGGAAACTGGTCATACAGCCAGAAACCATTGTACTTAAAGAGAAAGTCCACCAGATCACCGAACTACTGACAGACTATGCACAAAAAAAAGGGCTCAGGATCAGCAATGACATTCCTGAAGACATGGTTGTTTTTACCGACACACACATGTTTGAAACGATAGTACGGAACCTCGTGTTCAATGCCGTGAAATTTACCCCGGAAGGCGGCAGGGTAAATATTTCAGCCAGATTAACACACAACAACATGACAGAGATCTCAGTTTCTGATACCGGGATCGGAATACCCAACGATATGATCAACAAACTTTTTGTGATTGATCAGTCGACAAGCCGTAAAGGAACCACCGGTGAACCCAGCACCGGCCTTGGACTGGTTGTTTGCAAGGAGTTCGTTGAGAAGCATGGAGGTGAGATCCGGGTAGAGAGTACGGAAGGAATAGGGAGCACGTTTTCGTTTACAATACCTTCTGAAAAGTCATTATCCACTGTATAATCCATCCGGATTGTATGTATATTTCCTCTTTGTATGCCTGAAGATCCCATAACCGACCGTGACTTCGCCTCTGAACTGACGTTTTCGGCTTCCCGCAGCAGTGGTCCGGGCGGTCAACATGTAAACAAAGTAAGTACAAAAATAGAGTTGAGGAGGCATGCTTCGTCATGATCCAAGGTGACGGAAAAACGTATAAGGGTATGAGGGTATGATGGTATGAGAGGAATAAATAAGCAGGTTTGGGACTGAAAGTTTGATTATATGAAATTTCAAAGACACTGGAAAACCAGATCCTTACGATGGATCAGGTACGGATCGCATTGTTAACAGGCAGAGGAAGTATTTTTGCGGGAATTTACAGCGAACTTTTTCAGGTGATACGAAGAACCTCCGAGATACTTTCGAATAACCTTTTTTTTGTGAATGGTTTTGCCAGGTAGCCGTCACAGCCCTCTTCCATGCAGCGTTTCTTTTCTTCCGCCATGGCATAAGC
>Ga0172371_10003269_pt1 | contig 25256 bp, 22 predicted proteins | sample Lak12m_FD_114543 | JGI IMG/M metagenome (GOLD analysis project Ga0172371, IMG submission 114543) | Freshwater microbial communities from Kabuno Bay, South-Kivu, Congo - kab_022012_12m | ecosystem: Environmental > Aquatic > Freshwater > Lake | place: Democratic Republic of the Congo: South-Kivu... | reverse complement strand
CCTGGAATTCAAGAATGGCTTCTTTCTTGCCGGGCCGGGTAATTATCCTAAAAGGAATCCGGCTCTCATCGGTTTGTCCGCCTTTGGAAGCGACTTTTGGCCCGTAAATCTCACCGTTGATAACATTATTTTCAAAAACTACGGGAATAATCCTGCCCCGGCTATCTTTTTCTTCTCCGGATAATATTTTTGTGGTATAGAAGGAGAACCTTCCCATCGTACCGGTGATATCGGGAACCCCCATCCCTGAGATCATCCTGCCGGATAATGGACGGGGAGGGAAAGTATTCGGGCAAAAATAAATAAAACTGGGGATCTTATGTTCTGATAAGACCTCCCAGAATGTCTTGCCTTTTCTGCGTAATTTTACCTTGATCCTGCCCTTGTCATTGTAAACCTCATTAAGGCTTAAGTAGGGCAGGTAAGTATCGGGGTCGCGCATGATGAAATCGAATATTCCGTGGTCACCGGGGTTTAATCCCGTAGAAAAAGTGCTCCAGGCAACCACTGATTCTGCCGGATTGGTAGTTGCCAGACGGGAATATCCTCCATTGGCTTTTAGATAAGAAAGGTTCGGCAGCCTGCCTTCCCGCATGAGCTTCTCGGTAATGTTGGGATCCATAGCGTCAATGCCTATGATTATTATCTTCTTTTTAAGGCAATTTTTTTGCATAAGCAATCCTCCGGCAGTTACGATTAAAACTACGGCGGCAAAAATTAAGAAAAATTTTTTCAGGAATCTGAACAAAAACCTGAAAAATAACAAAAGAAACCCGAAAAACCCTAAGAATAACAACCATACGACAGATAACCCCTGGCCGAAGATAAATCCGGAGCCCGGGTCCACATAATTACGTAAGTATGCCATAGCTGCTTTATGAAATTATACCAACGGCGCAGATCTCTCTCTTTTCATTTTCCAGCACAAACCTGCCCAAGCTGTTTAAACCTTCAAACTTCTCCGTTACAACCGGGTGCTTGGCAGCTATCACTACCTCCGCTAACTCCAGCTCCCGCAACAAATCTGTTTTAGGCCTGGCCTCCAAATCCGCGGAGTCCCAAGCAGTATCAATCTGCCCGATATGTGCCGCAACATCCTGGGTTGTGGATTTAAATCTCAAATTTTCATTTATTTTCAGCGGATGGACGCAGAATATCCTGGCTGAAACCCTGCTCTGGGCATCCGGCAGCTTCGGCTTAGCCAAAATCATTCCTCTTGCTAACCCTCCAGAGTTATCAAGTATCAGCCCGATATTCTCCGGGGACCCGGCAGCCGGGACATTTTGTTTAAAAACCATTATCTGTTTTACCCGGGCTTCTTTATTGGAAGGCAGGACAACTACCCTCTCCCCGGACTTGATCCTGCCGGCGATCACCCTTCCCGCGATGATATCCTTCCCATTCAGTTTATATACATCCTGAACGGGCATTCGAAAATTCCTGCCGCCATGCTTATGGCAGTTTATAATCAATGCCTCAATAAGCGTTTTTCCTTTATACCAGCTCATCCTTCGGGAATTAGCAAAGAGATTATCTCCATGTTTAGCCGCTACGGGGATGCAATATTCCGGCTTTATGTCTATCCTGTGCAGAAAATCGGAGATCCTTTTGCGTTCCTCCAAAAAGATCCTTTCATTATAGCCGGCAATATCCATTTTATTGATAACTATTATAAACCGCCTGATCCCCAGGAACTTTAAGATCTGGAGATGCCTTTTGGTCTGTTCTGTAAGCGATCTTTGGGCATCTATAACCAACACAGCTGCATCGGCACAGGTGCTGCCGACAAGCATATTCTTCAGCAATTCTCTGTGCCCGGGAACATCGATAAAAACCCATTCCCTTCCTTTTTTATCCCTGCAAAAAACCTGGGTAGTATCAATTGTAAGCTGTTTTTCCCTCTCCTCTTCCAGGCTATCCAAAAGATAGGCAAACTCAAGATCATTGCCAATCTTTCTGCAGGACTCTTCAATATTCCCGATCGCCCCATCGGGGAGAGAACCGGAATCATATAGGAATCTTCCGATCAAGGTTGACTTTCCGGCATCCACATCACCTGCTACTACGATTTTCAAACAATTTTGCATATATTTACATGTAGCCCAGCGACCGCAGTTTCTGCATCATATATTCTCTTTCTTTATCCTGGGAGCGGCCTGACCTTTCCGCAATATTCGTACCCCGGATTTCTCTAATAATTTTGTCTATCGTGTTTGCGGTTGATGCTACGGGCTGGCAGCAGCACTGGCACCCTATGCTTCTATACCTGGCTTTCTGCCTTGAGAAATAAAGCTCAATGACGGGGAGCCTCTCCTGTTTTATGTATTCCCAGATATCGATTTCACGCCAATGCAACAGAGGATGTATCCTGAAATGGGCTCCTCTTTCACTATTTGTCTTATGGTGCTCAGTCCATAACTCCATTGGTTGATTTTGGTAATCCCACTTAAAACCTTTGTCCCTTACGGAAAAGTATCTTTCCTTCGCCCTTATCGCATGCTCATCCCTTCTTATGGCTACCAGTAATGCCCGAAGACGATGCTCATGGATTGCCTGTTTTAATGCCGCCGTCTTCAATTGCGTGCAGCAGGCAAATCTTCCCCCGTTTACGGGAGAAATTCCATTCTTCAACGCAGTATCGTTTCTGGCGATTTTAAGGTCCAGATCCCAGAGTTTGGCGTATTTGCCGCGGAATTCATATATTTGCTTGAATTTAAATCCCGTATCTATATGAATTACGGGCACCGGAACCTGCCCAAAAAAGGCCTTTCTGACAAGATGTACCAGGACTGTGGAATCCTTGCCCATGCTCCAAAGGATAGCCAGCTTTTCTTTATATTCCCAATAAGCTTCTCTGATGATGTAAATGCTCTTGCTTTCCAGCTCTCCCAAATATGAATTATTTTTCATCTAAAAATAAGTATCCGGCAGCTTTTGTACCAGGAAACCAATTATGCTTATCTCTAAGAAATTATCTATCTTTACCTCGCCTGACAAGAAAAGTAGAAGGATAAATCAGCGACATTCTTTTATTTTATATATCTCCAGGGTAAATCCCCCTACCGATTCCTTCTTTACTAATGATATCCTGCTTTGCGACCCCGCCTCTCTCAACTTCTCTTCGTATATCTCCCTAAAAGGCCTTCCCCAGGAAGTTTCCAGCCAATTAGAATAAATAAGAAACAACCAATCGAAATCAGACAAATGGGCGGCACTATTAAAAGAATGGAACTCCTTTATGCCGGCCATATTAAATACTATCTTATAATTATTTTTGGGGTCTCTATTCAACTGCCTTAAATTAGCCCCCCCATAAGGCACACTTGCGTCTCTAAAATATCCCGGCCCGTAAAAATAGTAAACAAAGAGGGGCACAAAAAAAGAATCCTCGACCTCAACAATAACCTTATCCGCATTGGGCAGGCGGAAATCTTTTGCCTCCTTTACAATCGGAGCAAGCTGGGCCGGCCAGAATTTCCGGTCCGGTGCTTTAAAATAGGTGCCAACGACATATATTGAATAAGAAATGAGGATGAAAAAAACTAACCGGCTTATATGCCGGGGTAATTCTTTAATAAAAACCCCCATCAAAATAAAGGCCGGGAAAATATACGGAAATGAATACCGGGCCCGGCCGGGCTCATTTAGAGGGAAAAGGATGGAATTCTTATATACTTCGGAAGTTAAGTAATTGATAACGGCGGTTGGGACTATCAAAATAATTAATAGGGCGATAACAAATAACGCTTTTCCCTCCTCCTTCTTCTCTCTAGAAAACAAAGAGAATGAGCTTAGAATGAAATAGACGGCGGCGGAATATAATATTAATAATGCTGTATCATGAAAGATCCCGGCCTCTAACCTGGCAAATAAAACATCCAGAAAATGGCGCATATCCGATATTTTGAAATGAAACGCAAGCTCCTTGGCCAGGTCTTCCGACAAATGCCCTAGCCATGGCAGGAAAAATATAAAAGAGCTTAAAAGCCCAAGCCACATTTTAAGGAGCTGCCGACGGACCAAAAAAAAGCAGGATAAGGCCAACTCCAGCAGTATAACAAAAACCCCCAGGTAAAATGTATAGAGTATTGCGGCGTTGATAAACAATAAGGATACCAGATTCTTGTTATCGGTTGTCTTGGATTTGGCAATTCTAAAGAATATATAAAATGACGCAAGCCCCAGGAAATTAAGGAAAGAATAACACCTGATCATTTTCGGGAAGAAAATATAGGCGTAATTCAATAATGCAAGAGAGGCCGCAATAAGTGCGGTCTTTTTATCGAATAATAATTTCGAAACCAGAAAAATTAAATACAGGGCTGCAGTATTGAAGAGCACCGAAAGAAACCTGGCATAGATAAGGCCCTCATTTGAAATACGCCAGACAAAATGCAATAAAGTTTCATACATGGGGGGAAATCTATTGAAATAGAAGGGTCCCGGGTGCGGCTTTAAGCTCCAAATCTCGCCAAGGTTACGCTGGGCTACGTTTATACTGAAAAACTCATCCATGGTCATCTGGCAATCTTTTAGCCTATAGCAGGAGAGAAAGACAGAAATGGCCAAAATAAATATTAATATAAGATTATTCCCGAAAAATTCTCTAACCTTGGTATATGGATTCATTATGAAACCCCATTTTTTACAACAAAGGTCCCGAATAAATGTTTTCTCAGGAGAGGGTTGGTAAGAAATAGCCAACAAAATCTTGGCAAATCATATAATATAAAAGGGAGGAATTTGATTAAATAGCGAAAGGCGCCTTCGTTCTTTTTTATCATAAGAAGGCGGTTGCGGAAATTAAGAAATTGCCTCTTCTTTGGGTCAAGACAGGAGCTGTCCCCTTTGTGATAACATCTTGCTTCCGGGATCAGCAAGCACTTCCAATGTTTTATCCTGGCACGCCAGGCAAGATCAACATCTTCAACTAAGAAGAAAAGTCGCCTGTCAAAATATCCCGTATCTTCTCTTATCTCCTCAAGCATCTTGCGGCTATACAACGCTACCGCAGAACAAGGCCCGAAAATCTCCCTTTCCCTGTTGAGTTGGCTGGTATTGTCTTTTCTTGAACCGACATCATAGTACCTTCTTGCCCAGGTCAGATGAATTCCGCAGGAATAAATTGTTTTTCTATCAAGGTTTAGTATCTTGGGCTGCAACATCCCCACATTATAAGGCAATCTGCCGATAATGTTGATTATATTAGAAAAGAAATTGCCCTCCAGTAGGGCGTCGCAATCAAGGGCCAACACCCACTTTCCCTTAACAAGTTTGATTCCCTGGTTTCTTGCCTCCGCAGCCCCCAGGTTGGCGTTATTCTCAATAAGCTTTACGCCGGTGAAATTATCCTTTATAATACCGATTGTCCTGTCCTGCGAGCCGTTATCAATAAGTATAACTTCTAAGACCTTGCATTCCTGTTTGAAGATTGAATCCAAACAGGGCCGGATGAGCTTTTCGCTATTACAGGTTATAACGATTACGGAAATATCCGGAATGACCGCTACAGGAGAATCTGGCATTTTTTATTGGAGGTATCCCAGGCTTTTTAAATTGGCCCTCTCCTCTTCGCTCAGGGGAGCTTTCTGCGTTCTGATATCGCAACGTATCGGCCGGTATCCCAACCAGGCCTTCAGGTTGACTTTGAGGTCGTTTTTTATCAAATCGATTTCCGGAGAACCTGGGTATATAAGATTATTATTCTCATCCGGCAGGGAATACAATTCCTCTTTGCCGTTTTCATTAAGGATATATTTGAAGTTATTTCCGGTATCCCTGATGCTGACGGCCCAGGGATAAAATGAATATATATATTTTCGTTTTGTCTTTCTTTTCAGCACTACCGATTTCAGGTCTACACCGTCAAATTTATTTTTATTAAAGAAATACCACGGCGGATTTACCCTGCTTAAAATAGTCGGGACTATGTCTACGGAAGAGACCGTCGAATCGATCTTGAGCCCCCCTTTAAACAAACCTGTGTCTTTTATGATCAAAGGCACTCGCAAAACTTCATCGTAGATATTTTCTCCATGGGCCATATATATATTATGCTCTCCAAGCGATTCCCCGTGATCTGCGGCAAGAATGATTATGGTGTTTTTCCCAAGATATTTTATTAATCTGGCTAACTGGTTATCGATATACCGGATTTCCGCATCATAGCGCCCGACATAATAATTCAACGAAAGCTTACCTTTGATATAGCTGGCCTTTGGTATATAACCCTGGCTGGAACAGGGGTCTCTTTCTATATCGGCGGGGTTTCCCTCTCTTATTCGCAGAATCTTGTCGTTCTTTTTAGAAGCTTCGTCTTTTTCAAAGTTATCCGTATATTGATCGGCGTGCCTGAAGGGCACATGGGTATCTATATAATGCACCCAGATAAAAAAAGGCCTCCTCTCATGATAAGAGCCCAAGAACCGCAATACCCAGGAAGTCAAATCCTCGCCATCGGTTGCTTTAAAATCAAAGTGATACCGGGAAAAACCCTGCTCAAATCCTGAACCCGGGCTTAAATGGCCGTTGGTGATAAAAGCCTCCGTATGATAACCCCATTGCCTTAAATATTCGGCTAAAAGAGTGAACTTTTCATCCAGGATGTTTTTCAGGCCGGTGTCAAAAACAGCTTCTTTGTTATAAATGTTCAGGTATTTTCCGGAAAGAATTGACGGCATGGCTGAGGTGGTAGAAGATCCCGGAGAAAAACAGTTCAGGAAAGATACCCCCTGCTTCGCCAAGCTGTCAATATTCGGGGAGGTGTTCCTTTCATAGCCATAACAACCTAGATGGTCGGCTCTTAGCGCATCGATAGTAATCAGGATTATGTCCGGCGGGGCCATGTTCATTAATATCGAAGCGGCAAGGAAACCGCCCATAATTATAAGGGTAATAATTACTATTGTAACGAAAAGTCTGTTTTTTATTATCAATTGTGTGCCCTTAAGGGAAGGATTTGGGGGTCAACCATACAATTTAGTGCGCGAGGGGGGAGTTGAACCCCCAAGCCTTTCGGCACAAGCCCCTCATGCTTGCGTGTCTGCCATTCCACCACCCGCGCATAAAATAAGCCGTATTAATCCGGGCGCCTTGCCCGGAGGGCGCAAAATATGCCCGCCCAGATACGTTGATTTATTATACGATATAAAGGATGGAAATCAAGAAAATTAGGCCGCTGATCAATATAATTTATTGCCTCTTCTCCCTACCGGATCGAATCCGAACAATTTTTCCACCCGATGGGGGATTTTATCGGAAAGGATACACAGGGTTGCCGCCGCCAGGCCCAATTTCTCCCTGAAGAGGGCGCAGCTTTTTTTATGCGGCCGCGCCGGATCTGCGTTGAAGAAGTAGTTTACGTTAAGGCATGAGCCGCTTGAACGGCAAAGGCTGAACAACTCGCACTCTTGCCGGCAATACTCATATCTCTTATTCGCCTTCTCCACGAACCTGCGGTAGGCCTTATATTCAAGCCCATGGCGCACCTCTCCCAATTCAAATTCCTTGACTCCGATAAAAGAAGTGCAGGGATAAATCTTTCCGTCGGCAGAAACCGCGATCTGGCCTCTGCCGGCGGGACAGCCACCGCTCAATTCATGATTGTAATATAATCTCTGCATTAATTTAAAAAACCGGTTGAAGAAGGTCTTACCGTAATTCAATCTTCCAGAGACGACATCATCGATATATTTTGCGGCTAACTTTTCATATGACTTATATAACAATCTGTAATTTTCTTCCGTGCTGAAAAAACTGCCCTGACCGCCGCAGCCGATATTGTGACAGGCGTCTTCGCTCTCGAATATCTCAACCCGCTCAAATCCCAGTTTCTTCAGTTGCTCATAAAGCTTTGCCATGTCGGGGAAAAACGGAGTCACCGTAGTGCGGCCAACCAGCCTTTTTAGGAGCGGCTTGGGCATCGTTTTGATGTTTAACAGGATTTTCTCAAAGCTACCGGAACCGTCAAGAAAAGGCCGATTATTGTCATGCACTGCTTTCGGACCGTCTATGCTGACGGCAATTTGCACGCCTTTATCGATCAGGCTCTGGGCTATTGAGGGAGTAAGCAGTGTCCCGTTCGTAGCCAGCAGGAAATGAAAATCCACCCCCCATCTTGCTTGATTTTCCCGGCAGTAATTCACTGTCGCCATAAGGGTATCCAAGTTCAATAATGGTTCCCCGCCGTAAAAATCAACCACCAGATTCCTATCCCCGCCGCGCAACTTTACCAGGGTATCTACCGCTCTCAAAGCGGTCTTGACCGGCATACGGACAACCGTTCCATTCTTTCCATGACTTTTCGCCTTCCCTTCCAGGAACCGGCTATTAGAGTAACTGCCGTGGTCATTCCAGCAATAAACGCACCGGAGGTTGCAATCTGAGTTTAAGTTGAGGGTAAGGTCAGTAAGGCAGGCGGATATATTCCCGCTGTTTTCCGGGTTTATGTTTTCCCGAGGGATAGGAAAAAGCCCGGTTACCGTTGAAGGAATGTTAAGCGCCCTGCCCAAAGCCGATATTTCCGCGCGGGAAGAGCCGGCGGGAAGGGATGAAACCCCCTCCTTCCACTCCTTTAATAAAGCGTGAGTTTGCGGGCTTATCTCATAGAAATCACCCGTAGCTGTGGAGATGGCGAGATAACGGCCTAATTTATTGATTAAAACTACAGGCGAGACTTTCTTAAAAATAACTTTTACCAAAGTACCCTGCCTGAACGGCAGTAACGCGAAAGTTTCTTTTTGGCTTTTTTAGCGGACTTTGCTTTATTTATTTTTCTCGGCTTCATATCCACCTCCGTTGATATAACTATACCACCTGCGCGGGAATATTACAAATACTATCTGACTGCCGGGAATAAAGGGTTGCTCTTATTCTTGCCGCGGCCGACCCTGATGACCTCAAGATTATAACGCGCCTCTGCATTATCCGGGTTGATCTCCAATAGCTTTTCATAGACGGCTGCCGCCTCTTCTTTTTTGCCAAGGGCAAGATACAGGTAGGCGAGATTAAAGTATCCCGCTGTGTCAAGAGGGGCTATCTCTATAGCGCGCCTAAAGTCAGGAAGCGCATTTTCATGATCTCCATTCGCGCTATATACCTGCCCCCTGTTGATATACGCCTTCAGGTATCCAGGGTTTATTTTTATCGCCTCGGTATAGTCAACGACGGATTTGCTATATTCTCTTTTTTTCTGATATGCGAGGCCGCGGTTATAGTAGCCATCGGCGTAATCCCTTTTTAGCTCAATAGCGCGGGAAAAATCAGCGATAGCTTTTTCATATTTTCCCTGGTCAAAATACGCCAACCCCCGGTTATTGTAAGGCCGCACCTTGCCCGGGGATTTGTTGATTGCGTCGCTCCATAAAACAATCTCGTTTTCCCATGCCCGGTTCCTCTCATAAGTAAGTACCGAGCAGGCGGCTACTATCATCGTCAGTATGGTTATAACAATCTTAAAGCACTTATTCCGGAAAAGATAATACAGGCCGGCTACCGTAAAAATGCCGCAGCCGACTAGCGGCAAATAAAGCCGGTGTTCGTATATCGGATCCGCAAGAGGTATAATGCTTGATTCCGGCAATAAAGTGAGAATAGCCCAAAGGATGCCGAATGAGATCAACCGATGCCTGCGTAAGGCCAGGATCCCAGTAACGATAATAAGGAGTAAAACTGAAAATCCGGCTAATGTAGATACCCCCCAAAATGTCTGCGCGATGGGATAGTCATAATCCAAGTTCAATCCGTAGGGGAATAAAAAGAGCCTTAAGTAAGTTACTAAAACGTTGAGCTGGGTCCAAAGGTAATGCGAAGGAGCGGCCAACGGATTATTCAGCAACCTTTCCACGTCAGCAAAGATTATCGGTCTGGCAATAGCTACGGTCAGGGGGATAACGGGAAGCAATAATAAAAAAGGGGTGAGATATTTCCATCTTAGTTCTTTGCTCTGGCGAAAGAAATACAGATCATAAAACAATATCATTAAAGGCAGGGTAACTATATTTTCCTTTGCGAACATCCCTATAAAGGCAGTTATTAAACTGGCGGAGTAATAATACCTATTGGCCCTGCCGCTTTCCATCAAAGCGAGCATTGCCTTTGCATATAGGCACAATGACGCTAAGTAGAAAAGTGCCGAAAGTATCGTAACCCGCTGAAAAATATAATTAAGTGCCTCTGTCTGCACCGGATGCGTCAAAAATATGGCTGCTGCAAAAAAACCTATAAGCTCTCTATGGCGATAGGCTCCCTTGTCCTTCATGGCAGGGGAAGAAAAAGTCAAACATACAAACCAAAAAACCAGAAAAGAGGTCAGAATATGGAGCCCTATATTGACCAGATGATAACCAAATACGCTGAATTGATTGGTCTGATAATTTACCGCGAAGGATAAAAACCCGATAAAGCGGGATGGCCAATATTTAAAGAGCTCCGTTAAATTTCCCGGCGTCCTTATGGCAGGATTATCAAGGATAAAGGAAAGATCATCAAAATGAAATGAATTACCGAAGGTATTGGAGTATACACTGATCCCCAGGAGGAATAATATAATTGGCGCCAGAAGATTTGGGCGGATTGCTTTGATCATAGCGATTATTATAGCATGAAGTAGGGCTCAAGAAAATTGTTTACGATGGTAAGAGTGGCGAGAATTGCTTAATAATGGACGATGTGCGTTTTTATGCAGTCAACAAGGTAGGTTTTGGCTTCTTGCGGCATATTTATGAACTCTACGCCGACTTCATAATCTCCGTTATAAGATCTTTCCCTGATCCATACAAGCCTGGAGAGCGCCTCAAAAGTGAAGGAGGTCCTAAAGGTAAGCTTGATCTTCAAACAGCTGTCTTTGGGGATAAAATCGTGGACCAGGAAACTTATCCCTGCCTGGCTGATATCCCTGGTGATATATTCCCCTCTTTGCTCCGTGGGAACAACCTCATAGAATATCTGCAGCTTTTCCGGGATCCTTATATATCTTCTTCTCTCTTCCATCTTATTTATCCCTGTTTCCGGAGCTTACCACTGCCCCTTGAAACGATAAAGGAATGAAAATCCTTCTCTAGCATAAAATGCCAAAGAAGCATGATCAAAAAAAGACAATTTTCGCAATTTCCCGTGGCTTTTAGGGATGCTGCATTACCCAACCGTCTCTACTCAAATATGCTACATTAGGTAATTAATTTCAAGGGTTTTTGGGGACTTCTGGGAAAGCGGTTTCTTTCTCCCTCCAGCTCTTCAGGCATATTGCTTACTTACTTCTCGGGAAAGGGCGTTAATCCTTTTCTCAGCCTCGGAATCACAACTGTTAAGGAAATAGCCGGGCTGATACTCCTAAATTGGCTGTTTTCATCCTTAAATTTTATCATCATATCTATGAGATCACCTAAAGTCATCCCCTGGCAATCATCAATGAATTTTTTAGCGGCGCCTGGATCGGTAGATTCCAATTGCATAGCATCCACAAAACCCGCAATATAAGCAACGTAAATCATCCTTCTCGTAGCCTCATCCATCCCCCTGGTCTGATCGAACAGGCTCTTTGTCAAAACTAGATGAAGATCGTCCTTCACAGGCTCGATCTTCCGGCCCCTATCCAAGGCGAATAGGGACCCGGTTAAAATTATAATGAATAAGAAGGTAGCTAAAAATTTCCTCTTCATTCCCGGCCTCCTTGTAGTTTTATGCTCGGCTCCAACAAGCTATCTGTTCCCTGCCTTCAATTAATAGTATAATCATAGATAATATCCGGTCAAGCTTTATATTTGCCTGACTGCCGTTAACTATTTTTCTTCCTTCCCAAACTTATCCAGTATGTCTTTTGCGGTTTTTAAATTATGCCCTTCCTCTTTAGCTACTAATTTAAAGAAATCGCATTGCAGGCAGCTGGTTATTTTAGAGGCAAATACGCCCTGGACCTTGCCTTCGCAGAATGTCCCTGCGCAGGCCCAGCAGCAGCGGCCGGCATTCTTGCCGCGGTTAAACCCATCCACGCGTTTTTCAACAGCTGCCGGACAGACCCCCAGCTCCTTGACTTTGGCACCCCCTGGTTCCCTCCCGCACTTTTTAAATTCCCAGCAATTCAGCTTGGCCATCGCAGATATTATTAATGCCCTCCGGAAAAAAGTTTTATGGGCAAGGTGGCTATTTCCCAGGCGCTCTTTGCCCCGATCTTGGCCGTGCCCCAGGCCGCGTCCACGGTATCCCCTATTGAGGAGATAACCGGCACAATAGTCAGATTAATAAGCTTTCCGATCCTAGTATTCTCCAGCGCCTTGTAAACAATCGTCCTTACAACCGTATTTTCATCTTTCAGCCCGACGAATGCCGCATCCTTCAAGCCGATGGTGTATTTATATTCCTTTTTGCTTCTCCCGCTGTAATCCGAATAGGTCACGCTGCCCACGCTTAAAACCAGGACGTCGAAATAAAACGGCGTCTCTGCGGGCGCTCCCGCAGTGTTATCTTTAACCGGGATAAGCTCTTTTATATTTATTTTCCCCTCTTTATTTTTCGCTATATTAAGGCGCTTTAAATCCAGGGCCATAAGGTAAATATTGGGCTTTCTCCTGGTGATCATCTCTACGGGGTCATAAACAAAGTGAAGCGATTCTATATAGGCGAGCTCATCCTCCGGGAAACCAGGGGGGTTATGCACGGTTATCCCGTTTAAGCCGATATGCGCCAGGAACGGGGAAAAATCCAATTCCTTGATGGTAATATTGATCCCCAGGCTATGCTCTATTTCATTTTCCACGATCTCCTTGATCTTGAGCTGTTTCAGCACGAAAAAACTGGCCGACAACAGGATGAGGATAGCCAAAGAGAAAAGACCCAAAGCAAAGATTGTTCTTCTTAATATTTTCATGATCCTAATCATTTTCAAATCTGATCTCGTCGAGATAAAAGGTAATACCCTTATTATCCTGCAGGCTGGCTGCCCAGCAGAAACCGCCGATGATACGGCTCAAGGGTTCCATAAACGGCCAGCATTCTTTATCTTCGCTGCTGATAATTATTGAATTGTCCATTCTTCTTAGATCTATTGCGTATTTTTTCCATTTCTTCGATAAAGTCACCGGGCCGATAGAGGCTATCCCCGAATCACGGTATTTTCCGGCAATGCCTCCGACTTGGAATTTATTTATCGCTTCTCCGCCGTATTTGCCGCGCGCCCAGAATGTAAGCTTGGTAGCCCCGGTCAGATCGTATCCTTTGGGGATATTACCCCAATTATTAGGAGGATACTGCCAGTATAATCCCGCCCAGCGGTAAAATCGGCCAGGTTTCTTCTTGTATACGATTTTAACGCAGGTTGAACCGGCATAAGGCGATTCCTTGCAGTAATTATCGACGTCGGAGCTGTTTAAATCTCCCATAATACCCGTGGGGAAAAAATTATTCTGTCCTGAGGTGGCATCCTTATAAACATAAAAGGGAAAGGCCTTAACCCTTTCCCCTAACAAACAGAATGGTTCCGCCTCAATTCCCTCTCCGGCTGGATCCTGCTCAATTTTGTTGCTTGCTTTACCTATACTGAATACTGCCAGCAGTAAAATGCAGAAAAATAATAAACTGATGGTGATAACCGATGCTTTTTTATATCGCATAGCCCCTATCATTAATCTATTGCCCCGCATGGACTCGAACCATGATAACAAGATCCAGAATCTTGTGTCCTACCATTAGACGACAGGGCAGATGATTGTGAAAAGCCGGGATAAACCCGGCTTAGTATCACTGGTCCACTACCAAATTATTGATTTATTTCTGGGAGGCTACCAGAGATTTTCTTTCACCCAGGCATCGGCCTTCTGGATCGCGTTGTAGTCGTCCTTGGCCCCTTCCTTTACCCCCTGGGCAAGGCCTCCGGCAGCTCCGACAGCGGTTCCGGCCGTTCCTTTAGCCACGGTACAGCAGCCGGACAAAGAAACAAAGGCAAAAAGGATAACCAGTAAGAATGACTTTTTGATCATTATCCCCTCCTTTAGTGCGGTTCAATACGTTACAGCTATTTTATTATTAATAAATAAAAAAGGCAAGGGGAAATTTTATTGGCTTTAACTCCTGGGCATTGCCTGCCCGCTGGTAGTTTACCCCTTGCCTTTCACCAACCTCACTACTTAAATATAACACAAATCCGCTGCCTATTTCAAGGGAAGGAAAAAATATTTTCAGCTGCTGATATTGTTCATTCCCTTTACTTTATCCATTTCAATAACCTCTTAGAACTTCTCTCTTTTCCCAGATAATAAATCACCTCAAACAACCCCGGGCCGATGGTCTTTCCGGTAAGCGCCACGCGGATGGGATGGATCAATTTCTTGGCCTCAATACCAAGTTCTGCCACCAACTCCCGGAAACTGGCCTCGATATTCACAATATCAAAGTTGGCCAGGGTATTCAGCCGCTGGCTAAAAAGCTTGAATTCTTTTGACAGGTCCTGGGTTAAATATTTCTCTTTTGCCGCTTCATCCATTACCGGCTCATCAAGAAAGAAGAAATCCGCCCAATCTGCAAAATCATTTAAGCGCGGCAGCCGCGCCTGGAATAATTTCACCAGGGTGATCAAGTAGCCGCGGTCAAAATTATCCTTGTTTATATAGTTCCGTTCAATCAATAGCGGGATAAGCTCATCCGCCAATTTTTCCGGATCAGCGCTTTTAAGGTATTGATTGTTGATCCAGTCCAGTTTCTTCAGGTCAAAGGCAGCTGCAGTCCTGTTGACGTTTTTGATATCAAATAACTCGACAGCTTCTTTTGTACTGACAAGCTCGCGGTTATTCCCCGGAGACCAGCTGAGCAATAAAAGATAATTGACCAGGGCTTCCGGCAAATATCCCATTTTTCGGTAATCGCTGATAGCGGTAGCGCCCGTGCGCTTGGAAAGCCTGCCGCCATCCATGCCCATGATCAAAGGAAGATGCGCGAACTTCGGCAGCTCAAAGCCCAATGCCTGGTACAATAGGGCCTGTTTCGGGGTGTTGGATATATGATCATCTCCGCGGATGATGTGCGTGATATTCATCTCAGCGTCATCAACCACGCAGGCAAAATTATAAGTCGGGCTGCCGTCGGACTTGATCAATACCTGGGGCTTGATCAGGCTGGCGTCAAACTCGATCTGGCCGCGGATCAGGTCATCTACCTTGATCTTCTGCGGGTTAACCTTAAAAATTATTGCTTCTTTCCCTTCGGGGGATTTTTCGATATAAGCCAAACCTGCTTTAAGCAGTTTATCCGCGTGCTGCCGGTACCTGTCAAAACGCTGGCTCTGATAATAAAGCTCATCCCAGTTAAACCCGAGCCACTTAAGGCTAAAAAGTATCTCATCCACAAATTCTTTTTTGGAGCGCTCCTTATCCGTATCTTCGATGCGCAGGATAAACTTACCCTTTTGCGACTGCGCAAAAAGCCAGTTAAATAGCGCTGTGCGGCCTCCCCCGATATGCAGATTTCCCGTCGGGCTGGGAGCGAACCTGACCCTAACCATCGATTAATTGCGCTCCTTCCTGCAAAGCCCTTTCATTGACCTCTAGAATATCATTTCTTCCTGCCGGAGACATCAGCCTGAAAACCTTAAGCACCTCTTTGATCCTTACGGCCTCCTTCTCCCTCAAATAACAGCCTAATGCCACCATGTTAGCTACTTTAATGTTGCCTAATTTTACGGCGATATCGGTAAAAGGAAATTGCAATATCTTAACCCTCTTATCGGGTTCGGCTTTGGCCAAAGAAGAATTCAGGACCAATAACCCTTTGTCTTTAACCCTTACGCTGAATCTTTTTAATGAAGGATTATTCAAAATTATAAGCGTGTCCGCCTTGTTTATATAAGGGGAGCCGATCTCCTGGTCGGAGATTGTGACCATACAATGGCTGGTCCCACCGCGGACCTCCGGTCCGTAAGCAGGAAGCCAGGTAACGCATTTACTTTCATCCATGGCTGCCTGGGCCAAAACCTTGCCCAAAAGCATTATCCCCTGTCCTCCGCTGCCGGCAATAATTATGCGTTCGGTCATTTGATCCTTCCCAGAGGGAACTCCTTTTGCATGCGGTCCCGGATCCAATCCAGGGATTCCTTGGGGTTCAATCCCCAGCAGGTCGGGCAGGGAGAAAGTATCTCCACCAGCGAGAACCCCAGATTGTTTATCTGATTTTCAAATGCCTGTCTGATGGCGGCTTTAGCCTTCAGTACCTCCTGCGGGTTATGCAAAGATACCCTTTCAATATAATGCACTCCGGGTAATAACGCCAGCATCTCGGATATTTTTAAAGGATAGCCGTGTTTTTGCCGGTCCCTTCCCTCAAGGGTAGTAGATGTCTTCTGCCCTAAAAGCGTAGTGGGGGCCATTTGGCCTCCGGTCATTCCATATACCGCGTTATTGATAAAGATCACCGTCAGGTTTTCCCCCCGGTTTGCCGCGTGGATAGTTTCGTTTGTGCCGATGGCAGCCAGGTCTCCGTCACCCTGATAAGTAAAAACAATATTTTGCGGACGCACCCGTTTTATGGCGGTGGCTACGGCTAAAGCCCTGCCATGCGCAGCCTCCGAACAGTCAAACTTCCAGTAATCATAGGCGATTACCGCGCAACCTACCGGAGCTATGCCGATTGTTTTCTCCCTTATTCCCAGCTGGTCAATTATCCCGGCAACCAGCCGGTGGGCAGTGCCGTGGCCGCAGCCCGGGCAGTAATGCGTAGGCACATCATATAGCGATTCCGGGCGACAAAATATTCTTTCCATTATAATATCTTCCTGACTTTGTTGATTATCTCTTCTTCGCTGGGTATCCCTCCGCCTGAACGGCCGAGAAATTCTATCTGTGCTTTGCCGTTAACTGCCAGATGCACATCTTCAAGCATTTGGCCGTAGGACATCTCGATCGCCAGATATTTAACTTTTTTGTTCCTGGGGAAAAAAGCCGGGCTGGGAAATGGCCAGAGGCTGATCGGCCGGATCATCCCCGCTTTCTCTCCCGCAAGCCTCAAGCGGGTGAGGCTGCTTTTAGCGATGCGCGCCATTGTCCCATAAGCTACCAGAACAATTTTAGCATCATCCAGAAATAAACCCTCAAATCGTGTTTCTTTATTTTTAATAACCTTATATTTTTGCTGCAGCTTGAGGTTGAGCTGTTCTAAAGCGCCTTCGGCCAGGGCAAATGATTTAATAATATTTGGCCTTCTTCCTTCGCATCCGGTAAGCGCCCAGGGCTTTTCTTTATTATGGCCCCTGGCGGTTGGAGACCGGCGCCTAACAAGTATCGGCTCCATCATCTGGCCTAAAAACCCGTCCCCCAGTATCATAACCGGCATGCGATATTTGTCCGCCAGGTCAAAGCTTGTCCGCGCCAGGTCATATGCCTCCTGGACATAAGCCGGAGCCAAAACTATCGTATGATAATCTCCGTGCCCGCCGGAGCGGGTGGCCTGAAAGTAATCCGATTGCGCCGGGGCAATATTCCCCAATCCCGGGCCGCCGCGCATAATATTGACGATCACCGCCGGAAGCTCAGCACCCGCTATATAAGATATCCCCTCCTGCTTTAAACTTATCCCAGGGCTGGAAGATGAGGTCATTGCCCTGGCACCCGCCGCCGAAGCCCCATAGACCATATTGATCGCCGCCAACTCTGATTCCGCCTGGATAAATACCCTGCCGCTCTTGGGCATATACTTAGCCATATAAGCAATGAGCTCATTTTGAGGGGTAATCGGATAGCCGGCATAAAAATCGCAGCCTGCCGAAAGTGCGCCCTCGGCAATAGCTTCATTGCCGGTGATGAGGATCTTCTTGAGCTTTTTTTGGCGTTTCTCCCGTGCCATACTTACCTCGCTTAGCAGGGACAGTCCCCATTCGGGAACAGTCCCTGCCGCTACGCTTATTTGTACACTTCGATGCAGCACTCCGGGCAGATCAGCGCGCATTGCATGCATCCTATGCATTCTCCGCGGCTGTCAAACTCTACGTAACTCAACCCCCGCTTATTTAATTTGCCGCTTTTTTTGATCAGGCCTTTGGGGCAGAAACTTACGCAAAGAAGACAACCTTTGCATTTATCCTTATCGATTATGATCTTAGCCATTATTGTTTACTTGCCGGAGGATATCCGCGGCAATCCCCGGTCCGGTTAACCCGTATTTTTCAAGAAGGAACTCTCTTTTCCCGTGCGGGACAAACTCGGGGGGCAAGCCGATACGCGTAACGGGCCTGCCTAATTCCTGGGCAACGCTGCTGCCGAACCCTCCGCCCCTGATCCCCTCCTCTACCGTAAAAACAAATTTTTTCTTTGCGCAAATATCTTTAATTAAATCCATATCTAATGGGTGCGCGAATCTGGCATTGATCAGGGCGCCGGAGATATTTTCTTTGTTCAATATGTCCAGGGCTTCCCTGGTAACCGAGACCATGCTCCCTAAAGCAATAATCGTAAAATCGCTGCCATCCTGGATCATTTCAGCCTTTCCTAATTCTAAAGGCGCGCCTGTTTTAGCGGATAAAGGCGCGCTTGAGCGAGGATACCTTATTGCTGCCGGCTTTCCCAGCCGCAAAACAAACTCCAGCATATCCTCTAGCTCACTCCCATCCTTAGGCGCCATGATCACCAGATCCGGGATGCTTTTAAGATAAGCGATATCAAATATCCCCTGATGCGTAACCCCATCTTCCCCCACAATTCCTGCCCGGTCAATAGCGAATATTACCGGAAGCCCTTGCAGGGAAACCTCCTGGATGATCTGGTCATATGCGCGCTGCAAAAATGTGGAATAAACGGCAACTACCGGTTTAAACCCCTGCTTAGCCAGGCCTGCCGCAAAGCAAACCGCGTGAGCCTCGGCAATACCCACATCAAAAAACCTCTCCGGAAAATTATCGCGGAATTTATCCAGCCCCGTTCCCTCGGGCATTGCCGCGGTTATTGCGACGATCTTCGGATCCGCGCCGGCCAGAGAGACTAATTTATCGCCGAATAACTCCGTGTAGCTTCTTCCTCCCCCTGAGGGTTTCTTATCCAATACCTCGCCGGTGTTTATATCAAAACAACTTATGCCGTGGAACCTTACCGGATCCTCCTCGGCAAAACAACAGCCCTTTCCTTTTTTGGTGACTACATGCAATAGCCGGGGGCCTTTAATACCCGTAATATTTTTTAATGTAGATGTCAGCTTATTCAGGTCATGCCCGTCAATGGGCCCGAAATAGCGAAATCCCATCTCTTCAAAGAACATCCCGGGGATAAACAGACCTTTTAGTCCTTCTTCAAATCTGTTCATAAGCTTTATGAGGCGGCCTTCCTCCCCCAGCCGGGTTTTTAAGAAATTCACCAGGTTATCATGAACGCGGTTATAGACCGGTAGGGAGATGATCTTGTTAAGATAATTGCTGATCGCCCCCACGTTAGGAGCGATGCTCAACTCATTGGTATTTAAAACCACCAAAATATCCTTTTTCAGGTGGCCGGCATTATTCAGGCCCTCAAAGCAAAGCCCGCCGCTTAAGGAACCATCCCCGATCACGCAGACAACTTTAAACCTCGCCTTTTCAGGTAAAAGGTCCCTGGCGCAGGCAAGGCCCAGTCCCAGGGATACCGCGTTTGAACTATGGCCGGTAGTAAAAGGGTCGTAAACCGATTCATCCCTGGAAGGGAATCCGCTCAAACCACCATACTGCCTTAGTGTCGGAAACTGAAGATTGCGTCCGGTCAATATTTTGTGGGCGTAGGCCTGATGCCCCACATCAAAAATGATCCTATCTTTAGGGGTGTTCAGGCAATAATGCAAGGCGATGATCAACTCCACCGCTCCCAGGCTTGAAGCCAGGTGGCCGCCGTTCTTGGAAACCACTTCGATCAGCCTTTGCCTTATCTCCCTGGCTAAACGATTAAGCTCATCCAGGCTTAAGGTTTTAAGATCCTGCGGGGAATTTATTTTCTCTAATATCATCCCTATTTATCTTCCTCTTCTCCCGAATCATCGAACTTCCCCATCTCAAATTTGCCGTCTTTTTTCATGAGCAGCTCTACTTTGCGCTGGGCTTCGGCCAAAACCCCGGAGCAGGATTTAGCCAATCTTACCCCTTCTTCGTATTTTTTAAGAGATTCCCCCAATGTGATCTTCCCGCTGGAAAGCTCTTCCACGATCTTCTGCAGTTTTTTCAGATCCTCTTCAAACACCGCTTTCTCTTTCATCATTCATGACCTCCTGCACCAAACTTATGAACGCCCCTTTATGTAGAACGGTTTTTAACCTGTCGCCGGCTTTAAGTTGCCCGGCCTCTTTGACAATCGCGCCTTGCGGCATAAGCATGCTTAAGCTGTATCCGCGCGATAATATGGATAGCGGGCTCAATGCCCCCAGCCTGTCGATCAGCGCCCTCGAGCGTTCCTTTGCCAGCTCCAGGCAATGCCGCATATTATAGTTCAGCCCGGAGGATAGCTCATCCAAAAATTGTTGTTTTTCCAACAATCGGTCAGCCGGGCTCTTAAGCATATGAGTAAGTCCGGTGAGCCTGTTTTGCAAACCACTGATCAGATCCATGGCCGAAAAGTCCATCTCATGCCGGGCGCCGGTAAGCTCGGCGATCAGGGCGTTCTTTTTATCAATGATGATCTTGGCAGCGGCAGTCGGCGTCTCTACAAAAACATCCGCCACCAGGTCCGCGATAGTGGTGTCGATCTGATGCCCCACCGCCGAAATGACCGGCAAGCCCGAATTATAAATTGCCCGGGCAACAATCTCTTCGTTAAAGGCCCACAGGTCTTCGGTTGAGCCTCCTCCCCGGCTGACAATGATCAGGTCAGATATACCGAAATGATTCAATTCCTCTACCGCCGCGGCGATCTCGGAAGCAGCCAGTTCCCCCTGCACGTGTACAGGACGGATCAACACATCCACGAAGGAAGCGCCTTTTTTAAGGATCTGCAGGATATCGCGCACTGCCGCGCCCTTGACGGAGGTAACGATCCCGACGGAAAAAGGCATAAGCGGCAGCGTTTTTTTATGCCCGGGGTCAAATAAACCTTCCTGCGCTAATTTTTTCTTCAGCTGCTCAAAAGCCAGCTGCCGGCTGCCTATCCCCTTAGGCTCTATTCTTTCAACTATGATCTGGTATTGCCCGCGCGGGCCGTAAACATCTATTTTACCGAAACAAATAATCTTAAGGCCGTCTTCAAGATTGAATTTTAGGCCTTTATTGGCGTAAGCAAACATCGCCGCCAGGATCAAGGCTCCCTGGTCCTTAAGCGAGAAATAAAAGTGGCCGCTGGATGCGGCTTTAAAATTAGAAACTTCTCCTTCAATCCAGACTTCACCGACATTTTGTTCAAGCAGGCCCTTGATCACCTGAGTGATCTCGGAAACAGTATAGATGTGTTTATTTATTCTCTGCATTTTTTACCGGTTCCTCTACAGGCAGAGGTTTTTTCTTAAAAACCAGCAACTGCACCGAATACGGGGACATCTCTATTATTTCGCTATACCCCCCCTTGCCAAGATCCGCCTCCTGCTCATTAGAGGCCTTAAACGCGCAATCACGGCTGCAGCCGCTATCCACAGTATACCGGCTGAGCATATAAATATCTTTCGACCCTTTAAAGCTGATCTTGATCTTGCGGTTCTCTGCCGAAAATCTTCCGGCCAGGTTATTGATCTCTATAGCACGGTTAAGCATGCTCCTGGCTTTGGCCGGCAGGCGTAAAGCGGATAGATCCAATTGCCCGGAAAGGATCTTTTCTATCCGGTCGGATTTAACTATATTTATGATATATTTTCTCTCCGCGCTGTTTAAATCAACTATGCCCCTTGATAAATAATTCATTGCCGCCTGCGGGTCAATGTAATTATAGACAAGCACTGCCAGGTAATCCTGGCTCCTTGTGGGGATGATCCCGGCGAATTCATCCGCCGGTGAAGTCGGCAATAATTCATTGCCCAGCAGATTGAGCATGCGGAAAGTATTATATCCGGCTTTGGCATATCCCTTGTAATCGGAATGTTCTTGCCCGTCGAAGGAAAAAATCCCCAGGTTCCTGTTTACCCCATCACTATTGCTCCCAAAATCCTCAAGGCAGAAATACGTCTGGTAGTCCAGGCCGGCCTCCTGCATATTTTTAAGGCGGCTGGGTATGAAGCTGGCGGTAACATAAGCCTCCTTGCCTCTTTTAGAAGAAATATTGGCGGAGGCGTCAAAGTTCCATTCATCGATGATCAGGGGGATACTGCTTTCAAAATGAAAATAGCTCAGCCATTCGCGGATCAGCTTGATAAAAGGCTTATTATAAATGCTAAGCTGTTTCTCAAGCGCCGGGTCCGAAGAATAGGCGTGCCATGAGATAAAGTCCAGCGGTAATTTATAGCTATAGCAGTATTTTATCAGCTCATAAATCAAACTGCGTTCGGGAGTAAGAATATTATTAGGCTGGATATTGGCAAACCAGCAGCTGGCCGATGGCCCGCCTAGAGGGATGTGCATTTTGGCCTCCTGGCGCAGCTCCTTTACGGCTTCCGCGACAATACGGTAAAGATTAAGATACTCCGACCTTTCCCCTAAGAAAAAATCCTCCATGTCCGGGGCATTCCAGACTTCGTACCATATATTATATTTTTTCTCGCAGCTTAAGCGGCGGATAGTGTCTTTAACCAGCTGTTTATAGGCCTTCAGATTATGCACGGCGCTGTTTTTGTCAAGGACCTTGCCCATTCCCGAAGGGGTGCCGAAAAGATCCAGGATAACCGTTCCGCCGGAATCGCTTATCCGCTTGATCACACTTTCGTAGTTATCTAAAAGCTTATCCTTGGCAGCCTTGTCTTTAGTCAATTGTTCGATCTCCCAAAGATTATATTGTATGCGGTAGAAATTGGTAAAACCCAGGTCAACCTGCCAGGTTTCCAGGATCCCTTGGGCGGCCAATGTTTGAGGCCAGGTTATGTCACGGTGGTTTCCCCTGCCGCTTAAGTCAATACTTGGCTTATATATCCTGGGAAGGGGCGTACCGGGAGAGCTTATATCCACATTGAATTCCAGTTCATCGGTGCTTTGGGCAAGAGAGGTCCCGGCCGTAAAAAATAACACCAGGGACAAAAATAACAAAAACGCCTGTTTTTTATTCATCTAAAAGTTTTTTCTGCACCCTTGAAATCGAAACTGCCGAGCCTGTTTTTTCATCGATCCGGACAAGTGCCCCATGCAGCTGTATATTTTCTTCGGCAACATTAAATTTTACCGGAATAGAGCTTAAGAAACGGGTGAGCACATCCTCTATATTTCTGCCGATCACTGAATCATACGGCCCGGTCATGCCGGCGTCGGTTAGATAAGCGGTACCCTTGGGAAGGATCTTTTCATCGGCGGTCTGGATATGCGTATGCGTACCAAAAACAGCGGAAACCTTGCCATCCAGATACCAGCCCAGGGCGACCTTTTCCGAAGTGGCCTCCGCGTGAACATCCACGATAATGATCTTGGTTTCCTTGGCCAACTCATTGCAGGCCCGGAGAGTGGTTTTAAAAGGGCATTCCAGGGCATCCATAAAAACCCGGCCGTTGACATTGATTACCCCAACTTTAACTCCGTTTGCGGCCTTAAACACATGGGCCCCGCGGCCGGGGGATCCTTCAGGATAATTAATGGGCCGTAATATCCTTTCCTCCTGGTTGATCAGCTGGAATATCTCGCTTTTCTTCCAGATGTGGTCACCGGAGGTAAGCACATCCACTCCCGACGCGAATAATTCCGCGGCAACCTTCGCGGTAATCCCCGAACCGCCGGAGGCATTTTCGGCGTTGGCGATCACAAAATCAATTCCCAGCTCAGCCCTAAGCCCGGGGACCAATTTAGCGATCGCTTTTCTTCCTGGTGAACCGACTATGTCTCCGATAAATAAGATGTTCATTTTTGACGTTGCTCCCGTACTTGCCTTATCTCGCTAGGCAGGGACAGTCCCTGCTGCAATACTTATTTAGCGTACTCTATGGCGCGCATTTCGCGGATCACCGTAACCTTGATCTGGCCCGGGTACTCCATCCCCTCTTCGATCTTTTTACGTATGTCTCTGGCCATAGCTACTGCCTCATTATCGTTTATTTTCTCCGGCTGCACGATCACGCGGATCTCGCGCCCCGCCTGGATGGCGAAAGACTTCTCTACACCTTTGAATAAATTGGCGATTGCTTCCAGTTTATCCAGCCGCTTGATATAAGTCTCAAGGGTTTCCCTTCTTGCTCCGGGACGCGCCGCGCTTATGGCATCGGCGGCTACGGCTAAAACAGCGTAGAGGCTCTGCGGCTGGGCTTCTTCGTGATGCGATTCAATTGACCCAACCACTTCTACGGATTCGTTGTATTTCTTCGCCAGCTCCGCTCCCAGCTTGGCGTGCGTGCCTTCAACCTGGTGGTCTACGGCTTTTCCTATATCATGCAAAAGCCCGATCCTGCGGCCTAATTTAAAATCCAAGCCCAACTCTGAAGCCATCACCCCCAACAGGTATGAAACCTCCTTGGAATGCTGCAGGGCATTCTGGCCGTAGCTGGTGCGGTATTTAAGCCGGCCGAGAAGCTTGATTATCTCGGGATGCAAACCATTAACCCCCGTATCAAAAGCCGCCCGCTCACCCTCCTCGCGGATCTTCTCATCCATCTCCTTCTTGGTCTTTTCAACTATCTCTTCGATGCGGCCGGGATGGATCCTTCCGTCGGAGATCAACTTTTCCAGGCTAAGGCGGGCGATCTCGCGCCTCACCGCGTCAAAGCCGGACAAGGTAACCGCCTCCGGGGTATCGTCGATAATTACGTCGACCCCGGTTGCCATTTCCAGGGCGCGGATATTCCTTCCTTCGCGGCCGATAACCCTGCCTTTCATTTCATCATTAGGCAGATTTACCACGCTTACCGTTGACTCCACGGTGTGCTCCGCGCTGCAGCGCTGGATCGCCAGGCTTACGATCTCGCGGGCTTTTTTATCCGCGGCACTGCGCGCCTCCTCCTCCTGGCGCCTGATAAATACCGCCTTTTCATTATTCAATTCTTCGTTAAGACGGCTAAGCAATATATGCTTTGCCTCCTCCGCGGAAAGTGAGGATATCTTCTGCAGCCTCTCCTTCTCTTCGGCAACCAAAGCCTGCAGTTGGCCCTCTTTTGTTTTTAACCCATCCTCCTGCTTCTTAAGATTACCATTGCGCAGGTCGATCTCTTTTTCTTTCGTTTCCATGAGGTCCAGCCTGCGGTCAATATTCTCCTCTTTCTGGGTAAGCCTGCGTTCAAGATTG